>Ga0180438_10004522_pt1 | contig 19979 bp, 15 predicted proteins | sample SS_ome_12_FD_132455 | JGI IMG/M metagenome (GOLD analysis project Ga0180438, IMG submission 132455) | Hypersaline lake sediment archaeal communities from the Salton Sea, California, USA - SS_3_D_2 metaG | ecosystem: Environmental > Aquatic > Non-marine Saline and Alkaline > Hypersaline >... | reverse complement strand
GCCTACATATGACTTGTTGAACGTTTGGATAGCGATGATCTGGTCGTGGCTTGTGGATAGATAACAAGACAAAGAGTTGAAGCAGAACCTCTCTCAGGGCAGAGTAACCTAACCTACAGGCTGCTGTGCCAATTCAGGGGAGGCTGTCAAGATGGGGCAGAAGTGGGTCCGTGGTTTCCAGCATCCAGCGGCGCAGTCGTTCTTGAAGTCGATCCAGTTCCTCGGCGTAACCAAGATCGTGGATTAGGTTGTTCAGTTCGTAGGGATCAGCTTCCACGTCGTACAATTCGTCTAAGTCTCCGTCGTTCCAGACGTATTTGAGGCGGCTATCAGTCACTAAACGCCACTCGACGGTCTTATGCCATTCGCCTAATGGCTTGTGTTCGGAGAAGCGATATGGGTCGATCTGAAACTCGGCTCCATCTTGGAATGCGCGTGAAAGATCGCGTCCGAGATATGCATCCGGTGTCTCTTCTCCCACAGCAGACAGAATGGTAGCAGGAATGTCGATCAATGACGACACCACTTGACTTCGAATACCAGGCTTTATCCGTTTGGGGTACCGCATTAGCAGCGGCACACGCAGACATTCTTCATACGGCATCATCTTGTGCCACAAGCCGTGGCTCCCCAGCATTTCGCCATGATCAGACATGAATATGACCAGCGTATCATCCAAGACACCGTCATCCTCAAGAACTTGCAGCAGCCCCCCAAGCAAGTCGTCCATCATGGTTACGTAGCCCCAGTAAACCGCCGTTGACTTCTTCCAGGCTTCCCAGGTATTGCCGTGATCCAGCCAGAGCCGATGATAGAAGCTGGAAGTATTGGAGCGAGGCTTGTTCGGCTGTGGCCCGAAGTTGGGAGGTTCTGGGATATGGGTTGGATCATACATGCTGTAATACGGTTCGGGTATCATGAGGGGAGGATGCGGCCCAAACCAGCCGGTTACCAAGAAGAAGGGCCGATCCTTGGGGCGATCAAGATAGAACCGCAATGCAATATCCGTCACCCAGGCATCATACGTCTTGTCAGGCGGCAGATCCTGGACTTTGGTTCTAGGGATACTCATGGAAGGCGTACGATCCGTGCGCACATCCGGGTCTGACACGGTCCAGCCGTCTGGCAGTCCATTCTTCTCACACCATATGGAGTAATCATACGATCCCTGACCTTCGGCCACATCAAACCAACGATCAACCGCCCGTTCTCCCTTGGCCGCAACGTGCCCACCGTGGACTTCGGTCAGGCCAAGTTCCTGTTCCCTACCGGTGAAAGCCTTTGGCTGCCGGACCGGCTCCATGTGCCACTTTCCCGCGTAAGCAGTGTAGTAGCCCCGATCTCTCAATCGATTGGTCAGGGTTGGTTCGGTGCGAATCCTGTCGTTGTTCTGCATCATGTCGATCTGGTGCGGGTACTGGCCCGTGAATAGCGAGGCGCGGGATGGAAGACAGAGAGGACTGGTGCAAATGGCGCGATCAAAAGAAATGCCCTCACGCGCCAGACGATCCATGTTCGGTGTGCGGCAGGGAGTCTGCCCTCGAAAACCAAGGGTGTCCGTTCGTTGTTGGTCGGTGATGATTAACAGGATGTTGGGTTGGCCTTGAGACATTTCTGCACCACGAGATCCTAGAGCAGAGAGCGGGGATCGAGCGCGTCGCGCAAGCCATCGCCAATGAAGTTTATGCTCAACACAGAGAGGACGATCATCAGACCCGGAGGGACCCACATCCAGGGCATGGTTTCCAATATGGTCAGCGTCTGTGCATCGCGCAACATATTGCCCCAGCTCGGTGTTGGCGGTTGGACACCCAGGCCCAGGAACGACAAGCCAGCTTCCATAAGAATAGCCGTGGCAACACCAAAGGTTGCCGCAACCACGACGGGGCCGATGGTGTTGGGCAGGATATGATTGAAGATGATGCGACTATCCCGCACGCCAAGACACCGGGCAGCAGTCACGAACTCCTGGCTCCGCAGGTAGAGAAACTGGCCCCGGACCAGGCGGGCAGTGGCCGTCCAACTTAACAAACCAATGGCAAACATCGTGTTGTAAATACTGGGGCCGACTACCGCCACCAGGGTAATGATAATAATGAGTGGTGGGAAGGTCATAACCACATCTGTGATGCGCATAATCGCCATGTCGGACCGTCCACCGAAATAGCCAGCAATTCCACCCAGGATCACTCCGATGGTCGTGGAAATGGCCACGGCCACCAGGCCCACCGAGAGCGAAACTCGTCCCCCTAGCATAACACGCGCAAAGATATCACGCCCGGTGCCGTCGGTCCCAAGCCAATGCTCACGGCTGGGGCCAGAGGCGCGGTTGGGCAGGTCCAATTTGAAGGCTGAATGCGGGCTTAGCACGGGAGCGAAAATTGCCAGGAAGATAAAGATCACCAAAATTATCAGTCCAATCATGGCCAACCGATGTCTGCGGAAGCGTTGCCAGGCCTTGGTCCACAAACCCTGACCACCCGTCGCCTCCATTGGCTCGCCAACCTGCCGTACCTCGCCCAGCGATAACTGTTGCTCTTTCGTCACAGATAAAGCCTCATCTCAACTATCACTCGTAACGGATCCGTGGGTCAGCAAACGCGTAAGTTATGTCGGTTAAGAGGTTGCTTGCCAGCACCACGATGCTCGACACCAAGGCCAGCCCCATAATCATGGGGTGATCGCGCTGATTAACCGCAGTGATGTATAGAAGACCGATTCCGGGCCACTGGAAAATAGTCTCGATAATCACGGCTCCACCAAAGAGGACTGGCAGGTTCAGACCGATAATGGTAATGATCGGGATCATTGCATTGCGCAAAGCGTGGCGACCGACGACTAATCTCTCCTTGATCCCCTTGGCTCGGGCAGTCCGCAAGTAGTCGCTGCCCAGAACATCCAAGACACTGGCGCGCGTGTATCGCATGAACACGGCAGTGCGTAGAATAGCCAACGACAGTGCGGGCAGGATAAGATGTCTAAGGTTGTCCGCCAAAGAGAAATCGGCGGCGGCCGTACCCATCCCTGACGTGGGAAGCCAGTCTAGACGTAGCGAAAAAATATAGATCAAAGTCATACCCAGGAAGAATACCGGTATTGATAGCCCGATGAAGCCCAGAACCGTGAGCAGATAGTCGAACACCGAGTACTGTTTGAGCGCGGACAAGATGCCCAGTACCAGGCCTATGATGATCGAAATCAGTAGCGATACCCCCATAAGTTCCAGCGTCGGGGGGATCCGTCTTAAAACGGTTTCCGCAATGGGAACCGAGGTGATGAACGAGTAGCCCATGTTGCCTCGGAGCAATTGTCCGACCCAGATCAGGTAGCGGACGGGCAGTGACTTGTCCAACCCGAGTTGCGACCGACGCTCGGCCAATACCTCCCCAGCGATGGGCGCCTCGTCTGTAACCATCGCCGTTAAGGCATCGCCTGGCATAGCGTCTGCTAATATGAAGATGATTATCGTTATCCCCAGCAACAGCGGGATGCTGACCAACAATCGGCGCAGAACATACTTGGTCATTTTCACTTCCAATTGAGAGGGGTGGGTGAGGTTTCTTACGCCTCACCCACCCGGTGTCTCATACTACTTTATTTCCCACGTTTCGATTTCGTTGTAAACCGGCAGGTTGAAGTAGATGATGCCCTGCTCGCTGTAGTGTTCGTAGGGTCCCGACACGCGGCGGTTGAAGCCAAGCGGTCGAATGTCGTACCACAGCCAGACGGAGGGCTGATCCTCGTTGAGAATGCGGCTGATCTCCTGGTAGATGGGCTGGCGTTCCTCGCGATCAGACAGGGCCAACCCCTCGGCGAACAAGGCGTCGACATTTTCGTCACAGTAATTGGTGGCGATGACGTTACCACACTGGACGGCTGGCTGACCGGTAGCTGGGTCGATGCCCTGGCCCAAGGCAAAGTATCCCATATCAAAGTCGCCCGTCTCATACAGACTGTAGATCGTGGGCGGATCTACTTTGCGAGGGGCGATGTTGATGCCCACGTCGGCCAGATACTGCTGGATGGCCACGATCAGGTCCTGGTTGAGTTGGTCGCCATAGTGATAGACGAAGTCGACTTCGCGGCCGGACCAACCTGCTTCAGCCAGGAGCTCACGGGCTTTATCCGGGTTGTATTCATACGTGTTCAAGTCGCCGGGCACTGCCCAATCGTGCGGGAACATGGTGTATGCCGCTCGAGCACCGGGGTACACGGTCTCCAGCAATGTGTCAACATCGATCGCGTAACGCATGGCCTGGCGGATGCGCGGGTCCCCCCATTCCTTATCGTGGTTCACACGGATAAAGGTTGGTGAACCTTTTTCCATAATGACCACGTCGATGGGACCGCTGGCTTCGATGCGATCTGTGTCATGCACTGAGATCAGCGTGGTTTCGTAGGCGGTGGTGTCGATCTCGCCGCTTTCCAGGGCGGCCACGTGGGTCGCGGCATCGGCGTACATATGGTAGATGATGCGCTCCAGCTTGGGCGCACCCAGGAAATAGTCTTCGTTGCGGACCAGTTCGATGAATTGATCCGGCTCGTAGCTGGCCCACTTGAAGGGACCGGTTCCGACTCTGTTGCGCCAGTAATCGTGCCCCATCAATTCCTCCGGCGGCACGTCGCCCAGAATATGCTCCGGGAAGACAACCAGGAAGATTTGCTCAAGGTTCGGCCAGAGAGGTATGGGCTCCTTGAGCTCGACCCGAACTGTCATATCATCTACCGCCGTCACTCCGGCCAGACTATCCGCCTCGCCAGCTTGGAATTCGTCATAGCCCGTAATGCTGCCAGCCTTGCCGGCCCAGCGAGAGGCTACCTTGGGGTTGGCATAGGCGTTGTAGCTGAAAACCACATCATCGACGGTGAATGGCTCGCCATCGTGCCAGTTGACGCCTTCGCGTAGGTTGAAGATCCAGACTTTGCCATCTTCTTCCATTTCCCAGCTTTCGGCCAGGAGTGGTTGTAGGCCACCCTGCCAGGTGATGGCAGCCAACGGATGGTTGACGGTGATGTCCAAACGGTGTGTGCAGGTGGTATTCAAGCTAGAGTCTGCGGCACAGCCAGCTAACCAGCCCTCGTGATAGGTGTTGTCTGCTTCCGGCTCTGGCTCCGGTGTGGCGGTCACGACAACTTCCTTCTCGACCTCCACTTCAACAGTGGTGACGACTTCCTTTTCAATTACTTGTGGTTCAGCCGGCACCACGCAGCCCGCGGCGATCGTCGCCAGCAGGGCCAGTATCGCGATCACGACGAGAGTTCTTTGGGGTTTCATCCTTTATCCTCCTTGACTATACTTAGATTTTGTCGCAAACTGACAAAGCTAGTTGGGCAAACCGGGGATATGAAACGATCCGGTCTGCCGTGTGGTCTATGCAGTTCCTGTTGTACCACCCCCTTTCAACGTTGAGATTTTTCGGAAAGTCTGGCAAACCGGACAAATCGCTTCTGCATCTGGGGATGCCTCTCTGCTCATTGCATATAGCGGAGTGAGCACGCCCACGTGCGAACGGTACTTTCCGAGAGGTCCCGGTTTTAGTGCCAGCTAGACCGGCGTCCCGGCTTGCTGCTGTCTCCTTGACCGGCTAGTTTTGTCCGGTAGCTCACTGCCGGGCAGAAGAATGGCCCCTTGAGCCATCAGCCGTTGGCGGAGCATATCTGTGTCCACCTCGCGTATGCTTATGCCCGACTGGGTCGCCATTGCAGCCGCATTGCCTGCGGCCTGCCCCATGGCAAAACAGGCAGGCATGATACGCAGCGGCCCGAGGGCATCCCAATCGGTAGAGATACAACGGCCTGCCACAATCAGGTTTTCACTGCCTTGCGGCAAAAGCGCTCGGTACGGGATCTCGGCATACGGGAGATCGGTTTTGGCTCCTTCCATGCGCTGGTGCGAGGGCCGCTTAGGATCGGCCATATCCCACTGATAGCCGCTCAAGGCAACCGTATCATCGTAGTGGCGGGTCTGAATCAAATCGTCCTTGGTGACCTGAAAATCGCCAATGATGCGTCGGGTATCGCGGATGCCAATGACCGGCGCGGTTTGCACCAGCCGGCCGCTGGAAAAGCCCGGGACGTAGCGACGCATCAAGTTGAAAAGCTGTGCCGCCTGCTGCCGGCCCTCGATCATGGCCCGTGTCAAATCCTCGACCCGAGTGCCGTCCACCCCGGTCTGGCGCAGAGTGTTGACGAAGTAACGTCCGCGTTTGATGGTTTCGCAGGCAATGATGATATCAAAAGGAAATGGCCATTCGCCATTTTGCTTGATATCTGCGACAACCTTGCGTAGCCGTACATCGCCCGTGCCTTGGCAGTAGTCTTCAAATTCTTGATAATCGACATCTTCGACGACGAATATCATTGAAGCAGGGGACATCAGCCCATCTTCAGCTCGTCCCTTCAGGGTGGGACAACCTGCTCTATGGCAGACGTCGGCATCACCAGTTGCATCGACGATGGTTCTGGCGTGGATGAATTCCAGGCCGTTCTTGGAGTGGATAAATGCGCCTTGGATACGCCCATTGCTCAACTGCGGTGCCACGAAGGTGGTGAAGTAACGCAGATTGACGCCTGCCTCTATGGCAACTTGGTCACACACCTGCTTGCAGATTTCGAAATCAAAGGGGATGGTGCGACTATGCCAGTCGGCAAAACCAATGTGTCGAGAGCCAAATCCATCCGCTGCGGCTGGTATTGCTCCTCCGGCCGCCACCAAACGCTCCACAATTTCGCTAAAGATGCCGCCAATGACCGGATAGGCGCCATCACGAGAATAGCTACCTAGCCAGACACCGACCAGGGCATTGGTGGCCACACCGCCCAGGCTGCCATGTTGTTCAATAAGCATGGTCTTGGCGCCCTGGCGGGCCGCAGCCATTGCCGCCGCAGTCCCCGCTGGACCACCCCCACAGACAAGCACGTCTACCTCCTCGATCACGCGTGCTTCCATTGCCAGTTGTTCTCGCATCGAGGCCTCCTTTAGGCAATGATTAGATAAGTGTTCTCTCAATCAGTTCTAAGGATCAAGCCAGCCAGGCCTCTTGGTGAAAGCTGTTCGAGGCATGCCATGACCGCATCGCGGTCGCCGAAGATCATCAGGGGCGCCACTTCCTGAACGTGCCTTAGCCTGGTAACCAGCGCTTCTACCGGTGGGCCACCATCGTCGATGTGCACTTCAATCAATGGCACCGGATGTGCCTTGAGCACCGAGGGCAAAGGCTGCAAGCCAGCCGAGTGCAGATGGATGATGGGATAAGGAAACGCCGAGAGCACCCGGCGCGTAGGCTCTCCGAACACCCGCTCGAAGTCACTGGATGAGATTAATCCTGCCGCGTCCTCCTGATAGACAGGAGAGATTCCAGGCGTCCACACCCCATAATTCACGAAGCCCTCCGCGAAGGGCGGGATCACCTCGTACAGCGCCCGGACTACTTCGATCCACAGGTCGGCCAGTTGTCTGGCCAGTTCCGCCAAGGCTTCCGGCGCATCATGGATAGCCATGTAGAAACGGTTGAGACCCAGCGTGGCTGACATCATATCAGAAATGCCGCGCAACGCGCCCGAGCAGACGGGAAAGCGGCCTGCCGCCAAACCCACCAGCGCCTCGGCGGCCTTCAGCAGCAACTGAAACCATGGATTCCGGCGATCCAGACACACGTCGTCGTGGCCGAGGTGGAAGCTCGGGTGCTGCTCGGCCCAGGCGGAGCCCGAGTGCCGGCTCAGGTGAACGGGGCAGCCGATGATGGCCTCCATCCAGGGCAGCTTCAGGGGATGAGCGAAGTGGAGCATGTCGCCCCAGGCTAGCCCCGTGCGCTGCCAGAAGTCTTCGTAGCACGCCAACCAGATGTCCAGGTCGATGTCGTCCGGCCGAACCTGGCCGTCGATGCCCAGGCGCTCGATGAAGGGACCCAGGGGGAACATGCTTTCCCGGTGGAGACCAATCAGTGGGCGATCCGTCATCTGGCGCTGGCGGAAGGCCATGTGGCGCTCTCGCAGGCCTGCCGCAATGGAGGAGTCCACGGGCTGTAGGGAAACGTTCGTTTCAGCTATAGCCTGACTGGCAGTCTGATGCTCGCCTATGGAGATATCTGGCAAGTGCTGAAGCTGGTCTGGCGATGAGGCGTCGGGCTGGCCCGACAGGGCTTCCCATCGGCCGAACAGCTTGCTGATGTAGTCCCGGATGGGATCGCTGGCCTGAGTTGCGGCCCGGACCAACAGCCAGCGCAACCGCTCCGCTTTGTCCTGCCAGGCCGGATCGTCGATCAGGTTGTGCAGTTCACCGGGGTCGCTGTTCAGATCGTAGACTTCGTCCTGATCACCCGGCGTGAAGATGTATTTTATGCCATCCCGCGTCACCAGCGCCCGCTGCGAGTAGAGGTGGCGTATGCCGTGAAATTCCAGGTAGATGGCCGCGCGGCCGCGGGCACCATGTTCGACGAGGGGCAGCAACGATTGGCCGTCCAGGCTGGTATGTGGTTGGCCCAAGATATCCAGAATTGTCGGGAAGATGTCCATGTTGCTGGCCAAAGCATCACTGGTCTCGCCAGCAGGCAGGTGACCGGGACAGCAAAAGATTAACGGCACACGGTGGGCCTCCTCGTACATGAAGCCCTTGTCGAAAAGCCCGCCGTGGCTGCCCAGCATGTCGCCGTGGTCGCTGGTGAAGACAATTACCGTCTCGTCTGTCAGACCAAGTTGATTCAAGTGCTCCAGAATGCGACCGATCTGCGCGTCGACCATAGTGGTGAAATCGTAAGCCAGTCCGATGATCCGTTGCCATCCCGCCCAGGTTTGGGGCAGTGCCCGATAGAAGTCGCGCCGAAAGCGCTTGAGGCTGGTCGGCTTGCCGCTGTAGTCATCGCCGAAATTCAACCACTCTGGTATATCCTCACGTGGGTGCAGCCCCAGATATTCTGGCGAAGGCAGGTAAGGCGGATGGGGTGCCCAGTATTGACAGGTCAGAAAGAAGGGTTGCGCCTTCTCGGCTCGTGTCCGGGCCAGGTCGTCGAGCAGGTCGAGGGTATAGTTGGTCAGGAAGTGGGTTGGCGTCGACTCCAGTGGGCCATTCCATTCCCCTGCGATGAGGGTCTTTTGACCGGGATTGCCGAATACCGGATTTTTCAACGGACCGTATGCCAGACCCTGCTGTTTCAGGTACTCCTGATAGCCGGGTTCTCGCCGCAAGTCTCCATAGCCGGGCACGTTCATCCCTTCGAAACCGTGGTCCACCGGCCCCAAGGCCGTCCCTACGTGCCATTTGCCGGCGTAGCCTACCCGATAGCCCAAGTCTTTCAAGCGCTGGTGGAGCAATTGCTCCGGACGAGGCAATTCGGACGCCAGTGCGTGGTACATGTCGCAATTGGTGCCCATACCGTGATGAAAGGCGTAGCGGCCGGTAAGCATCGAAGCCCGCGCCGGCGTGCAAAGGCTACAAGGCGTGTAGGCCCGACTGAAGTTGGTGCCTTGCCCGGCGAGTTTGTCGAGGTTTGGCGTCTGGCAAATCGGGTTTCCGTTATATCCCAGGGCGTCAGCGCGCATCTGATCAACGCCAATCCATAGGATATTTGGTTTCAGGTCAGGACTCATCAAGGTACTGCTCCCAGATCCGTCTTGCTTCTCTCACACTTGTGGGCTCACACGTCAAGATGGCCCCCGTTGGAAAGCGCCGCAAGGCTCGCTGAGCCGTTAGCTCTTTGACTGGGACTGTCAAGCGGGCCAGGGGCACCCGCTTTGCAGCAGCTTTAGCATAGATGGTATCCACATCCATCATCCATGGCTGTCCAAAGTCGAAGCACGTGAACCCCGGAATCGACAGCATACTGTCGATCTGATGCTGGCCGTTCCCACAGAAATGGACGGCAACGCTGCCCAGTTCCTGCGCCACGCGTGCATCATGGGGCTGCACGAAAGCTCGATAGTGCTCGGGCGAGAGCATAACGGCCGTGTCGCCACGCAGTAGAATCTGCCCCTTGACGCCGACCGCGTGTTGATATTGATAGTCGGGGCCGATGTTATCTTTCACTTCCAGGCTAAAGCGACGTTGAGCAGCAATGATTGCTTCCGTGATCTTGCTCAGACACGCCGAGAGCAGGTCGGGGGTGTCGTAGAACGCAATGAAGATATCTGAGCCCCAGACAAGCTCGGCGATGTCAAATGGTCCTTGAAGGTCCGGCAGAGTGAGCTGGAATGCCTCCCGGCAGGCTGGATAATCTGCCAAGGCCGCCCGGAAGTAGGCGTACTGTTCCAACACACGCGGGGCTAACCCACTCGACATGTCTGGCACAGGCGCATCAACTAAGGCCTTGATGGCGTCGGTGTCTTCGAAGGGAATGACCCACGGCGCTTGCTCGTCCAACACTCGGATCTGGGCGCCCAACATCGAGGCGATGATGGTCACACCCAGGTTGGGGCGCAGGCAATAGGGAGCGTCGTCTTTGAGGTCAACCGCGTGATAGATAGACGTGAAGCCCGTCAGTAGCTCGTTGACCATCAGTTTGGCAGGATCGTCAAACGCCTCTGAGTAGGGATAGGGTGTGAACTCCTCCCCTTCGTAGGGCAGGTAGCAAACCAATGGCGGCCGGTCCAGCTCTGCGTAGTCCAATGCCGCGCGATGCCTGGCTGCTATTTGCCCAACGTGACCCAGGTCAATGCGCGGTTCCAAGTATTCCAGTAATTGCTTGACTACTTGATCGGCTTCGATCACCAAGACGGTCTCCTAGCAAAAACCTAAAGCAAGTCTAAATCCACCAGTTTTTGACGTAAGATAGCCAGGTCGTCTTCTCCAGGTGCGTGGAAGGGCTTGGCCACCACCGGCTTGCATAGACCAAGGAGCGCAGCTTGCGCCTTAAGCCCGGCGAACCAGGAGCAAGAGGTGCCTGTCGGGTCAACACGGTCGAGCTTCTGGTTAATTGCCTCGGTCTTGACCCTGTCTCCCGCTTTCGCCGCACGGTAGAGCGCTTTGCACAGGTGGGGGACAATACTGGCCACCCCTAGCGTTATCCCATCCGCGCCGCGTAGCAGGCATTCGCCGGCGTTGGGCAAATCACCCTGGCTGACGCTGAAGCTATCCTGATGGGCATCTCTGATTTTCAGCAGCTTGTCGAAGGCATCCATATCGCGGTCAGTGTTCTTGATGCCAATAATGAGCGGGTCCGCTGCCAGTTGGGCGATTGTCTCCGGTTCAAGGATGTGCTTGACGTATGGGGGGATATTGTAGATGACTATGGGTGCTTGGAGTGTGTGAGCGATAGTCTTGAAATGGGTCACTAATTCAGACTGATGGTGCACGAAGTAATAAGGGGGTAGGGACACGAAGGCGTCGGCGCCGAAGCAAGCCAGGTGTTGGCCCTCTTCGATGGTGGTCTGGGTGCCGGCTCGGGCAATGCCTACCAGTAGCGGAACCCGGCCCCGGATAAAGGACTTGGAGGCCTGAATAAGATGCCGCTTGGTTGGCATGCTCAGGTTAGCGAACTCACCCGACGAACCAAGGACAAAAATGCCATCTGCACCGCCTTCGATGACATAATCGATGGTTCGCTCCAAGCTAGTTTCGTCAAGGGACTCATCTGGGTTGAGTGGCGTGATGAGTGGAACGAAAAGCCCTTTGAGTTTCATAGTGAGATCCTGCTTAGTGGGTATAGGGTGGGGGGCAAGTTGGTATTGATGGCGAAGCACGTCACAGTCATTCGAGACCCTCGTACTGAGAAAAGTCCGAAATCGCTGGTTTGTGTCAGATATCAGATGTCTTATATCTTATACCATTATACCCGGTTTTCTAGTTTGTGTCAATACGCTCCTAGCTCGTTCTCGACGCGGCCACTGCTTCGCACAGGGCGGTTATGTTCTCCGGGGGTACGTCGGCTTGGATTACGTGCACCGGGGCGACCACATAGCCACCGCCATTGCCCAGGTCGGCAACGCGTCTGCGGACCTCGGCCCTCACATCTTTGGGTGACCCTGTGGGCAGCACGCGATGGGTGTCAATCGCTCCCCAAAAAGCAATCTGCCGGCCATACCGTTGCTTGAGGGCGGCCGTGTTCATTCCATCCGCCGACACCTGGACTGGATTGAGGATGCTTAATCCAATTTCGACAAAATCATCCAGGAGCTTGACGATGCTGCCGCAACTGTGGAACATGATTTGCGCTTTGGTGCGTGACCTAACCAGTTCGAAAAGTTCGCCATGATAGGGTTTGATTATTTCGCTATACGTGTGCGGCGAAATGAATAGGTTACTCTGGCTGCCCATGTCGTCGGCAAAGAGGATCACGTCCAATGCATCGCCTGCCAGATCTAGAAACCTGGCATAGCGCGCCTTCTGGTAGTCCGTTACTCGGCGCAGCAGCGCGTGAGCAAAGTCCCTATTGACAACCAAGTCCATCATGAAGTTTTCGAATCCGCGCAGATACCAGGCCATTCCAAAAATCTCCGTCCAGCCCAGGTTGCCGACTACGGCATAGGGACAATTCCGCAATGCGGCGGCTTCCTCTGCGATTCCTTCGAAGCGTGCTGGTGCTAGAGGGTCGGGCCACGGGTAGCTCAGCAGTTGTTCCAGAGTGGCATCAGCCAGCGGGTGGGAGAGCAGCGTGTAAGGGGCTCCAAACCCGTCTGCTTGCCGATAGGTGAGCCCCCATTCTGAGGTCAGTCTCCCGTCCACATCAGCATACTCGAGGTCCGGCCGCGGGGCGCGCTCGTACAGCCCAATGACATCAACGCCCAGCGCTTGTCGGACCTCGGCGTCAACAAGAACACTCTGAGTCTGTTCACGGAGTAGTTGCCAAGTGTCAGGCATACCCAATTTCTTGCGCAGGAGTCTATAGGCTGAAACGTTAACGCCGGTGACAAAAGAAGCGCCGATGTCCAAAGGTACTCGGTCAGGCTGTTGATGGCTAAGCGCCATCAACACTCTTTCTTTTGGACTCAGAGGCACAGAACACCACATTGCTTTGCCGACCTGTCTGCAATTGCTGAGCCAGTGAAAAACTGAGTAGTGGCCCAATCTTCATCATCTATGTCAGCGGATAGCGGCCACACTCGTGTGCTGTCTGGTACATAGCCAAGGTGTTCTCGCCAGGCACGTCTGCCTCGATGTTGTGTGCACTGGCCAGGACGTAGCCGCCGTCAGAAGCCAATTCCAGAATTCGTCTCCTGACCTCAGCCCGGACATCTTCAGGCGCTCCAAAGGGCAATACCTGCTGCGTATCGATCCCGCCCCAGAATGCAAGGTTCTTTCCGAATTCTTGCTTGAGGCGAGCCGTGTCCATATCCACAGCCTGAACCTGAATGGGATTCAGAATCTCGACGCCCAGCTCAATCAGGTCCGGGATGGCGTAATAGACCGAGCCACAACTATGAAACCACAGTTTGGCTTTCGTCTTGCTTCGAATGACGTCGATCAGTTTTCTCATGCGCGGTTTAATCATGTCCCGGAACATGCGAGGCGAAATTACCGGCCCGCTTTGCATCGCAATGTCATCCTTAAAGGCGATGATGTCAAGATAGGGGCCGACTGCATCGAGGAAGGTGGAGACGGTGTCCGCTTCCACGACTAGAATGCGGTCAAACAGCTCTTCGGCAAACCCCTGGTCGGCTGCCATATCGTAAAGCAGCGTGTCGAATCCACGCAGCATTTGGGCTCGCTCGAAGATGTGCCCAGAAATCTCGCCCAGCACCGCATAGGGCGTTTCTTCGTGCAAAAAACGCGCCTGTTCTCCCAGGCCATTGACCAGGTCCGGACTGGTGCCATCCGGCCAGGGATACCTCTCGAGGTCACGGCGGGTGGCCTGCTGCAACGGATAACTGGCGATGTTGAAGCAAAGGCCGCTTTCCGGTCTCTGCCAGACTGTCCCCCAGCGATCGAGGAGCTCCCGGGCTGACAGTAATTCAGGCGTATAAGCGCTGCCTCCGACTCGAATACCACGCACGTCTGCGCCCACCAGCTCCAGAACTGCTTCCGATGGCTTGGCCAATTGCCCGACTATGTCCCAGATCTGAGGTTCTTCCTCAATCCCAAGCACTGTAAGCAGATGCTGGTAGGCCCGCACGTGGATGCCGGTCGGGCCGCAACTGCCCAGGTCAATCGGCACCCGGTCTGGCTCCCGATGATCCAGGGCAGCCAATACTCGCTGACGCGATTGCATTCTCGATTACACTCCCTTCTCAGCCCACGGCGCTGCACTTGTGCTTTGAAGCGAGCTGATCTCAGTTCTGACCATAGTCCACTACAGCCTCGACGAAAGCTTCCACGTTGCGCCACGGTACATCGTATTCGAGGAGATGGGCAGGGGCAATCAGCAGACCCCCGCCTTTCCCGGCATCCTTAACCAACTGTCTCACTGCTGCGCGCACTTCACCTGGTGTGCCGAAGGGCATCGTCGTTTGCACACCTATCCCACCCCAAAAGGACAGGTGTCCACCGTATGTACGCTTGAGCTTGGCGATATCCATACATTCAGGCTGTAACGGATTTAGGATATCCACGCCGATGTCGATAAGGTCTGGTATGATAGGTTCTATACTTCCATCGCTGTGATAGAATACAAATAGTTCGGGGTTGGCCAGTTTGACATCGGTAATGATCTTGGCCATACGAGGCTTCAAATAGGTGCGCCAGTGTTGCGGGCTGATCAGCATGCCCTGCTGGGAGCCGATGTCATCTCCCAATTGGATGATGTCTACACCTGCTTGAGCGTAGCGTGTGGCCAAGTATCCAGTTCGACGGGCGATTTGATCAAATAGGGATTCAACAAGTGCTGGGTTGACCATCAGGTCCGTCATCAACTCTTCCAGCCCTCGAATGCGCCACGCCTTCTCAAAAATGGTCATTTCCCAGGATAGCACCGCCGCTAGGTTGCGTTTATGAAGGTCTTGAATCTCGTCCCTTACTCCCTGGTAGCGATACTCGGAAAAGAGGTCGGGGAAAGGATACGCCTCGACGTCGGCAGTGAAGCAGTCACGGTGGCTGAGTGGGTACACCTTGCGATGATAGTCCCGGCTATCACCATAGATCCGATATTCCCCCCACTCGTTCATTGCGGTGTTATGGCTGCCCATAACGAAATAAGCTTCGCTTCCCCGGAATGGCTCTAAGGTAAAATCAGGCGTGCCTGTCTCAGGCCAGTCAGGCACTCGTCCCACGAAGTAGCGGCTGAGGTCAGGCAAGGCCTGGGGAGGCGTCAGGGAAACGTGACGGTAATCGAGGTCGAAGTAGTCCGAGGGTTCGGTTTCGCCCGTTTTGGCTACGAATTCTTCGTACTTGGCCGCCGCAAGGTGAATCCCCATGGGAAAGCGATCCGTCTCTTGGCGTCTCAGGGCACTCACGATTCGTTCTCGATGGTTCATAATAAGCGTCTCCTGGAGCTCCAGCACAACCATCTAGCTCAAACAGGTGGAGTGGAGTTGGAAGTTGTTGACATCGAGCGCATAACGTGCTAAAATGCCCATAGATATCAGACATCAGATATCTTATACTATTGTAACTCATACTCTGATGGCTGTCAATCCTCCAACTATTATCGCCGAATTGTGTCGAGACCAAACTGAGGGATAGCGATACCCTACTAATCGTAGGGATGCCTTGCATGTTGCTCTTAATGATGGAGCATTCCGTGTGCAATCAACATACTTTTAATTTGGTTCTGCAAGCTTCCAGCTTCGAAATGCCGAAGCGAACAAGAGGAAATGGCTATGGAAAAACCACTGCGTGGACCGGCGCTGAATGATGCCATTCGCAACTACGTAAAACAATATATCCTGGACCACAACTTGAATCCCGGCGACCCGCTGCCGCCGGAAACTCAACTGGCACAAGAGCTGGGTGTTGGACGGAGCTCAGTGCGGGAAGCGGTAAAGGCCCTACAATCACTAGGCATCATCCAGGTCCGGCACGGCGATGGATTGTACGTGCGCGAATATAACTTCGATCCAATTCTGGAGATGTTCAGCTATGGCATCCGTTTTGATCCGGCCGCACTCGCTGAACTGTTTCAGATACGCATCTGGTTAGAGGGGGCTGTCATCGAGGATGCTGTCAAGCAGATTAGCGCAGAGGAGACCGGCGAACTTGAACAGGTAGTAGCTGTTTGGGAGAAGCGAGTCGAAGCAAACCAGCCAGATACGGATCTGGACGAAAGATTCCACTACATCCTACACAGGACGGTTAAGAACCAGAGCTTGCTCAAGCTCTTCAAGGCTTTTTGGATCGCCTTTGAGAATCTTGATGTCGAAATAATCCATGACTCTGACCCGGTTGTCGAACTGGAAAACCATCGGGCGATTCTTGAAGCTGTGAGGAGCCGTGATACCCGCCTTGCGCGTGATCTTCTCGTTAAACACTTCGGCCATCTGCAGCGTCGTATCCACCAGGCCATCCGATCGGAAACCCCCGATGCTAAGAGATAAGACGAAGATTCTCCCGTACCGACCAAGAAGTCCCAGAGTTATCTGGTGGGCCAAAACGGCGGCCTGCTGATTACCTCCAGCAATACGCTATTGATTCCCCCGGCCCGGACTCAACGTCCCAGCCAGCCGCCGTCGACCGGGATCACCGCTCCGCTTATATAGTCGGATGCCTCGGAGGCCAGAAAAATGGCTGCCCCTTTCATGTCCTCGGGTTGACCCCAGCGCCCGGCAGGGATGCGCGCTGTGATCATCTCATTTCGCTTGGGGTCGGCGATCAGAGCTTGGTTCATCTCGGTGGCCATGTAGCCTGGAATGATCGCGTTGACGTTTATTCCCCGACCTGCCCACTCATTGGAGAAGGCCTTTGTCAACTGGGCCACGCCCCCTTTGGCCGCAGCGTAGGCCGGAATCGTGATTCCCCCGAAGACGCTGAGCAGGGAAGCGATGTTGATGATCTTGCCTCTGCCCCTGGCCAGCATCACACGTCCTGCCAGTTGATTCAATAGGAACATCGAGGTCAGGTTTACCTCCAGGACATAATCCCAGTCTTCAATCGGGAAATCTTCGGCGGGGTGACGGCGTTGAACGCCGTGACTGACAATGAGTATATCAAGCGTGCCTAGCTTTTTTAGACACTCGTCAAAGGCTTGGCGTAACTGGTCACGCTCAGAGAGGTCAGCCTGGATAGGGACAACGTTTCCCATCTCTTGGGCGGTGGCGAATACCCGCTGGCTGCTGCCCAGGATGGCGGCCTCGGCGCCGGCTTCAAGCATGGCCTCGGCCATGGCACGACCCAGTCCCCGGCTGCCTCCGGTGACCAAGGCTTTCTTGCCTGTCAGGTCAAAGTGTTTCATACTCTGTTCGATTCTCGCAATGCGGATAGGTGCAACGCACTTGCGAAGTGACGTGCGTTGCACCTATCCGGATCCTGTCGACGGTGTCTATGCCTCAAAAATCACTTTCGAATTTTACATTCACCTGAGGAGCGTGGGTGCGCGTTGTGGTCTTTTGTCCGTGACGCGGCTACCCGGATGTCTTCCACGCCGGCCGCCCGCCCTGCGCCAGAAACTGAAAGACGCGTCGCACATCGTCCAGGCTGATCAGGCCCTTGAAGAAGGGGCCATCATAAACGGCAGCCACGTGGCTGGATCCGCCCTCCAGTTTGTCCTGCAACTCCAAGAGCGACGTGTTCGGCGTCACCCTGGGGACATCTCCCGCAGGTCGCATGATGTCCGACATCGGGCTCTGCCACTGGTTGCGCTCCACCGCCTCGGTCACGTCCTTGCTGCTGACGATTCCCAGCAGTTGGCGGCTGTACGGGTCCACCACCGCGAAATCAGGCCGATCGCCGCGCATAACAGTTGAAGCTGCCTGACCCACTGTCGCAGTGGGTGATATAGAAACCGTGTTGCGGCTCAGCGCCTGGCCTACGCGTACATCCCGCAGCCGGCTCTTGACAGTCACCGCCGCACCCTCTTGGCCGCTGGCCGTGAAGATGAACAGCGCGATCAACGCCAGGAAGAACTGCCCGTTGATGATGCCAAAGACCCCCAGCCCGACGGCCAGCACGCGTCCAACTACGACGGCCAAGCTGGTGGCGCGTTCGAAGTCCAGGAAGAGGCCCATCACGGCCCGGAAGATGCGTCCGCCATCCATCGGGAAGGCCGGAAGCAGGTTAAAGAGCGCCAGCGACACATTGGCCGTCAGCAAGAAGGTCAACAGACCCAACAACCCTGCCCCTGAACTCAGAGTCAACGCAAGCGGTTCCGAGCCCGCCGACGCCAGCCCCAACACGATGGGGGCCAGAATGATGGCCAGGGTAATATTCACTGCCGGTCCCGCTATCGCAACCACAAACTCCTGGAAGGGCTTCTCAGGCATCCGTTCCAGACGAGCCACGCCGCCGATGGGCAGCAAGGTGATATCCTTCACCTGGATGCCATAAGCCATGGCTGCCACGCTGTGCCCCAACTCGTGGAGGAACACCAGGCTGAAAAGAGCCACGGTCACCAGTAAGCCATACAGCGGCCCATCGCTGCCGCCAAAGTTGAATGCACCCCAGATCAATATCAAGAAGAAAGTGAGATGTATCTGGACGTTAATGCCCAAGATCCGTCCTAATTTAATAGACCAACCCATTTTCGTCACTCCCTTGCGCTAACTAGCTAGTAACTTGTCGTAGAAAGACTTCGGAAGTTTCCAACGGCATCTCTGCCAGTATAGTTACCTGCATTATTCAGCCGATTTGGCAGCAAAACCATCTTCTAAAACTTCCGATGTCTAGCGAAACATATCTGCCTTACCTTGAGAAAGTATGATGTCTCCAATCCGTTTCAGTCCAATTATATCATGCTAACGTTAGAAAAGGAATAGAATCAGATTAAATCCAAATTAGTGCAAGCGTTTTCTGGGAATCAGCCCTATCGTCAGTGATTAAACCTCTGACGACGCGTGCCCCCAGATTCTTACCTATACCACCTATACCATCCTCACCCCATCACATGCTCCTGAATGAACTGGTACGTCCTCCCCGCCACCGATTCCCATTCAGCGTCCACCGTCAGCACGTGGCCGGAGCCGTGCAGTGTGACCAACTCCTTGTCGGCCGAACCGGCGTGCTCGTACGTGAACTGAGCGCTGTCCGGGTGGATGGTCTCGTCGGCGGTGCTGTAGATGATCAGCAGCGGGGGACTCACCTTCGGTAATAGGCGCTTAACTTCCCGGGTGAGGTTTTGTAACTCGTACACTCCCGCCGCCGGCCAGCCATCGTAGGACCAGATAAGGGACTTGGCTTCTGGGTCGTGCAAGTCGTCGTCTTCCCCCTTCGGTACCTGGCGCATTAGATATTTGAGGATCGGAGCCAGGCGGCTGCGTTGGTCGGCGACCATGGTCGCCGGGGAATAGGCAATGGCGCCCGGCAGGTCGGGATGGTAGGCTGCCAAATAGAGCGTCAGCAGGGAGCCCATCGACAGGCCACCCACGAAGACCGTCTCGCAACGCGTCTGTAGCTCGGCCAGGGCGCCTTCCACGTGTTTGGTCCATTCAGTCCACGCGGTCTGGTTCAGATCGTCAATCGTGGTTCCGTGCCCCGGCAGCAGCGGCCCCGAGACGGTCAGGCCTCGTTGGTGAAGGTAGTTACCCACCAGCCGCATCTCCGGCGGCGAGCCGGTGAACCCGTGGATCAACATAACCCCAATCGGGCCGCCGTGCAGAAAAAAGGGTGATGGATCTAGGTGAGGCTGTTGAGTCATAGGTTGAACTCCTTGAGTGGTGGTAGGTTGGGGGATCAGGACTCTGGAAATCAGGCCCACGTCACTGTGTCGCGCGTCCCTGAGTCCTGATCCCCCGATTTCCCGATTCCTGAATCCCCGATCCCTGATTTCCCAACCTTCCACTTACACGCATACGCGAAGGCGATTAACTGGAATCCAAACTTCTCCAGAATAGGTCGGCTCATAGGACTGGCATCCACGGTGAGATAGCGCACCTGGCGCTCTCTGGTTTCTTGGGCGCGGACTCCCAGCAGGCTCGTATACAGCCCCCGGCCCCGGTATTCACGCAACGTGGAGCCGCCCCACAGG
>Ga0180438_10004520_pt1 | contig 19990 bp, 30 predicted proteins | sample SS_ome_12_FD_132455 | JGI IMG/M metagenome (GOLD analysis project Ga0180438, IMG submission 132455) | Hypersaline lake sediment archaeal communities from the Salton Sea, California, USA - SS_3_D_2 metaG | ecosystem: Environmental > Aquatic > Non-marine Saline and Alkaline > Hypersaline >... | reverse complement strand
GCCCCAGTCTTGCGGGCGTCCATGACAGGCAATGGGCTGGTCGGCCTGGGAGCCGTCGGCGTTCTGGGCGTAGATGGTCCAGGCGTTGTAGACTTCGATAAGTTCGACGTCGTCGCTGTCGCATCTGATGGTGGCGTCGCAATTGGGGCACATCCACTCGGTGGCGTAGACGCGGGAAAAGCCGCAGTTGGGGCAGCCGATGTTGTCTTCGATGAGGCGGGCGGTGAGCTGCAAAGCCACCTGGTGTTGGGGGTGGGGATGGGGCAGGGTGACTTCATCCTGGACCTCGAAGATGGCGCGCAGGCGGTCAAGGGCGACGCTGGCGACGTCGGGGGTGCTTTGCAGTTGGATTTGGATGTCGGATGGGTGGGTCATGCGGGTTCCTCCTGGGGTGTTTGCGCGCGAACAGGTTGGCGCGAGTCGGTCTCAAGCTGGTGCTTGAGGGTATCGAGGGTCTCCCAGGCTTCAGCGAGCTGGATGAGCACGCCGTCGAACTGGGGGTCGTGCAGGCCGACGTCGGCGCCGGTGAGGGCGTCGACGTCGGCGGTGAGCTGCTCAAGGTTGGCCAGGTTGCCCTTGATGGCCTCTAAAGCGGGCGGCTCGGCGCCGTCGTTGTGGTGAATGTTGGCGTCGATCCAGCCACGGATGCGGTCTAATCGGCGCTGGAGATCAGCGGCGGGTGAGAGGTCGGGCATGGCGAGATTTAGGGCCTGGAAGACGTCGCCGATTTGGCTGAGCGCTAAGTCCGGGTCCTGGCGGGCATCATAGGGAAGGACGTAGTCGAGGGCGCTCTCGGCGAGGGCCTGGCAGATGCGATTGAAGCCCCAATCTTCGCGAGCGTCGACGTAGGGCAGCATGGCCAGCATCCAGCGCCAGGCCTGGTCATTTTGCTGGGCCAGGTCGGCGCCAATGACGCGCCCGCAGACACTGACCAGACGCTGATATTGGGCCAGGTTGCGCTGGCATTGGGCGCGCTCCGGATCCTCGACCAGATCGGGACGCTCGGCGCGCGCCTGCTGAAGGCAGGTGCACTGTTTGCTATCGTCGGTGCCGTGAAAGCAGACGACGGAAATTTGCGGATAGTCGGGCAGGCGGTATTCGGCGGAGCCGCTCCATCTGACAATTCTCAGGCGCAAGTTGGCACAGCCCTGGTCGACAATGCCCTGGACGATATCCTTTTCGCCGTAGAAGGTGCTAAATTCATTCCAGGCGGCGTCATCGGGCAGGACGGGAATGCCGTAGATTTGGCCCGCGGCCTCCAGGATGTCCTCCTCCCACTGCTGTGATTTGGCGGTGTAGCAGTCTTTGAAGGGGCAACGCCACTGGCGCCCGAGTTGCACGCGTTGATCGCAATCGTCGCAGCGGGCGGATTGCAGGTCGTCTCGCTGGAATTCGTGGTCGGTGGGGAATGGCGCGTCGTCGAGGGGGCTGGTGCAGGCATTCAAGAGGGATTTGACGCGGTCGCGGACCTGCTCGGAGGAGGTGACGTCCCCTCTACGGATGTCGCCCAACAGGCGCGTCGGTCCATCATAGCGGTCTTGAACGAGAGCGAGGGTGGATTCAGGCAATTGGTAGATGGGCAGCAAGCCCATCATAGTTCGGGCGGACACGTGGGGCTCGTTGAACAATTCCTGAACTTCGTCAGGCAGGTCGAGGAGGCGGCGGGAGTTGGCGATGGAGGAGCGGGATTTGCCGACTTTGTCGGCGATCTGCTGGTCGGAGAGGCCGAGCTCGTCGTGCATCCTGCGGTAGGCTTTGGCCACGTCGAGGGGGGACATGTCCTCGCGTTGGACGTTCTCGACCAGGGCGCGGGTGAGACGGTCGGCGGCGTCGACCGGGTCGACGACGATGGCGGGAATGGCGTCGAGGCCGGCGATTTGGGCGGCGCGCCAGCGGCGCTCGCCGGCGTGAAGGACGAAGCTCTCGCCATCTGCTGAGATTTCAACGACAACGGGCTGGATGAGGCCGTTTTCTTTGATGGATTGGGCCAGCTCCTGCAGGCTCTCCTCGTCGAATTCAGTTCGGGGTTGTTCGGGGTTGGGCTTGATTTTGCGTAATTCGATGTCCATTGGTCAGTCCTTTCGAGGCGCAGAATTATGATGCTCAATGCCGGGCTCGCCACCGTTGGCGGTGGGGAAACGGGCGACGAAGATGAGGTCGGCGTCTTCGAGATTGAGCATGACGGGTATGCCCTCTCCGGGCAGGTTGAAGAGCAGGTCGAAGTTGGTGGCGCCGCGAATGAGCCAGGTTCCCTGGGCGCCGGAGCGGTGGGCGAGCTTGGCAAGCTGGCTGTAGCCGCTCTCTTCGCCGTTTTTGATCTCGGCGAGGACGGCGTCGCGGAAGCCGCGGGCGTAGGCGTCCTGGCTGGTCTGGTCGAGGGCGACGGCAACGATGTGTTCGAGGCGGCCGCGACACTGATTGAGCGGCAGGTCGCGAGTGGCGTTGAACCAGAGTTCGATGATGCGGCGGGAGATGTTCAGGAATGTCATGATGTGGCCCTTTCGAGTTGATGTGCTTTGAGGGTGAGCAGGCTGAAGGCCTGGCCCACGAATTCAGGGGTGAGGCGGTCGGCGAGACGATTTAGCTCCAGGTGGAGGCCGTCCATGGAATCGGTCCACTGGCGGGTGGACTGGACGAATTCGAGAAAGACGACGGTGCGGACGCCGCGCACGTAGCCGATGAGGTAGCGGGCCTGCTGGCGGAGGCGGCGGCCGGTGGCGCGCACCTCGAAGCGGGCGCGCTCCAGGGTCCAGACGAGGCGGCCGACGACGGCGCGGTAGCGATCGGCGGCGAGGCGGCGCAGGGTGGCGCCGGGGTAGTTGATGTCCTCGGGCGCGGCAAGCAAGGGGCGACTGGGCAACAAGCCGCGCCAGGCGCGCTCACGTTTGCGGCGCGGGGCGGGAACGGGATCGGGCATGCGGCGTAATTCGTCGAGCATCAGGCTGGCCATGGGGGTTCTCCTCCATCGTGGTTGATCTCGGCTTCGCTGCCGATGACGCGAAAATTGCGCTGGCCGGGGGGCAGCGCGGGAAATTGGTTGGGGCTGGGCTGAGGCAGGTATTGCTGGCCACCAGGGGCGGGATTGACGATGAGAACGGGCGGCTGGTTGGGCGTCTGCTGGCCAGGCGGCGGGAGGCGGCGGGATATGATCCAGATGAGTCCGAAACTGGTAGGGACGCTGGCCAGGACGCCGAGAAAGACGCCGACGATGATGCCCAGGGCGTCTTGGCTGAGCTTGACGCCGATGAAGATGGCGAGGGTAATGGCAAACAGGACGGCGGCGATCAGGATGATTCGGCCCATTGGAGGTCCTTTCGGCTGGAATTGAGCAGCCAGTCGCCGACGTCGACGATATGGTAGTGGCCGGCGCCGGCGTTTTGGCGGCCGATGAGGCGGCCAATTTCGCCTTGCCAGTTGTCCTGGGCGAACTCGCCGGCGTGGATCCACTCGTCTGGCCAGCCGGGGGCGGCAAGGACTTTGCGAGCGTCGGCCTCGACGCGGTCGGGGCGGTTATCGGCGATGATGTGTAAAGATTCCTTTACGGCCTGGCGGTAGGCGGCCAGGGGGTCGGGGCCGGAGGGGCGGCGGGTGCGATGGGCGCGCCAGCGCAGCAGGTGGACCAGGTCCTGGTCGACGAAGGCGGCCTGGAAGCGGGTGATGTCGCTGTGCTGGATGATGAGGAAGTCGCCGCCGCCCAAGAGTCCCTCGGCGCCGGTGCCAGCCAGGCCAGAGGCGAGCTTGGCGTCTTCGGGCCTGGTAACGGAGCCGACGATGCGAACGGGGAAGTTGGAGCGAATGAGGCCGCCGACGGCGTCGGTGCTGGGGCGCTGGGTGCAGGCGATGAGGTGTATGCCGGCGCCGCGTCCGCGCTGGACGAGGCGTTGCAGTTTCTTCTCGACTGGCGCGCCACCGGCCATGATGAGGTCGGCGAGTTCGTCGATGACGACGATGAGGCGCGGCTCGGAGAGGCCGGCGCGGTCGCGATCGAGCATGGTCTGGACGAGCATGGCGACGACGTCGACGGAGTCGTCGACGTCGACGGTGACCTGGCCGAGCATGAGATGAGGCAGCCAGGCCAGGTCGGCGAATTCGCGGCCCTTGGGGTCGATGAGGACCAATTGGAGGCGGTCGGGGCGGTTGTACATGGCCAGGCTGGCGATCATGGCGCGCGAGAGGGCGGTCTTGCCGCTGCCGGTGGTGCCGCTGATGAGGACGTGGGCGACGTCGTGGGAGGGCAGGTGGAGCTGGAGGACGGCGCCATCGTCCATAGCGAGGCCAAGGACGGCGGTGTTGGGCGGGGCGAGGTCTCGGCCTGATTTGACCAGGTTGCGGAGCAGGACGGGATCGCGGTCGGGTCGTTCGACTTCGACGGACAGCTCACCGGAGGCGGAGGCGAAGACGCGGACGGCGGCGCCGAGGCGATGGGCCAGGGCGCGCTGCAGGCTGATGACGCGCTCGGGTTTTTCGTCGAGGGCGAGGGCGAGCTGATGGCGGATGATGCGGGGCAGGACGAGGCCGCCGACGACGCGCCCGGCGATCTTGTGGGCGGCGAGGGTCATCTCGATGTAATCGGCTTGCAGGTTGGTGAGCTGGTGCATGGTTACTCCGTGATGCGTGATTTCGCGGCGTGATGCGTGATTTCGCGGCGTGATGCATACCAGTCGCGTACGCGCTGGTTGATTGTCTGCCAAGCGTCCGCGCTCATTTTGGTGCACAAAATCGGCTCCAGTTGGACCTGTGGTTCTGGCGTCGTGTCCTGGGGCGGGTCTGATAGTTGCTCGATGGCGGCCTGGCGCCAGCCTTTGGCGGCTTGTTTCCAGAGGGAGCTCATGTGTTGGCTGTGGTCCAGGTCCCGCTGGAGCGCGGCGATCTCGATCTTGGCCAGGACGAGCTGGCGGCGAGAGTCTTTGATGGCCTGGAGCAGGGCGGTGCGTTTGGCTTGGGCCTGGGATGGAGATGCTTGGGGCTGGTTGCTATTGTTGGTCACGATTACCTCCTGTGTGTTCTTGCATGGGTGCGAGCAGGGCTTTGATGTGGGATGGGTGCAGCCCGGCGCGCGGGTAGTAGATGGCCATCTCGCGGATGCTGTGGTAGTCGGTGGCGAGGCCTCGGCTTTTGAGCATGGAGATGAGGATGGCCAGGGCGTGATGTTGGGCGCACATAGGCGGCTGGATGTAGCCGCCGTCGACGGCGGGCCGGTCGCAGTAGGTGCAGGGTTGGGTCATCGGCCCTCTCCCCTGGCCCCTCGCCCATTGGGCGAGGGGGGTGTGCCCGCTCCCCCGGCGTGTTTCCCATTGGGCGCGGGGAGTTTGATGAAGGGCAGGTCGATGGTGTCATTGAGGATGGCGTGGAGGACCTGGCCGAGATGGTCAAGGCGCTGGCCGTCGCGGTCGCGGAAGGCGCGGCCGTAGGCGAGGCGGGCGTCGATGTAGGCGATGAGGTGCAGGGCGGCGTGGTACTGGGCGGATTGGGGCATGGGTTGGCTCCTTTTATGAGACGCTGGGTGTTTGCGCGCAAACGGGCGAGGGGGGGTTGCCCTCTCCCCTGGCGGCGCGCCCGTTGGCCGAGGGGGACTTGCCCTCTCCCCTGGCCCCTCTCCCAATGGGCGAGGGGGACTGGGCGGCTTTGGCCTGGAAGATGGGGCAGGCCTGGCTGTTGGTGCCGACGCAGTCGGGCAGGGGGCAGGTGAAGCAGTAGCGTTGGCTCCAGGGATCGATGTAGCAGCGGTAGCGGGCGGGGTAACGTTTGCGTTTGTTGGGCATGGGTCTCCTCGCTGGGTCGCCCCTTGCGCTACGTGGGGGGCGGGGGTCTCGTTCCGGGCCGTGGCCGCCGTGTGGTACTGCGTTTTGAGCCATCCCCAAAAAGGGGTAGCTCTAATATAGCACAAGTTGCTAAGACTGTCAATACAGCTTTAGCAACATTTTTCAAAAAAAAGTGTATGAATTTTGTTTGAGTTGGGGTCAGGCGGCGTCTTTTTTCTTGCGGCGGTATTCGGATAGCTCGGGGCGTTTCAATTCGAGGATAGGGAGACCCTCCTCGTCGAGAAGGGGAACACCATATTTGATGTGGGTCCGTTGACGATCATGAAACGCTTTAGCGCAGTAGGCGACGTCGGCTTCGTCGATCAACTTGGGGTAGATTGAATCGTCAACAATACTGACATATTGATAACGAGAGACCCAAGCTTCTACAGTTGACCTAGGGACGTCGTACTTATCGGCGGCCTGGGAGATGGTGATACCGTGGCCGACGAGGTGGGGGAATTTGCGGTTGATAATGTCGTGCTTGGTTTCCAGTTTTTCGACCTGGTTCTGATCCACGAGGATACCTCCATCGGGGAGTTGAACTGCGGTTAGTGTACCAGAGTTGATGAGGGAATGCAAGGTTTTTGGGGGGATGTTGAAGCGGGCGGATGCTTCGGGGAGGGGGATGAAGGTGGGGAGGTGGATAGATTTATCGTTCATGTTGAGCTTCCTTTTGTGGGTGGGATGTGGTAGGATGAAGGCCAAGGAGGTTGCTTATGGACGAGAACGAGCAGGAAAAGCAAGGTGTAAAATTGGAGGCGTCGGTGATGTTGTAGCGGGTTTCTACGTCCCGGCCGGACGGGTAGTTGCTACAGTTGCGACACCAGTGCCATTGGCCATTATCTTTGCGTTTGTAGGTTGGCATGTTGTTTCAGTGCCCCAAGGGGCATTGTCTGTGTACACAGAAAGGAGTGAGCATGGACGACGATGATGCTAAGAGTCCCCGGTTTGAGGCCAAGGTAAACGAATACGTCGAGGACGGGTTTCCGAAAGTGTTGGTCGATGAGGATGGGTTCACTTGGAGTTTTACCATTCGGTCCGACTCCCTGACGGATCTCCTGAGCAAATGGAGAACTTGCGCCAGTATTTGAAAAAGCTAGTGAGTCACCGTCGTCGCCGTTAATCGCGAACCCAGCCACCAGATGGCGCTATTTTCTGTCTGAACTCCTTTAGTTTTTGCATCTGTTTGGCCAGATCGTCAAACGTGTCTGCCTGAACGGTAACGCGCCACCTGACGGCATCCCCATCGTCGAACACAGCCATTGCAGTGATTGGGTGTTTTTCTTCTTTGGTCATTGTTTCCCCCTACGAATCAAAAGCGGACCGTCCGTCGCTGGGGGGTGTCTAGGGTGTGGATCCAGAGTCCACTGTCCTGCCGCTAGACCAACCCCCAGCGATGAACGGTCCGCTGAAGCTAGCGCGATTATACCCCCACCTGGCGGATTTGCCAAGTGGGGGTAGTTTTATTGCCGGAGGAGGTGATCGACGGGGGCGTAGCGGTGGTGGCCAGCGGCGAGCTTGGCGCGGCCGGCGAGGAGGACGTAGCGATCGAGCATGGCGTCGGAGCGCCAGCCACCGAGGCATTTGAGGCGGGTGCGGTCGCCGCCGTTTTCGGTCCAGAGGGTGGCGAAGAGCTTCCTGAAGGCGTGGGGGTGGACGCGACGCGGGTCCAGGTCGGCCTGGAGGGCGCGGCGGCGCAGGGCTTTGTAGATGCCGGTGGGGGTGAGGGGGCCGCGCAGGCCGGTCCACAGGGCGGGGAGAGCGTCATCGCGGGTATCGAGATATTGGAGGAGGGCGCAGGTGGTGACCTGGCCGAGGAAGGCGAGATGGATCACGTCGTTTTTGGTGGCGTGAATCTGGAACCAGGTGAGGTCGGGGTCGAAATGGAGGTCGGCGCGTTGCATTTTGACCAGTTCGCCGATGCGCAGGCCGGTGTCGAGGAAGGTGAGGATCAGGGCGCGGTCGCGGAGGGCCTGGCGGTCGTCCTGGCAGGTGTGGATGAGGTCGAGGAGCTCGCGATCGGTGGGCAGGTTCTCGATGCGGGTGGCTGGTTTTGGGGCTTTGACGGCGCGGGCAAGGTTTTCCTGGGTTTTGCCTTCGAGGTGGAGCCAATGGAGGAAGGCGCGCAGGTTGCGGACGTAGATGCCGACGGTGCCGAGGCTCCAATCGCTGGCGTAGAGGCTGGCGACGTAGCGGCGGATGGTGTCGCGGTCGAGGGCCTGGGCGTGGCGGGTGAACCAGTGGGTGAAGTTGTTGAGGGTGCGATGGTAGTCGGAAATGGTGCGAGGGGCGCGCCCATCGGCCTGGCGGGCGAGGATGAAGTCAGTTGTCAGGGTGTGGATTGTCATGGTAACATCTCCTTGTATGGGTTGGGGGGTATTTTAGTATGACTCAGGTGGCTTTGGAGTTTGTTTCGTTCGTGGTGGGTCAGAATCCGGGGGAAAGGGAGTTTGTACGGCTGTACGATGCGATGAGCCGGGCGGCGGCGATGCGAGCGTTCCGGGGAATGGGTCACCGGGAGTTGGCGGCGGCGGGGGTGTCGTTTTCGCTGCTGGCGACGGGGGAGTTGGATGCGCTGATCAAGGAGGTAGTGGAGAATGGATCAGTTTGAGTCGCTGCTGGAGCGAATTCGGGAGAGGCATCATCCAGAGTATGGCATGATCTCGTGGAATGGGGAGACGCGCGAGATCACGGTGACGGTGCAATTTGAGCGCAACGGGTACCAGGAGGAGGATGAGGTGGTCCGGGCGCGGGCATTGCGCTATTTGGAGGCGTTGACGCCAGAGGAGCGGGAAGCGGCGGCGGTAGATGTGTTTTTTCGGGACAGGAAGCCGGTGAGGGCGATTTTGAAGGCGGGGACGGGTGAATTGTCGCTGGAACGGCTGCAGGAGCTGAAGGAGAGGGCGGGACTAGAGTAATATTTCGTTGAGGCAGGGGATGGGGTATAATTAGGTTAACATCTCTCCAGAGCGAAGCACGCGCGGGGGGCAGGTATGCCCTTCGCGCTTTTTGTTTGGTACATACCAAATTTTGGGGATTGAAAGTGGTGGAGAAGCTGGTATGATGGAGGTACGATGCGAGATTTAGCTTCCACGAACGGGTACCGCCCGGCGAAGGGGTTGTCGCGCTTGACGTGGCCGCAGATTGAGGTCATCGATGCGATGGTGAGTTCGTTGTGTGGTGTGACGGAGGAGTCTCGCAATAAGGAGGCCATGCTGATCCTGGTGATCAGGAATGGCCATTTGCGTTTTGGGACGACTACGGCGCTGACTGAGGAGATTTGTCCGGCGCGGTAGTTGTTTTTTTCCATAGGCCCCCCCTATTTGGCAGCGGGGCGGAGATGATGTCTCTGTCCCCGCTACCAAAGGGAGGCCCCCACCCCAGCCCTCCCCCAATTTGGGGGAGGGGGTAGCCCTCTCCCCGGCCCTCTCCCAGAGGGCGAGGGGGGTGGAATAGGTAGGTTATGCCCGACAGAGATTTAATTCCGGGGCCATCCGTAGAGGCGGATGGCCTTTTTTTTGTTTCTGCGCTTAGGTTGTCGGACCGGCAGTGTGAGGTGCTGGGGCTGGCGGCGTTGGGTTTGTCGGATAGGGAGATCGCCAGGCGGCTGGTGATCTCGGTGCACACGGCGCGGGCGCATCTCAGATCGATCCGGGAGCGGTTGGGGGCGCGGAACACGACACACGCGGTTGTGGTGGCGCTGTTTGCGGGTCTGATTTCGGTTGATGTCAATTTTGGGATGTCCGCTGACGCGGGGGAAAGGGTGGGTAGTCGATGACGCCGGATTTGATTGACTCGCAGATCGTGCCAGGCAGCCCATTGGTGGCGACGGTGGACGAGTTTGTGGACTTCGTGTTCGCGGAAGATGCGCCACGGGGCGAAAACGGGTTGCCGAGGGGGCTAAAGCTAGGGATCGAGAAGTTCAGGCAGGGCCAGGGGCGGAAGTATTACCGGCTGATCTGGATCGGTCGCGGCGAGGCGTGTCTGGCGGCGGAGGATGAGGAGCAGCACGACACGAAGACGCGGGCGGTGGCGGCCGGGCTGGTGCTGGCGACGTCGTTTGAGGTCGATTTTGACGCGCGTACGAGGTAAGCATCGCGAAAGAACCTGGAATCGGCGCTGCGGGCCGTGTGGCGCGTCCTGGGGGCAAATTGGGAGGCACTGCCGGAAATATGTATTTTCGGCAGTAGAGGAGGCCTAGTGTGTGGCCAGGTTGCCAACGTGGCTCACTGAAAGCGAAAGAAAGCGGTTGTGGGGGCTGGAGTCTCTTTCGAAGCGGGATCGGGCGATCCTGGCTGTGTTTCTTTTCGGCGGATTGCGCTCGAATGAGCTGAGGATGCTGGATGTCGGAGATATCGATGTCGACGAACGGACAATCTTGGTCCGATTTGGAAAGCGAAATACGCAAAGACTTATCCCCCTCCATACTAACGCCAAGGCAGCTCTACGAGATCATCTTGGAGATCTGGGAGATGGTCCTGTTTTTCTCGGAAATCGAGGCGCGCGCATCAGTAATCGAGGTGTGCGACACCTGGTCAAGCGGTGGGGGAAACAGGCAGGCCTCCAGAAGGATTTGCACCCGCATGCGCTCAGACACACGTTCGCAGTCTCGCTTTTGGAGGCTGAAGTTGATTTGGAGACGATTCGCGACCTTTTGGGGCACGCGAGTATTCAAACAACGTCGATTTACCTGCATTGCACGACGCAGCGCAAGAGATCGGCGGTAGATAGGTTGTGAAAATGGCGAAAAACACGAAATCACGCACCAAACACATGGCTGAGGAGCTTCTCTCCATACAACCGATCGCGGATCGCTACAAGGAGCTCGAAAAGGAGCTGAAAGAGGCGATGGTCGAGTTGGAGATGGAGGAAATCGATGTTGCGGGCCAAGGGCGCGTCTTCATTTCACGGTCGGAGCGGGTATCCATTGCTCCCGATCTGGCGCGGGATGTCTTGGGCGCTGTGGCGAATAAGATCATCGAAGTGAGGGAATCTGTCTCTAATCGGCTGCTGTCGGCGCTGGTGGAGACGGGCGACATCTCGGGCGAGGAGAATGAGCAGCTCCTGGCTGGTGCGAAAAAGCGGGCTGTGACGAACCTCTATGTGAGGCCGTTGAAATAAGAATAATCTGTTAGGAGGTCTTAGACCATGCGTGTCAGATTGGCAATCATTGGATTTGTGGCGTTGTTGGGATTGGTTGTTGTGTCGCCGGCGGTGGCCGCGGTGCAGCAACAGCAACCGACTTTGGAGTCTGCGCTCCACTTCCTGGTGGGACCCGGTGCGGCAGTGTTGGCCGGTCTGCTTATTTCGGTCGGAATGGAGTACTGGCCGGTTTTCCAAAGACTTGAGCAGAAGTGGAAGGTGGCTGTCTATTTTGGCCTGTGTGTCGGGATTGCGCTGGGCGCTCAGGCGGTGGCCATCGCCACTCAGATATGGGGTTCCTGGGGAGATTTCCAGACTACCTGGTGGCCAGCGCTGTGGGCCGGTATTGCAGCCAGCGGCATCGGCACCTTCTTCCACGCGTGGGTGCCCTCGCCACTGCGTAAATCTGAGCAATAGTGAGTGTCCTCGATGGCCAGTGATCTCGATGGCCAGATATCGCGCATCCTGGAGGAGATCGGCGAGATCTCTGAGGGGCAGGCGCGTATGGAAGAAAAGTTGGATTCCGCCATCGAGCGTGGCCGGGAAGACCGAGCCTGCATCGCCATGAACACCAACAACATCACGGCGCTGAGGATTGAGCAGGCCAAGATCGGAGATCGGCAACGTGGGCTTACGGCTCTTAGCTCGGTGTTGGCAACGGTGATTAGCACGACGACCGCAGTGGCGGTCAGTATCTTTGGCGCGAAGAGTTGAGGTGCCAATTGAGCGAAGAACTTACCAAGATGAGGACGCATCGCAAGCAGGCAGCGGTAAGTGCGCTGTTTGATTATTTGTTTCTCTTGAAGTATGAGCGGCTGGCCAGCTATTGGGAAGCAAGGCTCGGTGAGGCGCTGGTGCACGGGGAGCTGAAGGTTGAGAGGCCACCCACCGCTGTTGGCTTGCGCCAGGTGTACGGTGTAGCGGCTGAGGTGCTGGATGCGATGACGACCAGCGAAGCGGTGATGGTGAGTGGTGAGTGATGGCCTGGTCGCTACCCAGGCCCTGCCCTCACCCTGGCTGTCCGAACCTGGATTGTCAGGTTCACAAAAGGTACCCCACCCCTGACAGACGGCCCTCTGCTGCGAGGCGGGGATATGATCGACGGTGGCAGAGATTGAGGAGGATGTTTCTTCGATCCAATCCTATCTGTGCAACAGAAGGGTGTGGCCAGCCAGCCACCGATGTCCATCACAAGGTGCCTCTCCAGGGGGGAACTAACAAGTGGGAAAACCTTGAAGCGCTTTGTCACAGTTGTCATAGTCGCATCACCGCTGGGGGTAGGGGATGAAAATCTCTACAACTGGCGGCCTGAAGACCGCGCGGGCCACCTGATTTTTTTCTGTACGGGATAGGGGATGCCAGGGCCAACACCTAAGAACCCGGCTACCAAACAGCGACGAAACAGATCGGCGACGCGGGCGGTACTGCCGGCAGAGATTTCGCCGAGGAAACGCGCGCCGTCGCTGCCGGCCGATCGTGAGTGGCAACGATTGACTCGGCGCTGGTGGCGCGATGTGTGGTCATCGCCGATGGCGGCCCAGTACGTGCGCGCTGACGTGCATGCTCTCTTCCGGCTAGCGGTGCTGATCGACGCGTTTTGGTCGGAGCCGAGCACGAAGTTGGCTTCGGAGATCCGGCTCCAGCAGCAGGCATTTGGATTGACGCCGCTCGATCGCAGCAGGTTGGAGTGGAGCATCGAGCAGACGGAGCAAGCTCGGGACCGCCGCGACCGGCAACGCAGCAAACGAGCGATCATTATCGACCACGACGAAGATCCGCGAAAGCTGTTGAAATGACTGTCTTGACTGTGCCGATAGAAAACGAATTTTTTCCGACTCTCGGACCGCAGGTATGCGCGTTCATCGAGAGCTACCTCGTTTTTGGACCGGGAGATCTGCGGGGGGAACCGGCGCGGATTGACGATGAAAAGCGGGCGCTCATTTATCGAGCGTATGAGGTATTTCCGCAGGATCATGCACAGGCGGGGCGGCGCAGATTCAAACGAGTGGCCATCAGCCTGCGCAAGGGGACGGCCAAAACGGAGTTGGCGGCCTGGCTGGCGGCGGTGGAGCTGCACCCGGATGGACCAGTACGCTGCGACGGCTTTGATGCTGATGGCCAGCCGGTGGGAATCGGTGTGACGGACCCGTACATTCCGCTGGTGGCTTACACCGAGGAACAGTCGGACGAGCTGGCGTATGGCGCGCTGCGGGTGATTTTGGCGTACAGCCAGTTGGCCAACGATTTTGACATCGGCATGGAACGCATCATGCGGATCGGAGGCGATGGCAAGGCGGTTGCGCTGGCGTCGGCCCCGGAGGCGCGGGACGGTGCGCGTACGACGTTTCAGATATTCGACGAAACGCACCGGATGAACACGCCACGGCTGAAGGCAGCGCACCGGACAATGCTGGCCAACATCCCCAAACGGCGCTTGTCTGACGCCTGGTCGTTCGAGATCACCACCGCTCCGGCGCCGGGCGAGGGTTCGGTGGCGGAGGACACGATGGATTATGCGCGCCAGGTCGCCGGCGGCGCGATCTCGGATAGCAAGTTGTTTTTTTTCCACCGGCAGGCGAGCGATGAGCACGATCTGGATACGGCGGAGGGTATTCGAGAGGCGGTGATCGAGGCCAGCGGCCCAGCAGCAGCCTGGAGCGATATCGATGGCATCGTCGAACAGTGGAGAGACCCGACCGCTGACAAGGCATACTTGCAGCGGGTGTGGCTCAATCGCCTGGTGAGGTCCTCGGAGCGAGCCTTTGACGTGGAGAAGTGGCGCGAATTGGCGGTCGCGGACTATATGCCGAAGCCAGGCAGCCTGATCACGCTGGGATTCGATGGCGGACGCTGGCACGACTCGACAGGCCTGGTCGCTACTGAGGTTGCGACCGGGTTCCAGTGGCTGATGGGATTGTGGGAATACCCGGAAAACATCAAGACCTGGGAAGTGCCAGCCGACGAGGTGAATGACGCCGTCGATGAGGCGTTCGACACATACGAGGTGTGGCGTATGTACTGCGACCCTCCGTATTGGGAGACAAGCGTCGCAGCATGGGCTGGTCAGTACGGCGAGAAGCGGGTGATTGCGTGGTGGACCAACCGGCAAAAGCCCATGGCCTACGCGATCAAGGCGTTCAACACGGCCATCTCTTCGGGCGATTTGCGACACGACGGCAGCCAGCCCTTCAGGCGACACATCGGCAACGCGGTCCGCAAATATTTGAAGATGCGGGATGATGAGGGCAATCCGTTGTGGACGATCTACAAGGAGAGAACGGACTCACCCCACAAAATCGACGTGGCCATGGCAGCTATATTGAGTTGGGAAGCGCGCTGTGACGCGTTGACGGCTGGTGTGGCGCAAACCGGACCTAGCGTGTACGAAAAGCGGGGGATACGGACACTGTGAGGCCTGACATCTATGACTCGATGGCGGCGGTTGGTCTGATTTTGCTAGCAGTGGGACTGGCGATGATCAACCTGGCGGTTGCGCTGGCCGTGGTAGGGGCACTCTTATTGTGGCTGGGGGTGTTTCTGGCTAGCAGGAGAGGCGGTGGCTAGTGGGCATATTATCACAGGCATTCGAGAGACGAAGCCACCCAAGCAACCCAGCCGAGTGGTTGCTGAAACTGGGAGCGTGGCCGACGGCGGCCGGGGTGGACGTGACGGTGGAAGGATCTCTGCAGAGCTCGGCGGTGTTTGCCTGCGTTCGTGTTTTGTCAGAGACGGTACCCAGCATGCCACTGGTTCTATACCGACGCTTATCGCGCGGCAAGGAGCGAGCGACCAGCCACCCGCTGTATGGGCTGCTGCACGATCTTCCAAATCCTGAGATGACAGCTTTTGAGTTTCGCGAGACGCTGATGGGGCACCTGGCGCTGTGGGGTAATGCGTTCGCCGAGGTCGAACTCAACAAAGGTGGCCAGGTGCGTGGACTGTGGCCACTGCGCCCCGACAAGATGAAGGTTGTTCGTCGCGCCGGGCGGCTGTGGTATGTCTACAAATTGCCGAGTGGAACACATGCAGAATTGCCGTTCGAGAGGGTGATGCACTTACGCGGGCTGAGCACAGACGGCGTGATGGGCTACAGCCCGATAGATCTAGCGCGCCAATCTGTGGGATTAGCGCTGGGAACCGAGGAATTTGGGGCCCGTTTTTTTGGGAACGGCGCTCAGACGGGCACGGTGTACGAGCATCCTGGTAAATTGAGCGACGAAGCGTACGAGCGGCTGAAGAGTTCGATCGAGAAACGTCACCAGGGACTGGAGCGAGCGCACAGAATCGCGATCCTGGAGGAAGGTATGAAAGCCAACCAGGTTGGCATTCCTCCAGAAAACGCGCAATTCCTGGAGACGCGGAAATTCCAGGTGGATGAAATCGCGCGCTGGTACCGTATGCCACCGCACAAGATCGGGTCACTGGAACACGCGACCTTCAGCAACATTGAACACCAGGCAATTGAGTTTGTGTCGGACACAATCCAACCGTGGTGTGTGCGCTGGGAGCAAGGTATCAAGCGGGATCTGCTGACGGATAGAGAGAGAGCAGAGTATTTTGCCGAGCACCTGGTGGACGCGCTATTGCGGGGAGACACATTGAGCCGCTACCAGGCGTACGCGACGGCCAGGCAAAATGGCTGGATGTCGGCGAATGATATCCGTGAGCGGGAAAACATGAATCCGGTAGATGGTGGAGACGTGTACCTGGTGCCGCTTAACATGGTGCCAGCGGATGAAATCTCCAGCGATGGCCAGCGATCAGGGATAGATCGAGAGCAGCGATCGCTGGAGAATGAGCGGAGAGCGAAAAATCTGGTGCGCAGCCGCCAGCGGTTGGCCAATTCGTATCGCAGGGTGATCCTGGACGCCTCTGAGCGGGTGGTACGGCGCGAAATTGCCGATGTCCGGCGCGCAATCCGCAAATTTTTGGGTAAGGGGGACGCTCAGCAGTTCTCTTTGTGGCTGAAGGAGTTCTATGACGAGCACAAGGGCTTTTGGGTAAGGCAGATGCTGCCCATCCTGCTGTCGTACGCCGACCAGGTAGGGGCCAGCGTGGCTGATGAGGTGGGGGGCGACCCGGCCAGCAATGAAGACGTGCAGGCCTTTATCGATCAATACGTCGAGGCATTAGCGGCGCGCCAGGCAGGCGAGAGTCACCTACAACTCCAAGCGCTGCTGGATAGGGCTCTCCAGGAAAGCGAAGAAGATCCTGCAGAGGTGTTAGAGGAGCGCCTGGACGAATGGGATGAGAAGCGAGCGGAGAAGGTGGCCAGGCACGAGAGCCGCAACGTGCTACACGCCCTGGTGCTCTCGTTCTACACCCTTGCGGGCGTTGTGAGGCTGCGCTGGGTGGCCAGCGGGGAAAATTGTCCCTATTGCCGAGCCCTGGACGGCAAGGTAGTAGGCATCCAGGAAGCTTTTGTCGAAAAAGGCGAGGATTTCGAGCCGGACGGCGCAGAAAGACCGCTTAGAAAGCGCCACAGCGTGAAACATCCACCGCTGCACGATGGGTGCGACTGCACCATCCGGGCGGCGCGATAGGAGGAAGCATATATGGCTGAAGAGATTGAACGAAGGTTTTTGACCAGGCGATTGGAGATCAGAGCCAATGGCGACGAGCCACGGCGCATCATCGGCTATGGCGCTGTCTTCGAGCAGCTCAGCGAGGATCTGGGCGGCTTCAGGGAGATGATCAAGCCGGGCGCATTCACAGAGACGATCGGGAAAGACGATATCCGAAGCTTGTGGAATCACAACACGCTGTACGTGCTGGGCCGGACGGCCAGCGGGACACTGGTTGTGGTCGAGGATGACATCGGACTGCGCTATGAGGTCATCCCTCCGGACTCGCAATACGCTCAGGACTTCTTCCAAAGCGTGGATCGTGGGGACGTCGATCAGTCCTCGTTCGGCTTCCGGGCCATCGAGGAATCGTGGATCAACCCCACGGATGAAGAGCCCTTGCCTATTCGTGTTTTGCGTCGAGTAAAACTATACGACGTTGGCCCGGTGACTTTTCCGGCGTATCCAACTACGTCGGCGGAGGCGCGGGCGAAAGTAGATGAGATCAATGACCTGGCCAGTCGGGCGACTGACCAGGTTGCTAACGCTCAGGGCGCGGCCGGGCGACTGGCCCTGATGCGACGGCGACTGGAGCTGTTAGAGCGGCTCTAACAAAATTCAACAACTGAACATTAGACGCCCGACAGAGATTTAATTCCGGGGCCATCCGTAGAGGCGGACGGCCTTTTTTTGTTTCGGGCAAGGAGGAAAGGACATGGATCCGAGAAAACTTCGTGAGCAACGAGCGAATCTGATTAACCAGGCTCGCGCACTTTTGGAAGCGGCCGAGGCTGAAAACCGCGATCTGACACAAGAGGAGCAGACCCAGTACGACGAGCTGCTGAACAAGGCGGATGAACTGCGGCAACGGGCTGAGCGATTGGAGCGCCAGGCGGAGCTGGATCGTGAGATGGAGCAACGCCAGGGCGACGCCCCGCTGCATACAGAAGAAGCCCCAGAGAATCGCGATGGCCGGCCAAGCGAGGCTGAGCGACAAATGAACGCCTTCCGGCGCATCCTGCCGCTTTGGGTGGCCCAGGACTATCGCTCGCTACCGGCTGAGGAGTTTCGCGCGCTACAGGCCGATCTGGACGTGAGCGGCGGGTACCTGCGGCCTCCGGAGCAATTTGTCAACGAGTTGATCCAGGCCATCGATGACCAGACTTATATCCGCCAGTGGGCACAAAGCTACACGGTGACCAGCGCGGAAAGCATGGGGGTGCCGACGCTGGAAACAGATCCGGCCGACGCGGATTGGACCAGCGAACTGGCGACCGGCTCCGAGGACTCGAGCATGGCGTTTGGAAAACGGGAGCTTCATCCACACCCGCTGGCCAAGCGCATCAAGGTCAGCCGCAGGTTGATGCGAGCGGTGCCGAACGCCGAGAGGTTGGTGCGAGATCGGCTGGCCTACAAATTCGGCATCACGTTTGAGAAGGCGTGTCTGACCGGCAATGGCGCCCAGCAGCCGCTGGGGGTCTTCACGGCTTCAGACGACGGCATCAGCACCGGCCAGGATGCCAGCACCGGCAACACTGACACCGAAATCCGCTTCGACGGGTTGATCGAGGCCAAATACACCTTGAAGCCAGGATACTGGCCACGGGCGCGCTGGCTCTTCCACCGGGATGCCGTGAAGCAGATCGCCAAGCTCAAAGACGGCGAAGGGCAATACATCTGGCGCGAGAGCGTCCGGGTGGGCGAACCGGATCGCATTTTGGGGCTGCCATCCTTCATGAGCGAATATGCGCCCAACACGTTTACTACCGGCCTGTACGTGGGCATGCTGGGCGATTTCAGCAACTACTGGATCGCGGACGCGCTGACGTTGGAATTCCAGCTGCTGAACGAGCTGTACGCGGAGACGAACCAGGTGGGCCTGATCGGGCGGCTGGAGTCGGACGGTATGCCGGTGCTGGAAGAGGCCTTCGTACGGGTGACGCTGGCGTAAGCGTAAAGTGTAAAACAAAGCGCACGATGTGTTTGCGCGCAAACAAGAACTATTGCAAGGAGTGAACCCTATGAACTTGCTCAAGAACATGAAAATCCAAGAAGTGCTGGCGCCGGTGGCGCTGGCGGACGACACCGATGAGAACAGCGATCGGTTGGACATGGCCAATTGGGATGGCGTGATCTTCATCATCCCCATCACCGATAGTGTGGCCACCGGCGTGGTGACCATCACCGTCGAGCAGAACACGGCCGACAGCGATTCGGGCATGGCGGCGTTGAGCGGGGCGACAGCCACCGCTACGTGCACGGTGAATGACGATCTGAACAACACGCTGCTGATCGTGGAGGTCTATCGACCACGAGAGCGGTACGTGCAATGCGTGGTTACCACGGGAACGGCCAACGTGGCAGTGGGCAACATGATCGCCATCCAATACCGCGGCCGCAAGGCTCCGGTGACTCAGCCGGCTAGCGTGCAGGCCTCGACGCTGGTGGCGAGCCCAGCCGAAGCCTAAGCGCAACTGGTTCAATTGGCTAAGGGGGGGCCGACGCGTGCGGCCCCCATAAAGAAAAGGAGACCCAGATGCAAAGATCCTGGAAACTCATGTCGGTCCTGGCCGTGATTCTGGCCGTGGTAGCGGTGGGTGTGAATGTGCTAGCGCCCGATGACATGGTGTCACGCTCGTACGCGGTGCCAGTGTACATGGAGCAGGGCGGCGAGAAATTGGTAGTAAGCAGCGGCGGTTCGGTGGAAGTGCAAGCGGGCGGCGCATTTCAGATCACGCCCGGCGCGACGGTAGACCTGAGCGTCGGGGGCGGCGGCTTTGAGAATGTGGCTGTCTCGGCGCCGACTGCGGTTGGCACGGCTACGCCGGCGGCATACATCAACAGCGCGGGCGTATCTAAGCTGTTTGAGGTTGAGGATGGCGGCGCGGTGGTGATGTCGATCTACGACGGCGGCGTAGTGGAGGTGGCGCCGACTGCGCTGATCACCTCGACGCCGGCGTTGGTGGTCAATAGCTCGGGGGCTTCGGACGTCTTCGACTTTCAGGATGGTGGTACGTCGGTGATGTCCGGCGCTGATGGCGGGGGAATATCGATCGCTGCGCCCACGGCCATCGCAACGGCGGTGCCGGCGCTGAAAGTGGATAGCTCGGGCGGCGTATCCAATTTGTTTGAGGTGAGGGATAGCGCCACGCCGGTGCTGCAAGTGCACGACGGCGGGACGGTAACGGGCCAGGTGCTGCGGTATGGCACCGCAGGCGAGCAGTTGGTATGCGGCACAACGGTGATCACCGACAATGCCAACGTGTCGCACGGACTGACCACGCCCAGCTTCGCCATATGTTCGCTAAACGCAGCCGACACGGCCGACGCCTCGCGCTGTACATCGGAAGTCAGCGGAGCGAATGTAACGGTGCGAGTGTACGGCACGAATGCCACCCCGACGGCAAACGGCACCGGTGCCAGCGTGAACTGGTGCGTGGTAGGGACGCCTTAGTGAACGTCTTCGCCTATTGCGACCAG
>Ga0180438_10004519_pt1 | contig 19991 bp, 20 predicted proteins | sample SS_ome_12_FD_132455 | JGI IMG/M metagenome (GOLD analysis project Ga0180438, IMG submission 132455) | Hypersaline lake sediment archaeal communities from the Salton Sea, California, USA - SS_3_D_2 metaG | ecosystem: Environmental > Aquatic > Non-marine Saline and Alkaline > Hypersaline >... | reverse complement strand
CTCCCTGATATCCGCCGCCCATCTGATCGTTCTTGGAGAGCTGCCCGATCAAAAAACCGAGAAAAAGCTCGAAACGCTCGCCGGTGAAGCGTCAAAAAAACCCGTACCCTCGGTATTCAGGAAACCCGAGGAAGACCTCTCCAAGACATTGGAGAAATACCTTTTAAACGACGAGGATTTGGCAACATTCACGCCGTCCGGCAGACTGGCCCAAGTCGAAAAGACCGTCTACTGTCTAGGCCGATTTGCCGCGTATCTGGCACATATCCTGGAGACCGATTCCGTACTCCAAAAAGCGGGCGCTTCGGAACCATTCTCCCATATCATCTATAGCGTCATCAGCGGCAATCAAAAAATCGATGGCCGGCGATCCCGGATGCTGGAGGCCATGATTGTCGCATCCGTCGATCACGGCGTCACGCCACCCTCGGCCCAGGCGACGTTGATCGCCTCCTCGGTACGGGCTTCGTACGAGGTGGCCGTGGCTCATGGTGTGGGTGCTATCACCGACGTTCATGGCGGCGCCGGTGAAAAAGCGGCGTCTTTCTTCCGCAAGTGTGCCGATCTCGCCGAGAAAAAGGACCTGCCCATCGAGGATGCGACCCGGACCATCATGTCCGAATACGTGAAGGCCGGCCGGCGAATCGAGGGCATGGGCCACCGTGTGCATACACAGGATCCACGGCGGGATGTGCTGTGGACTCTGGCCGAATCCAACGGTCTCTCCGGTTCCTGTGTAGCCATCTCCAAGATCGTCGGTGACATGCTCAAGGAAGTTCGCGGATTGAGCCTCCCCATCAACGTGGACGGCGTCATCGGGGCCATCATCGCTGACATGGGTCTGGATCCCAAACTTGCCAAGGCACTCTTCATCTTCGGCCGGCTCTGCGGGCTTTCGGCCCATTACTTTGAAGAGATCATGACGCAGCCGCCCATGCGGAGAATCAATTTTGCTCAGGCCGTGTATAAGGGGCATGCGGAGAGATCATATCCCGTCACCTCCTAGACTTCCTGACATGGGAGTCGAACCTCTCGTGTCACCCAGTATTGTACAGAACAACCTTCTCTTACACTCCTCTCCCACCTGCGGAAACGATCGCACAACAGATGAAATTATATTCATCTAAATTATAAAAGAGGTATGACGATGAAAAACGAGACGACGTTTTCGTTCTTTATCCTCGTTCTTATTCTTCTGTTGTCTGCCTGTTCTTCTACGCAGGAGGTGGACGAGGAACTCTGGCAACAAGCCTTAAAAATTCACGACAAGGCCCTCGTGCTGGACGCCCATGCCCATCCACTCATTTTTCAACGCGGCGGACGGGATGATTACGATCCCGGCAGGGCAACCGGAAACAGTCAGAATGATTTCATCACGATGAAAAAGGGCGGCCTGGACGGCTTCATTCTATCCCTCCCTTTCCTGGACGAAAAGGATGCGGACAATCCAACAAAGAAAATTCTGGACGATGCCGCCCTCGTGCGTGATCATCTGAACACCCATGCATCCCTGGCCGAGTTGGCTTTTAGCGCCGACGATATCCAAAGGATACATGCGTCGGGAAAGCGTGCTATTCTTCTGGGCATCGAATTTGGGGGCTGCTTGGAGGGACAAATCGAGACACTGGATGCGTATTACCAGGCCGGTATCCGCATGATCACCCTGAGGTCCGATGAAACGGATCCGATAGATAATTCCGATGGCCATGAAGCAGGAGAAAGCGGGTTGAGCACTTACGGGAATGACATCGTGCGAAGAATGAACCAGCTGGGAATGATCATCGACATCACCCACGTAGCGGACCAGCTCCAACGGGATATCGTGAAGGCATCCAAAGCGCCGGTCATGGCCTCGCATTCGTGCGCCCGCGCCCTGGTGGATATCCCCAGAAACATCCCGGATCCTATCCTCCAAGAGATTGCCCAGAACGGCGGTGCCGTGATGACCACGTTCTACTCGGGTTTCCTCTCCAACGACTATCGCGCCCGATCGGAAGAAGCAGACAAACGGATAGAAGAAGAAAAGAAACAATTGGAAAAACAGTTTCAGGATAATCCGGCCGAACTGGAAAAACGGGTGAAGGATTTGGAGGAGACATTCAAACCGAAGAGAGCCGATATCGCATCGTTGATCGATCATATCGATCATGGGGTAAAGGTCGCTGGGATCGATCACGTGGGATTGGGATCGGATTTCGGGGGAACCAACACGCCCATCGGCCTGGAATCGTCGGCCGGATTTCCCCGGATTACGTATCATCTGCTCAAGCGGGGATACACAGAAGACCAGATCGACAAGATCGTGGGCGGCAACCTTCTCCGCGTGATTCAAGAAATTGAAAACGTCTCCGCGGACATGCGATCATCACAAATGGAATGAGCGTATCCGTTCGCACGAATACGGACTAAAAAGGATATGACACGATAAAAGGAGGTTCCGATGAGAACCAAGATGACTTTCCCCTTGCTTATTGTTATCGGGATGATGAGCGCGGCCTTCGGTCAGGAGGATAAAGAAGCCGGAGAGCCCTGGGAGTGGAGCCTGGAAAAAGTCCACTCTCTGGTAGGCAACGTGCGTGCCGGCAAAGACCTGACACCCGAGAGCTGGCCGGGAGGAGCCCGGGTTGCCGTGGCTCTCTCGTTCGATTTCGATTCCGAGACCAACGCCTTGAGGGATAAGGATATATCACCAGGCGCGTTCAGCCAGGGCGAATACGCGGCACGGGCAGCCATCCCCAGAATCCTCGCCCTTATGGACAATGTCGATATCTCCGCCACGTTCTTCGTGCCCGCCGTAACCGCGCTACTCCATCCCCAGGAGATGGAAGCCATCGTCGCCAAGAAAAGACACGAGGTTGGCATGCACGGGTGGATTCACGAACGGAACGCGTTCCTGGATGAAGACACAGAACGCGAGTTGATGCAGAAATCGTACGATACGCTGAAAAAAATCACGGGCAAAGCGCCCGTGGGCATTAGGACACCTTCCTGGGACTTCAGTCCGTATACCGTCAAGCTCATCAACGAGATGGGCCTGCTGTACGACAGCAGCCTGATGGCCGACGACCGTCCGTACGAGATAATGATCGAAGGCAAACCCACGGGTGTCGTCGAACTGCCCGTGGAATGGCTATTGGATGACTACCCCTACTTTGGTTTCTCCCGGTTCTCCAGCATTCGTCCCCACATCAAGCCCATGGATGTGTTCGAAGTCTGGGCCGCAGAGTTCGAACAGGCTTATCAGGAAGGTACGCTCTTCGTCCTGACCATGCACCCCAAGTACATCGGTCACCGCAGCCGTATAAAGATGCTGGAAAAGCTGATCCAGCACATGATGACATTCGAGGGCGTGTGGTTCGCCACGCATGAGGACGTGGCACTATACGCGAAAAAGCAAATAGATCGATAAAACAAATAAGGATGCCATCTAACATGAAGATGGCATCCTTTTGTTAGTTTCTTTATTTACCATGAACTATCCCAACAACCGCTTCAACTCCTTCTCAGGAATATCCTCCCTGCCTTCGTCGGAAATCTTTACAAACGAACCCTTATACTTGAAAATCACCTTTTCTCCCAACGCACAAAACTTGGCCGCTTCGGGAAACGTGAGCATCAGGTTCACGTACGCCTGACTCGCATATTTTATGTCCAGCGTCTTCTCGTCGGTGTACTCACCATCCACCCAGAATCCATCCCGTAGATAGAACGTCCGAGCCCCGACATGATTCACAGTCGCCTCATCGGCCTCTGACGATGCTTCCTTCATCTCCCGCGACCGCTTGCTCAGCCGCACGGCATGAGTCCCCTTGTCCATGGGTGCGCTGGCCATGATTGATTCGGCTTTTTTACTGCCTCCTGCGGCCTCAAATGCCGTGTTGCCACGCCCGGACGCGGGGGCAGGCATCACACCGGGTAAGGTTTGTGGATTGCCATCTGCCAGGAGGTCTTCTTCCTGCACCAGGTAAGACGTATAAGGCGACATCACACCGTACTTCTTGCTCAGACGGACGATCTCATCGACGAGTTCCTGATCTTCGCCGTGGAGCCTGATCTCATCCATCAGGTATCCGATCTTCCGGGTCGCCCAGAGATGGGGCAAGAAAACATAATCGTCACCGTCCGCCGAAAAATCGGCGGTGTATGTGTACGTTTTCTCCTGATTCGCGACCCGTCCCCTCAACGTCACCTTGACGTTTTTTTCTTCGGAAAATCTCCCAAAGATCGTCAGTTGGGAACCCTTAAAAAGATCGGGCAATGTTTTCGGACACACGTCCTCCACCTCGACACCACCGTAATCGATAGTCAGGTCGGTGAGTACCGGATAGCTGATCTTATCGTAGAATGCGGAAATCTTTTCTTCGATGTTTTCGTTGGGCTCGATGTAGTCGGACACAGACCGGCTGCCATTAGCGATCTTATCCAGCAGCATCGTATTCACGTCGTAGCCCACACCGAAAGTGAAAATCTTCACCCGGTTCTTGTTCGCCTCGGACACATTCTTGAGGATCTGCCCCACATCCGTCACACCCGTCGTGGGCAGCCCATCGGTCAGGAATACAATGCTCACCGGACGGTCTTCATAGGTTTCCATAGTGAGGGCGTCGTTCAACGCATCGTTGATGTTTGTACCGCCTTTGGCGCTGATGTCTTCGACATAGCTCAGGGCGTCCCTCCGGTATTCGGAAGCCGGAACCAACCTCTCCTTGAACAACCTCGACTCCGTGCTGAACGTGATCAGGTTGAACCGATCCTCTCCGTGAAGACGATTGATGCAGTACGTGAGGGCGCCCTTGGCCTGGGCGATTTTCTCACCTTCCATGCTGCCTGACGTGTCCAGGATGAAAATGATATCCTTATCGATGATTTCGTTGCGTGCATATTCCGTCTTGGGCGATACCAGGAGCATGAAAAATCCGTTTTCGTTTTGTTCCGGACGGGTTGTCAATAGATTCAATCCAAAATCGCTCTGAGAGTATGAATAGTAGAGGACGAACGTGTCCGATGTGTTCTTTCGCTTTCCCTCATAGCCGATCCGGGCATGGTGGTCGTCGATTCGGGAAATGTCCACGTCGTGACTGGGCGAATACAAATTCTTCAACGGGATCTTCGATCGAAGATCGACTTCGATAACCTGATCGATGGCGGCGTGCGCACCCTTCTCGCCTTCGCCACGATGGAGCGGAGATTCATCCGACGGCCGGATAACCGGTGGACGCCATGAGCGCTCCGACGCGATCCTTCCCCGCAAGGGATATGAAAGTTGAATCAGATCACCGTCACGCTTCAGGAGAGACGTGTATTCCAGAACGATCTTCCGCTCTTTATGAGGCGGAATGGGAAATATCCGGGCACTGAACAAGTTATGATCGATGTACTCCAGCAGGGCCGGATCGATCTGCCTTCGAACGATATCCTCGTAGATCTTCCGGGCCTTGTCTTTTTCCAGGAGCTCGCCCGAGAGTACCTTGCCGTCGACGACCATCTTGAAGTCGGAAATACTCGCCTCCTTGGGCAAGGGGAAATAATACGTGCCCTCCAGGAGCTTTTCGGAATGGTTGTAGAACACCTGATGCACTTCGACCCGGGCTACCTGATCGACGATGTCCACGTCCACCCTGTGCTGGGTGAGTTCCGGCAGGGTGTGACGGAAATCCGGTATGGGACGGGGAATGATGAATCCCTGGGCAAAGATCGTTTTATACGGGAGGACGAGGATCAGGACAAGGAAGAGTCCCGAAAAAACGACCATTTTTCTCGTGGCATGCATGACTTTCTCCTTTCACTGGTTTGTATGGGCACTCGATTCCGGCTCGTTTCAATAGTACATACAAACGGAAAGGAGAAATATTCCGCGATTTTTTATTTTTCTCGGACTTTTATCAGGAAGGCGTTCAACTCGGTGATTCGGGCTTGAACATCGTTCGCACCCTCATGGGATTCCAGCAGACCGATGTGATCTTCATGAAACCGTAAGGCTTTTTCGATCTCGCTCTCTATCCCCTCTTCTTTTGCCTTCTGAAAGTACAGTCTGGCCAGCTGGACCCTGGCTTTTGCTGAAACCTGAGAATCCGTTTCGGTCTGTATATACATTTCCCAGAGACGAATCTTCTGAGAGAGGTCGTGGGCAGCCTGAACGTTCCGGTAGACTGTGTCGAAATCCCTGGCATAGCCGGCCGCTCTCTCTTCTTCATCAGCGATCTTCATGGTGCGGAGTGCCGGCATGGGTCTGGAGTCCTCCGTCTCCGCCTCGGCAGCCCGATCAAGCAAGGCCGGCGTAACACCCTTAGCTTCCTGTTCTGGCTCCACTTCTTGGGGAGCGGGTTGGACGTCAAACGCCTTTTCTTTGTCGCGGAGGGATTCAACCTCTCGTTTCTGGAGACCTCCCGTGTCGAGCGTTCTCTCCCGCCGGTGATCCGCTGCTGCACCCGCTCCTTCCGGCTGCTGGACCGGAGCAGCAGGTCGGCCTTTTTTCATCTCTTCCATGATGGAGGCATCCTGGATATCCTGGTGCTCGACGATTTCTTCGGGTGCCTCTGGAATGCTTCTCCCCATATCCCCCACAGCAGATGTTTCCGGCCCCTGCTCTGCGACGGTGACAGCGCTTTTTTCGGGCGTGCCTGAAAAGAACCGGAACCCGTCGTTCTGGAACAAGGCCAGATGAATCACCACCAGTACGGTCACGGCCGCGGCCGTTAAACCGGCCAAACGATAGCCGATGCTTTCCGGCCACAGCACACGCTTTATCTTCTCAAGACGTCCCACCGATGGAACCGGTTGTTTCTCGATTTCTGAAACACGATCCCGGATATCCCGCGTCAATTGCTTCCAATAATGGGATCCAGGATCGGTGAAAAAGTCGGTTCGCCCGACAGCGTCCACGGATTTAATGACTGCCAACGCTCTCCTGCATGCTGGACACAATTTCAGATGGGCTTCGACAGCCTGCCGTTCTTGATCGCCGAGCTGTTCATCGACATACCGTTCCAGTCTGTCTTGGACGTGCTGACAATCCATGGCCTCAGTCCTCAACATCTAAATAAGGTTTCAGTAAATCCCTCAATTTTTCCCGGGCACGCGACAGCCGGGACATGACTGTTCCGACAGATACGTTGAGCTGCTCGCCGATTTCCTGATAGCTCAATCCTTCGGACGTGCGCAGGACGAATACGGTCCGCTGATCGAAAGGCAGTCTTTCCATGGCCTCGGCCACACGATCTTCCAGTTCACGATGCAGGGTTTCTTTCATGGGATTTTCACCGGCTGATTCGACTTTGCTGAATTCCACATCACCTTCAGTAGCAAAGCGTTCCTTACGGCGTGACCGTTTTTTCTGATGATTCAGCGTCGTGTTGATGGCGATGCGATGCAGCCAGGGATAGAACGGGTACTGTTCATCGAATCGATGAAGATGCGTATACACCTTCACAAAGGTGTCCTGCACGATATCGTTTGTGTCGTCGTGATCCAAGACCATTCTCCTCACCGTCGAATAAATCCGCTTCTGATACTTCACCACCAGCTTTTCGAAAGCCTTCTGATTCCCCGTCCTCGCCTTACGCACCCACCGGAGGTCTTCGCTATCATCCCGACGATTTCCGATCCTTGCGTTCATCGCCCCTGTTCATCATACAACGAAAAACCGTTTTTATTCCATCAAATCCAGTATAAAAGGTATGTCCGTGCTTGCGTGAGCCTGCTCTCTTGTCGCGAAGGATAACCTATTGAAGCAATTATTCATCGGAGTTGCTGATAAGCATTCTTCTTAAACCGCGTTTCGTAGAATCATAATGGCCGGTGTGAGGAATCGAGATGGTATTATCAGTAAGCGCCCGATAAAGAGCTCCATGTGAAGAGGGTTCGGTTGAGTCCTGAGCGTATGCCGGATGAATTCCCGGCTCCCGATGATGAAAAATCCTGACTCTTCTCTCATGAGCCCAACATGCCCTCCGCAAACGCTTCGGCATCGAACACAACCAAATCGTCCAAGCTTTCTCCGACACCGACCCATGTCACCGGTATGGCCAATTCCTGGCAAACGGCCACGACGATCCCACCCCGGGCTGTTCCGTCCAGCTTGGTCAATACGATCCCGGTTATACCCACGGCCTCGGTGAACAGCCTCGCCTGGCTCAATCCGTTCTGGCCCGTCGTGGCATCCAGAACCAGGAGAACCTCGTGGGGCGCCGTATCCATCCGCTTCGCCAGTACACGATGGATTTTTTTCAACTCCTCCATCAGGTTGATTTTGGTATGGAGTCGTCCTGCCGTGTCCACGATCAGGACATCGACTCCGCGGGCAACGGCCGCATCCAGGGCATCGAAGGCCACAGAAGCGGGATCGGCTCCCATGGGCTGCCTGATGATATCCACCCCAGCCCGTTTTCCCCAGACCTCCAGTTGCTCTCCGGCCGCCGCCCGGAATGTATCGGCACAGGCCAGAAGAACTTTCTTACCCTCCCCGCGGAAACGGTATGCCATCTTTCCGATGGTCGTGGTCTTGCCCGTACCGTTCACGCCTGCGACCAGGATGACATGGGGACGTTCATCCTGAGGTATGTGAGTTTGACGTTCTTCTTGGCCCACAAAGCGGATGATTTCCTGTCTCAGCAGATTCCGAATCCCCTCCTCCAGTGCCCCCTCTCCTCTGTACATCTTCTCGCGTACGTCATCGATGATCTTCGTTGCCGTCTCGACACCGATGTCTCCCTCGATGAGTATCTGTTCCAGGTCTTCCAACGCGTTCTCATCGACGCGATCCCTTCCCCGCAGGACACCGGAGATACGCCCGATAATCCCCGCACGGGTCTTGGCCAATCCCTTTTCCCATTTGTCAATGAATCCCATGACCCGTATCACTCCTTCAGGAAGAATCGGAAACTGCTTGGGATTTGAGCCGCCCCAGGAACAATCGAAAGTAGACATACGAAGAATACAGTGTGAGGGCAAACGCGATCCATAACACGATCCATGCATAAGGTCGAAGATCCAGCAGAAAGAAAATGACCGTCATCCCCATGGCAAAGGCCGAGTTTTTACCCGGACGATTGGACTCCATGACCACGTCTTTCTGCCGGATGACCAGGGAACTGCATGCCATGAGCACCAGTTCCCGGAAAAGGATAAACAAAAAAAACCAGAGCGGAAACGAATAAAGGGGAGAAACCACCATAAAAAAAGTGACCACGAGCACGTTGATTTTATCGACAGCGGGATCGATGATACGGCCCAGATCGGAGCTCTGGTCCCAGCGCCGGGCGATGTACCCATCCACAAAATCCGTGATCACGCCCAGGATCATAAGAAAAAGTGCCCAAAGCGTCCGCCCCTGAGACATGAAGACAAGAATAGGCACCAACAGGCCCAATCGAAAAAGACTCAGCAGGTTCGGAACCGTAAAAATGCGTTCTCTGGGATTCATCGGGCTCCTTTCATCTGAGAGCTTTGACCGCTTCGATAACCAGCTTCGGGTGTTTGTAGAGGGCTTTCTTAAAAACCTGGACCACCGTCCTCTCCTCCTCAGGCATTTCCATCAGCATACGAGCCGTCCGGTTCAGGTCTTCATCACTAAAACTGTAAACCGCCTTCTTGATCCTGTAGAAGCGTTCGTTGTTTTTCCCCTCGGTCCTGTGCCACTCCCTGGTATAGGCGGACAGCTTTTTGGACGAGACGTCGCCTTCACGAACGGCCACGGCCGCGACTTTACCGGCGATTCTCCCGGCGATCATGGCATTAGCGATTCCCCCGCCCGACATGGGATTGGACTGATGGGCTGCATCCCCCACGAGCATCAGTCCGTCCCGGACAATATCACGCATGGGTGGCATGGACGGCACACCCCCGGCCACGGTGCACAGAACCGCAGCCTTTGGAAACATCTTATCCACAAATTCCTGAAGATAGGCCAGCGGCTTCTTGGAGCGGGAGTACAACCCCGAAATACCCAATCCGACGTTAGCCGTCCTGATCCCTTTGGGGAATATCCAGACGTAACCTCCTGGGGCGATATGCCTGCCAAAGTAGAACACCAAACAGTCCGGATCGATGGAGATATTGGTCAGCGTCATCTGTACGCAGGTTTCCATGTCCTCAGGTGTCGTCCGGGTGTCCATGCCTGCCCATCGTCCCACGCGGGATTCCACGCCGTCGGCGCCTACGACCACGTTGCTGGACACGCGATGCTCTCGCCCCAGATGTCTGTACCGGACGCCCGTGACGATTCCGTCTTCCGTTAAAAGCCCATGCACGTACGCCTTGGTCAAGACGTCGGCTCCGGCCTCGGAAGCCATGGCAGCTAAATCAGCATCGAAGAGTTTCCTGTGCAGGATGAATCCGGCACCCTCGGTATTGGAGTCTACGGCGGTTCCATCGGGAGCCACCAGACGCGCCCTGTGGATGACCTGTGCGATCCACCGTTCTCGGATTTCCACGAGTGTTCCCAGAGCCTTTTCTGAAATCCCCTCGGCACACCTCACGGGCATGCCGATCTCCCGATCCTTTTCCAGCATCAGGACAGAAGCGCCTCCCTCAGCAGCATACCTGGCCGTCATCGATCCTGCCGGCCCACCCCCAACGACAATGACATCGTATTGGGTATTCATTCCTGAACCTCCAGGATGCCCAGCGGACAGATTTCAACACAAGCATAACACAGCGAACACGTGTCTTCATCGATTCGAAGGAATGATTCTGAAAGTTCGATGGCATCGACCGGACAGACCGCCACACACGTTCCGCAGAAGTCACATCGCTCATGATCGATGGAGATGCTCATGGATGTCGCCTTTCACGATGGCCTAAAATTTGGATAATCAAAACCGAATCTCCTGTTGAAGTACCATCGGGTAAAGAAGAACGCAACAATCATCAGGATAAGATAGACGGGCCATTTGAGACACACAGCCAACGCAAAAAAGAAGATGGCAAACTTGGTCGTGCGAACGGCGCTTTTTGTATCCTTCTGCCAGCATGTGATTGCGAAAAACGGCATCGACAGCAGGATGAAAAAGAGCGCCTGGTTATCGTGCAGGACAAAGGCAAAGACAGCACTCAGAACATAAAGGACGACGGAAATGTGTATGATATATTTCACACCATAGACCACGGCTAACGTACGTTTACCGCTCTGGGCATCGCCTTCCATGTCCGGCAGTGTCGTGAAAAAATAGAGGGCCGTATTGAAGAACAGGTACGGCAGCGAATCGGCGACCAACGAAAAATGGATAGGATGATAGGCTGACCATCCCATGGCAAATGCAAGCCATCCCATCATGGCATTGGCTGCCAGGCTGCCCCAGGGTCGATTCTTCAAGCCGAACGGCCCATAATTGTAGAGATAGCCCGTGAGGAAGATAAACACGGAGACGAAAAGAACGGTTTGAATCGATACGAAGCAAGCCATCGCCAGCGAGACAATCATCAGAAAAATGACTTCTACCGTCGCAGCCCGGACACCGATGCAACCTTCGGCAATGATGAACAGCTTGCTGTTGCGCTTGTCACTTTCCACATCCTGCAGTTGGTTCAGTAAAAAACACGCCCCCATGGCCGACGCAAAAAGAATCATCATCCGTAGAATCAGCCAGGAGTCGACCGATGGAATCTCTCGAATCGTAAAAAACCACCGGTGTCGCCAGGCAACGAAAAAACCGGCCAGCATCGTGGACCAGCCGGGGAAAAACAGGATAGGCCTGAGGACAAAAACATAATCAAGATAAGCGATTTTAGGGGTCTCTTTCAAAGGATTTCCTGAATCGGTTTCTCGTACTGGGTTTTTGAGAATACTTTCTCCACAGGAACCGGGTATCCACCGCCGAAGCATGCCGTACAATAACCCCGTCCTTCCCGGGGCACAGCACCCAGGAGTCCCTCTATCGAGAGATACCCCAGTGTATCCACCTCCAGGTGTCGCCGGATTTGTTCCACAGACATGGAGGATGCGATCAGCTCCTCCCGTGTAGGAAAATCCATGCCGTAATAGCATGGGTGCCGTATGGGTGGAGATGTCACTCTGACGTGCACTTCTTTGGCGCCAGCCTTCCGGATTAGATGTGTTAGCACTTTCAACGTCGTGCCCCGCACGATGGAATCCTCGACAACCACCACCCGCTTGCCGTCCAGGACACCTCCCACAGGATTGAATTTTACCTTTACGTTGAAGTGTCGTATCATCTGCTGGGGCTGAATGAACGTGCGGCCGATATAGTGATTCCGGATCAGTCCCAGTTCGAAGGGAATTCCCGAGGCATTGGCATACCCCAGGGCCGCCGTATTGCTGGAGTCGGGCACGGCTATGACGATATCGGCATCGGCCGGATGCTCCTGGGCCAAATGCTTACCCAGCTTTCTCCGGGTCTTGTCCACGTATTCTCCAAAAATACGACTGTCTGGACGGGAAAAATAGATAAACTCGAAGATGCAGTGCGTGATTTTCTTCTTCCCGCACAAGCTGTATGATCGAATACCTTCTTCTGTGATCATCAGAAGCTCACCCGGATCGACATCCCGGATATATTCAGCTCCGATCATGTCCATAGCGCATGTTTCCGACGCCACCACATATCCTCCATCAAAAGAACCCAATGCCAGGGGTCGGAATCCATTGGGGTCACGGGCGGCAATAAGTGCATCACTCGTGAGTATGACCAGCGAATACGCACCCCGCACCCGGCTCAAGGCTTCTTTGATCCGGGAAACGAGATCCTTTTTCTGGGAGCGGGCGATCATGTGGACGATAATCTCGCTGTCCGAGGTCGTCTGAAACAGCGCCCCCTCATCCTGAAGTTTTTCCCTCAACGCCCTGGCATTCACCAGGTTGCCGTTGTGGCTTAAAGCCAGGGGGCCGTCCTTGGAATTCACCAGAACGGGCTGAACGTTGATCCGTTGATCCGAACCGGTCGTGGAATAGCGGTTATGACCGATGGCCATCCGGCCCTTGAGCTCTTGCATGATTTCCGGACTGGAAAACACATCGTTGACCAGGCCCTGACCTCGATGACTAAAGACTTGATTGCCGTCGGTCGTGACAATACCGGCCCCCTCCTGTCCCCTGTGCTGAAGGGAATAAAGGCTCAGGTAGGCCATCTCGGCCGCTTCCGGATGGCCCACGATGCCCATAACTCCGCAAAATTCTTTCGGTTTTTCGTCGATGCCTTTCATTTAACTCCCGTCGGACAAAACCGTGCTTACTATAGGATTAGAATAGATCCACCCGCGGTTCATTCGGAAGACTTCGGTCCGGTACACGCCGGGCATGTCGGATCGCCAGGATAAACTTTTTCCCGATACACGGTGAACGACCTGCCCGTTCCGGAGCAGTCGAATGTTTCCTGCCAGCGGGGTTTCCACGAAAAATGACAGTTCCACTCTTTCATGAACACGGCTGCCCATTGCCCATGTTTGTCCTTCCCCCTCGGCCCAGAATCGAAAATTCTGAGCGTCCCCGACACGAAAATTAGAGATAAAACAGCGCCCCTCAGATAGAGCATTGTACACTTGCGTTTCTGCTTCGTCGAAAGACAGCCTGCTCTGATGGACGCGCAAGGGTTTCCGGGTCAGGAGATGCATCCGAATCGACCGAAACTGAACCTTGTAGGGATAAATCTCCACGGGGATGAACCCGAAGAGCTTGATCTTGAATCCATGAACGTCGATGCCCCCCAGGCCTACGACGCGACGCTCCAGGTTAAGCCTGTCCCACCGCTCCAACGTATCCTCCACGGGAAACCGGATGGATCGCAGGGGATGGAAGATACGCCAAGCGATGTTACGTCGTGTGACTCCCTCCATCCACTCCGAAAGCTGATTCCAAATTTCAATCCCGTCAAACCCATCCACATCCCAGTCGGTCCATGGGTAGGGGGGATACGTTTCGGAAAAGCTTCGCTTCTCTGCCGGATGCGCGATGACACCGAATCCTCCCAACTCTCGCACCCTTTTCACATACACGCCGGCTTCTACGGTGGGTTCGATTTCCTCGTCGATACGAAAGGCCAGGTAGTGGTTCTGGTTCTGAGGATCGTTGATCTCGCATCCGATGAGAACGAGGACGTTCCCGTACCACCCCTCCAACCCCTTTCGCTTGGGTTCCAGCGTATTATGGTCGCTGAACATCAGAAAGTCCAGTGCCTTCTCATTTGCCAGTTCAGCAATCTCTGGAATGCCGAGAGAACCATCCGAGTATTCCGAATGAAGATGAAACGCTCCAACGATTTCGTGTAATCCGTCCATCCTGTTGATCACAATATGTGCATGAATAGCAATCCCCCAACGATGGTACCCGCCAAATCGGCCACGATATCCTTCCAGCTAAATCGCCCTCCAGGAGCGCTAAGGTCCCTGAACTCCTTGACGAAGCCCAGACCCAGGGTGAGCCCCATACCGAAGCGGACGTCCTGTTCGGGCCCGTTATCGTGGTGGACATTGTGCCAGAGACTCCCGAAAGAGACGAGCACGAAACTGGCAACAAAATGCTGGGCCTTGTCCTTCCCCAACCATGTATCCGCTTTCGCGGGAACATCGTTCCGAACGATCGGAACGCTCCGTTCACGCAATTCCTCAGGCTGACTCCAAAGAAGGGACGGAATACATACGATGAGGAACAGTAAAAACCGATTCAATTACAAACCCAGGTCTTCGTCAATCTCCTGCATCGCCTCCAATGACAAGGCGATGAAATCATCCAGGGAAAGCCCGAACTCCTCACAGCTTTTGATCTGATCGCGATCCGCTCCGGCGGCAAATCGTTTCTCTTTGAACCGCCGTTTCACAAAATCCACGTCCAGATTTTTCAGCTTTTTCGAGGGATGCATCAGGGCAGCAGCTACGACCAGACCCGTGATGGGATCCACCGCGTAGAGGGCCTTGTCCAGCAGACTCCTGCGGGGGAAATGTCCCGGATGACTCTTGATGGCATAGACGGCCTCTTCGGGCACGTCCGTACCCGCCAGCATCTCCGCCGTATTCAACCCGTGCCGGGGAAAATCGTTCACCGTCTGGTCGTAGTCCAGATCGTGGAGCAGTCCGGTCAGGCTCCATAGCGTCTCGTCCTCACCAAAATGCTTGGCCAGATGTTTCATTACGACCTCTGTGGCCAGCATGTGCTTCCGTAGATTCTTGTTGGAAACATTTTCTTTCACGAGTTTCAGGGCTTCTTCTCGATTCATGATAGGACCTTATGATTTTGAGTTTTCATGGTTTCGCTTTTAAAACCGTTACGGATTCTGGATAGAGCGTACTCGTCAGAATGCCCAATCCAAACGGGCGAATACCCATCTGCCTTCCTGTTCCTCCGGGTAGAAAGATAAATCCGGACCCGTATCAAAATTCCACAGATGGGCGTCAACATAAGCATCCAACACATTCAGGAGATGCACGGCCAAAAGCCACCACAGGAATCGGCCCCGAACATCCCGATAAAACCTTCGTTCGTCGTCTGTGGTACTCTCGGCCACCCGTTGATTGTAGTAGATGGCATTCCCTACCAGTGCGGCTTCACCGCCAAAGACCAACAGGGCCTTCCATTTCTGATCGTTGTACCATTGTCCCCACCCCGGCAGCAAAGCCGACCGGATCATGGCCACTGTGGGAGACTTCGTCTCGAGCATTGGGACGTCCAGGGAGTCTGCCTTTTCCTGGGCCTGGACGCGCGAGACGAAAAGAACGGCCACCATCCCTAAGAAACAGAGCCGCCTCCGATATCTCCCAGGGAAAGGAATGATCCCCGACGTTCTATATTCTTTACATCGGAAAGTCACGATACTGGCCTTAAGAATAACCCGCTATCCCGGATTCTCCCTCCCTACCATCAATCGGACACTGTGGCCACACATTCGATCTCGACCAGAGCGTCCTTGGGCAGGCGTGCCACCTCGACAGCTGCCCGGGCGGGAGGATTTTCACTGAAAAACGTGCTGTACACATCGTTCATTCGCGTGAAATGGTTCATGTCTTTTAGAAAAACAGTTGTCTTGACAACGTTTCCCAATCCCGAACCCGCCGCTTCCAGAATGGCCTTCACATTCTCCAGCGCGCGTCTCGTCTGAACCTCGATATCGCCTTCGACCATGCTTCCCGTACTTGGATCCAGAGCAATCTGTCCGGCCGTAAATATCAGACGACCTGTCTGGCTAACGATTCCCTGGCTGTAGGGACCGATGGCCTCCGGTGCCTTGTTCGTTCTCACAACATCCCGCAACATGGGTCCTCCTGGTGTGTGATCTTCGATGAACTTCGTAAGACCGTTGCATTCTTGATTTATCGCGTCGGAAAAGGATGACACGATATTTCCCTGAAACATCCGACGGAAACGCACAATGATGACCGAAGAAAAGAGGGTCTGTGCACGATTCGCTAAACCATCGGGTTCGAAGACGGAATTTCAATCCGAGACACTACTTGCGATCGTCGATATCTTCAAACCGGGCTTCATCCACATCGGAATCCCGAAGATCCAGGGGTTGGTTTCTGTTCCTTCCCCTGACTTCCTCCTTGGGGGATTCTTTTTTCGTCAGGGATTTAAAAAATCGGTACACCACATAAACAATCAATGCAGTCAGTATAAACCGAAAAAACATACTGTCCTTCTTTAGGTTTTTCGAGGCACGTAGTACTTCATGCCTGTCGGAGGATTCAATATCTGTTGAAGAAGGTCGTTCAGGTCTTCTTCGTTATGTACAAAATCGATCTCCGACGCGTTAATAACCAAAAGGGGTGTTTCGTTATAGCGAAAGAAAAATTCGTTGTACGCTTCGTTCAACCGCTTGATATACTCCGAGGACATGTGCTTTTCGTAGGACTTTTTTCTCTTCTTGATGTTGGTCACGAGTCGCTCTGTACTCGATTGCAGGTAAATCACGAGGTCCGGTTTGGGAAGCTCTTGTTCCATCAGAGTGGCCACACGTTCGTACAGCACCAGATCCCGCTGCTCTAAATTAAGATAGGCGAATATCTTATCCTTTACAAAGATATAATCGGCGATCAGATATTTGTGGAACAGGTCCCGCTGCGGCAGGTTCAACAGCTGACGATACCGGCTCAGGAGGAAAAAGAGTTGAATCTGAAAAGCATACCTCTGGGGATCCCGGTAAAAATCTTCCAGATACGGATTGGTTTCAGACTGCTCCAGGATGAGTTTTGCTTCCAGCTTCTCGCCCAACAATCGTGCGAGACTCGTCTTCCCGGCACCGATCACACCCTCGATGGCAAAATAATAGAGTCCCTTCACCTCGGCATCCTCCTGAAAACGTCCTCTTTTTTTAAAAACAGTTTCACGCCGCCCGTATCGGGACATGCTTCCAACGCTTCGCGGACCGTCATTCCAGATCCAGGGATGGAGAGATTCGGAGCAATTTCATCCAGCGGTATCAACACAAACTGTCTTTCCATGAGTCGCGGGTGGGGTACTTGGAGTGCGGCTTCTTCGACAATCCGATCTCCGTATAACAGAAGGTCGATGTCCATCGTTCTGGGGCCCCACGCTATCCCGTTTCTCCTGCCACACCTTTTTTCGATTTTTTTGAACATTTCCAGAAGCTCGTGCGGATTGAGCTGTGTTTCGACCTCCGCGACTTGATTCAAAAAATCAGCTTGATCTTTCCTCCCCCAGGGCTCGGTCTCGTAGATGGAGGATATATTTTCAATCCTGCTCTTCTCCAATCCGCCGATGTCCGTCAGCGCCTGTCTCAGATAGTCTGCCCGATCTCCAACATTAGACCCTAACCCCAAAAAAGCACGCATTGCCCGTTGGCCTTTATGATAAACGGCATTGTCGTGAATTTAATGGAATAATATATAACATATCCATTTCATTGTCAACATCATTCGGGGATAATGCGCTTCGCCGCTCTTATGATATTGTGGAGATACTCGTAGTACAACGGATCGTCGGGATACAGGCTGTTCATGACGACTTTGCTGACAGAGGTGGTCGAATGGATGTAACGGCCATCTCCCAGGTAGACGGCACAATGTGTGATTCGTTCAGGCTTGGAACCAAAAAACAACACGTCCCCCTTGCGGAGATTGTTGAATCCGTCGGTGATGTCCACCGTCTCGCCCTCCAATGCGATCTGATTGGCGTCGCGCGGGAGCGTGACGTTGTTCAAACGAAAAACCGTCTGAACCAAGCCCGAACAATCCAGTCCCTTGGCCGATGTGCCGCCCCACAGATAGGGAATACCCAAGAAACGATGGGTCGTGGCTGCAATCCGGTCGGGATTGGCCCGTATGCGTCGGAATTCAGTTTCGTCCATGACCTGATCTTTTTCGACCCAGCCCGTTAATCCGTCGGGCGTTTCGACTTTGATCCAACCACCTCTCCGTCCCACTTTCTTCAACACGGCTCCGGGCACCAAATCCACGATAGCATTTCCACGAGTATGAGAGCGATCCCGAACCAGCCCATAGTTGGCCACACAGACGATTCGGGAACCTTCCTGCCATCGGGCCGCAGACAGAGAGTCCACGGGAACCAGAGAAGACTTCGCCACCCATCCTAGATACCGGTCCCAGTTATGAACAAAATAGAATCCATCCTTCTCCTTGTACAGCCGGAGAACGGTTCCCAGCAGCGTCTGACTGACCTGTTCCGAGCTGCGCGCCGGCTGCCGACGCATTTGGGCGACGCTGACCCTGACGATGCCATAACCGGTCTCTTTTAAATCCTTTCCCGGTAACAGGGCCACGCTATCCACCACCGTGTATTCAGGCTTTGCCTTGCGCAATGAATCCAACAGGTGGGTTTTGATTCGAGCATCGGTCATCTCCCCCATCACGAATATACGGCTCCCGCTCTTCTTCAGATCGATCTGGTACAGTTCCAATCGGGAGTCCGGCGCATGACGAGCCTTGATATCCTCCACGATTTGGATCAACTCCCCGGGAACTCTGGATGACATTCGTTCGCAGGCGTTATACACCACCAGTTGAATGAGTAAGACGGTCATCAAGATATAAAATTTGAGATCCACCGACCGGTGTTTTCTTCTCTGCATCATGTTTCCTTCCTCCTCATACCATGCACGAATAAAAAAAGCCCGCCATAGCGAGCCCGATCCTGTATCTCTTTTCATTATGCTTAATTTTTCTTCAGTTTTAGTTTTTCTTGTAGTTCGTTGATCATGTCCCTGAATCGAGCCGCGTCTTCGTACCGTTCTTCCTTCACAGCTTTCTGGAGCTGAAGATTCAAGGATTTTATTTCGTCTTCTTCCTTTTGGGGCTGGATAGACTCTATTTCTTCACCAATAGCCGCCTTGCGCATCACTTCTTCATCGACAAATATGGGTGCCCTAGCCCTGAGAGCCAAAGCGATGGCATCGCTGGGTCTGGCATCTACCTGAAGCTGGGCGCCGTTCCTCTTGAGATCGATGGTGGCATAGTAGGTATTCTCCTTCAGATCATTCACCACCACTCTGGCGATGTCGGCCTTAAACGAGTCCACCAGGTTTTTCATCAGATCGTGTGTCATGGGCCGGGGAGGGCTCACCTTCTCTAACTGAAGGGCGATCGCCTGTGCCTCGGCTGGACCGACGACGATGGGAAGCCATCGATGATACGTATCGTCCTTCAGGATGACGACGAACCGATTGCTCGACGTATCTAAAGTGACTCTCTCGACTCGAACCGCAACGATCATAACATAATCTCTAGATCTCATCAATATCAAAGTATAAAGTCAACCACCCTGATTAAGAATATAGATAAAATCTGAGAAAATCAAGGGAAATTTTTTCCCGAATGATCTCTTCATGAAACACGCTGTTTTCATAGCTATAAGAAGCACAGCGGCACAAAAGATGAGTCCTGTGATAACAAGATGTTACTTGTGGAGACATAATTAAAGAGGGGATTGGTAATGGCATCCGATAAAATAAGGTAATGGCCCAGTAAAAGTGCACTAACTGGTATTGATAACTAGCTGAAAATTAATTATTTTTCAGCTATGAAAAAGTGCCCTCGCTGCGGCAGTCAAAAATTTTGGACTCTTACCACTG
>Ga0180438_10004517_pt1 | contig 20002 bp, 7 predicted proteins | sample SS_ome_12_FD_132455 | JGI IMG/M metagenome (GOLD analysis project Ga0180438, IMG submission 132455) | Hypersaline lake sediment archaeal communities from the Salton Sea, California, USA - SS_3_D_2 metaG | ecosystem: Environmental > Aquatic > Non-marine Saline and Alkaline > Hypersaline >... | reverse complement strand
TGATGGCTTTTGGAATTGTCCAAGCGGAGCCGGTGTAACCGCCGCCACCAGTCTGCATCATCGTCGCGCCAGAAGGTGTTGCGGTAGGCGTTGTCTTGGTACCGCCCGCTCTGTAGCCGCTGAACGTTCCCCCAAAGCCGCTAGCCCCATATCCTGTAGCAGCGACGCTAACGGTACCTATCTCAGCGGGGCCGTGCACATCGAGTTCATAGGTAGGAGAGCTGATACCAATACCAACAAGACCATCGCGGGTAAGTCGCATGCGCTCTTGGGCAATAGTGTCGCCTGTGTCCGTTGTTCTGAAAAGAATGTCTGAAGGAGCGACGTCTGTAGTTACGGCAGCGGACTGTCTGACTTCAATTACGGCAGCCTCAATGGGAGCACCAGTCTTCGCACCCAGAAATTGAAGGTACCCAAGCCTATCTCCGGTCTGAGTAGGAGACCAAGTATCCAAAGTGTCTGAATCACTGTTGCGGAAAATGATGGCAGCGCACGCATCAGGGTCGTTCGTGTAGTTGGATACGACAATCTTCGCCGTGGTCCCCGACCGTTTTACGTTTATATCATTCTCAATGACGAGAATGCTTCCGTCTGTGACTCGGAGATTTCCGTCTACGTGAAGCAGCGCATCGACGGTAGTACTACTGAAGTCGCCAATGCCGACGTTACCGGCACTGGTGATGCGCATTCGCTCAGTGAGGTCCTCGGAAGTATTGGCTGTCTCCCATACAAATGCTGTAGGGGCTCGACCACTACCGACCGCTGCATCTTGCTTAGTTCCAAACAGTGCTCCGTCAATAACACCAGACCCACTATTCCCCTGAAAGCGAATGTATCCGAGACGATCCCCACTTTGTGTGACGGCATTCGTCCCGATACTATCCGAGTCACTGTTCTGCATTGTTATAATGGCACAGTGAGTCGGATCATTAGAGTAGTTGGCAACAATCAATCCAGAGGTATTCGCGGTGGTGTATGCGGCCAAACCGTTATCAAGAACCGAGAAGTTGCCAGCAACTCGCGCACTGCCAGACACGTAGAGCGGCCTGTCCGGTGCAGCCCCTACTCCCAGCCAACCGTTACCATCATCGTAAATGAGCGAACTCGCCCCTCCTATGACCCCGCCGTTGTTGTACTGGATCTGGGTGTCGGATCCACCGGGCACCGTGGTGTTGGCCGTCAAGTCGATCGCGGAACCACCATTTGGATGCCAGTATATCTTGCTGTCGCTGGTATCCATGTACAGCGCACCGAAACCGGAATCGGCTGCTCCAGGAGCCGACACTGCCCTCAACCACAGGCTGCCGGAGCTTTCCATTCTGAAGTATTCTGTTCCCTCGAAATCGACAACCGCCCTGCTGTCGGTAGCCCCGCTGGATCGAAGAGAGAAGCTGGGCTTGGTGTATCCCGTGTAGTCGCCGCTTCGGATCCAAATTCCCAGACCCTCAACAGAAGTCTCAATTCTGGGAGCGTTGCCGCCAGTGGCAAGATTTCCCCCGTTGAACCGGATCTGCGGATAATTTGCGGTAGCTCCCCCGGTGAGAACAAGCACGGGGTAATCGTATGCAAGCCCAGTGGTACCTTCGATGGTACCATCACCTGTCCATACACCAATTTGGTTGTCTACTGGTGTTCCTACTTTAGTTACGTCGCCACCTTGCGTGTCCAGGTTGACCCAGCCTGAGCCGTTGTAACCTTGGAAGTTCGAGCCGTCCCAGCGGACGTTACCTGCGGTCGTATCGGTTGTGCTCGCCAGAGTCAGCGCATCTTGTAAGATCACACGCTGGCTGGAGTCGATGGTCATGGCCAACGTGCGATCGGTCATGAAGTAAAGCGGCTCAGCTCCATACGTGTAAATGCGGCCACTCGAACATCCTTGGAACATGACATCAGCGGCATCTGCGTTACTGATTCCGTCGATGTCACCGGTATGTGCCGGGCTGTATCTGGTCAGTGTGACATTGCCGTCAGCACCACCAGAACCTGTGTCAACCACAAGTCGAGACTGCGTGGCGTTACCGGTGTTCAGGTTGCGGAAGACGCCAGTGTATCGAAGCTCGTTGGCATCAACCGCAGACAGGAGTCGAACAGTGGATGCCGGTGTACCACCGATGCCGACGTTGCCGTTGTGGTCGATACACATCCGCTCTACAGAGATACTTGTGCCGTTCTCCACAGTGGTCCAATACAGGCGCGCGCCCCCTGCCCCTGTTCCCCAATTCTCTGTCGCCTCGCCCCACATTTCAGCTCCGGTACTCCACGAGCTACCGAGCCGACCGACAAATCCGAACCGGCCGAGAGAGTCTCCGTTGTTGACGTTGGCTTCAGAACCGATGGTGCCGCGAGAACGATAGAGCCACAATCCAGGAGATTTCTCCGCGCTTGTACTGCTGTAAGCGCGAAGTGAGAATCTAGCATTTTCGTTGTTGTCTACTTGAAGCTCATGGTTCGGAGTATCTATACCGATGCCAACTCGACCATTGTGGTCGATATACAATTGGTCTTGCAAACCAGAGCCATCGTTAGTCCGAAGAATCAACTTGCCCTGGTTGTCGGCCCCGTCACGCTGCGCTTCGATGTTTGCGATGCTGTTACCGCCCGAGCCATCCTTGATGTTGAAATTGAATCCGACACCGAAACCATCCACCATGACACCATCGGTCTCGTGCTGGAGGGTAAATGGTGACCGGGCTGTGCTTGTGAGCGAAGAAGTCTGTGTTACGTAGAATGGTTGGGATGAGTCTTTCACCTGCAATTTGACGTTCGGAGTATCTGTACCAATGCCGACTCGATCGTTGACATCATCGTAGTACAGTGCACTTGCGCCACCAAAGCTACCACCGTTGTTGTACTGAATCTGGCCGTCTGAGCCGGCGGGGCCTGTGACAGTACCCTGTTGAGTCATCGACACCCATGAACCACCAACACGGGCTTCAACATCGCTGCCGGTGTACCGGAGCATACCATTCGTCACCGTCACGCCCGACGATGCATCCCCAAGTTCCAACCCACGAATATAGGTCCGACCGGACTGCTGGTCTATGTCGATGGTGCGGGTCACGGCGTAGGCATCCACACGGAACGTGGACGCGCTTTCATTGCGCCCCGTCCCAACGATGTAGACACCGTTGCCAGACCCCGTTCCAGACACGTCGATGTGAACCGTACCGAGACTGCCTGACTCGGCCTCTCCGATCTTCAACCGGTACTTCCCGGCTGTGCTCTCACCGATGTTGACCTGTCCATCGTGTCCAATCTTCAGTCGAGACACTAGCGTGGTGGTTCCGCTCTTCACGGTATGGAATTCAAGATCGGCTCCATGATTAGAGCTTGACCACGTGCCGTTTGCCTCAGCGGTGATTCTCACACCCCGAGCAGTCCATACCGAGCTATCCCACCCACGGAAATCGAATGTACCGAGAGTATCCCCGTCCTGCGGAACCGCTGGAGAGCCTTCTGTTCCGCGACTCTTCACGAGGGCGAAGTTTGGACCACTGGTGGAATCAGCGGAATAGTACACACGAGCGTTTGGTGTTACATGAAAGTTGTTTAGGGGCGTCATCGTTCCGATGCCAACGTAGGTACCCTCCATCACCATCACATTGGTACCTTCGTTGCCAGTACCCTCGTTTGTGAAGCGCCACGTTCCCTGGTCGTTTTCCAACTGCCAGTAGTCCGTGGTGGGTACCGCGCCGTCACCCATTCTGATGTTGCACTGATCTGTTCTGATGTCGATTGTCGTACCCGGGCTATTCGTACCGATTCCGAGACGCTGAGTGGCGGATGCCCAATAGAGGTCACCGGAGTCTTGACCGAGCGTGTAGGTGCCAGACCAAATAGCCAGGTGGCCACCAGAACCAGTACCAGTAACATTGTTGGATGGTGTCTGCTGGTCTAGCTGGTAAACAGTGCCCGCATTAGTTTTGAAGTACAAATGCTGAGAGGCACTCTCGTAGTAAATGTGACACCAATCTCCTCCCGGCGTTCCGGAAGAAAACTGCTGGTCACGCAACATGATCGTGCGACTGTGGTGAATTCCAAACGCATCTTCGTCGGCCCCGAAGCGCATTGTGCGCAGGTAGAATGACGCATGGTTGGGTGTGGTATCACTGGTCTCCCAGAACAACCTACCAACTTCCAAGTCGCCGCTGCCACCGACTTCATTCACAAAGAAGCGTATGCCCTGTTGAGTTTGACCTGTCAGCGCGCTGTTGTAGATAGTTCGACAGGTGATCAGCGAGGAGAGCCCGGACGTTGTAGCCGTGTTCTCGCGGATGATTCGTACCGGTCCTGCCTCTTGACGTTTGACATCGAGGAAGCCGCCCACAAAGAGAGTCGGCGTGGCATCTGTCCAAGTGAGATTCGAGCTTGCACCGAACGCACCGCCGTTATTGAACTGAATATTAGTATCAGAACCACCAGGAGTAACTCCACCACCAACTTCACCCCATGCTCCACCAGTGTATCCTTCAAATCCACTAGCAGTCTCATTATAGATAAACATACCTTCTACTGGAGTAAGAGCATCACGCTCTGTTTCGGTCATTCTTGCGGTTACGAATACACCGCTAGTTCCATCATGTTCTACAATCAAGTCCGCGCCAGAAACCTTAACCTGGCCTGTAGGACTAAATATGATGTCACTGCTAGCAGGTCCATCCTCAATAGTATTAACCTTGAATGTCTGACGAGCTACAACCTCAGTAGATTGCATCTCGAGCATTACAGAAGTACTATCCAGGATCTGCATCTTACCTGTAGAGCTATCAACCTCAAAAGCGAAGACCTTATCAGAAGGAGCCTCGCCGAGGGAGCTCTTGGCAATCATAGTAAAACTACCCGGGCCTACATATACATCTCTCATTCGATAACTCGAAGAGCCAATATCATATGTATTGTCCAAGGCAGGGATATAATGTTCGTTTACAGCAGATAGATCAGGAGTCAGACCACTTAGAGAAATGGTATTAACTACTGTCATAACCTCCTGTAGTGCATTCTCCACATCCTCTGAAGAGTATAGATTTCCATTGTCTTCAATAGAGACCTGAGAAGCTCGAGCTACCAAGCTGGCTAGTTCTGATTCTACGTCTTCGCGAAGAGTCGACACAGTGGAATACAAGTCTGTGAATTGCTCCTCGAGCGTATTGGGACGATTAGCTGACGAGTTAAAAAAGGAAGCATTGAGAGTGAGTGTGGCCCGCTGGTCCACATACATGTGTTTACCATCGAGCCCATAAAGGAACGCATCAACACTGGAATCGTCTGAACCATCAGGAAGACCTTCCGTTAGAGGGGTCAAACGGTTATTCCATTGATTACTAATTGCAGCCAGGTCATGGACAAGCTCTGCCTGCATGCTGTTAATTTGGTTGGAAGCCATTGGTCCATGACTTCTAATATTACGCTTCTGAAGTAATACTTGAACTTCCTCAATCCTGTCAGCCACTTAATTCCTCCTAGCCAAGCTTGATGCGATAAGAATCTAGTCCAGGTGAGACTCTTTCGTTAGTTGTGGAGAGATCAGCCCGGAATCTAAGATATTTCCTCAGCTGGTTCACTAACGTGAATCTTATCACGAATCGCTCGTTCTGGAAATCTGGGTTACTCTCATCTATTTTGACCACAAAGACTGTCGTAGGATTGTTTCCTCCAGTATGAGAATCTGGAGCATCATAATCCAACGCGAACCTCTGGTAGTCATCGACCTCAGCATTACTACTAAGGTCAAAGATACTTACCTGACGCATGATCTTCTCAGCAAACAGATCAACGCCCTTATAGACCTGCTCATCTGTATCTGGGTAGTTCGACGGATAGCTAAAGCCCTCAACCAAAAGCTTGTGATTATAGGGATATAGAGGATCTCTAGCCTTAATAGTGTCCAACATTACAGAAGGAGACACACTAGATAGATCCTGGTTAACATACTTCCAGTTATTCTTATGTACTTTTATCGTATGAATTCCAGTAGTTAAAGAAGTCTTGCCAGTAAGGATAGTTGTCTCAACCAGGCCAGTATATCTAATATCATCAATAATAATCACCTGGTCTCCAACGTTTATCTCGATTCCTTCTGGATTCAAGACTTCAATCACGCAAGAATACCAAGGGTCCTCAAACCTCCAGCCTCTAAGGACATTCCTAACCTTATTGCTAGGTACGTTAGCTAACGCCTGTTCTCCTACGTTCCTAAAGATCTGTAAGCTAGCTGGATTAATGCTGACGTCATCCTTAACCTGATAGTTCAGAACACGGTCATTACTATTCAAAAACGTATAGCGCCTCTGGTTAGCCGTAGCCGCCGTATCATTGATACCCCCTAACCCGTCATCCTCGAGAAGCTGAAAACTCTGTGCTGGGCTAATATAGGGCTCTGCGGCTGTACTATCGTAAGAGATCCTAACTGTTTCATTGTCTCCGTATGTCTTGAGCTCTGTATCTCCAACTGAAAGAATCACAGGAAATAGAGGGCTCTCGCGAGTATCAGGAGAAATAGGTACCCAGATAGTATCGTCATCCACTGGGACATCTGGATCATCGCTAGTTGTTATATAGTAGCGAATATTCGTACCTTCCTCTACGCGCTCACAGCTAGTTAATACTAGCTTTTCGAATTCAAGAGGAGTTCCATCATCCTGTACAACCCACAAAGGCTTAGAGATTAGAGACTGAGTCTCCCCAACCGTGAAGCCTTCTTCATAGAACTCAATAGCTTTGAAGCCAAATTGGTAGTCGAAAGAGTTCCTAGACAAAGATGGATCCGGACCCTTCTTAGTAAGAAGGAATTTCACCCAGACAGCCTGTACTGTTGGGAACGAGAATGTCGCTGAGCTCCGCACTTCCTGAGTAAATGTATTACTTGGCAGCTGCGTAAAGTTAACGTTATCAGTAGAGTACAGAGGCGTAATCTGTATTGGGCTTGACTGAGATGAGTCATGCACATAGATGTCGATCCTAGAGATATCAATCGCATCACCAGTGGTTAAACGGACAGTAAGCTCACAGGTCACTGGACGCACATTCTTCATCTGAATAATAGTCCACCAAACTTTAGAGGTCTGGTGGAATAGATCCGCAACCTGGGTATCAGGGAGATCTCGGCGCAGAATAAAGTCCGTGGTTGTACGCACCTTGAAAGATACATCTCGCTCTCTATCAATATCATTCAGAAAGATTCTACTTGTAGCTAAGCTAGCTGGCTTCATAGATACGCTAGCCGTGTCTAGGTTAAGGCGGATTGTAGAGAGATCTAGGTCTACCTTTCCAAGGTCAGTAAAGTTGTCATTTACAAAGCTAAAGTATCCCTCTGTGTCCTGAGTCAGTATGAGTAGATTCTCGATCCTGTCCTCGAGATCGATTAGCTTCTTCTCAATAAACTCTGCCTCAATAGCCCAGCGCTCATAGGCATCCATAGACACACGCGTCAGGGTCATCATGTCATTATATAGAGCTCTAAGATCCTGTCTTATCTCAGTAAAAGTATTGATAAATTTAGAGGCAGAGGCGTTCTCTTTCATGCTGATGTAGTAGTCCTCAGCAGTAAACTGAGGGACAGAAAGATCAAGAGTCTCGAGTAGTGTATTCACCTGCTCTTCCAGGTCGAGCGCAGAAACTGCTATACCCCTCTGGAGCTCTGACTTAAGATAGTCTTCTGTTAGTAGAGTTCTATAGGTTGCCTCAATTGACATTACAGTATCCTATCCTTGGTTAATACTTTCAGCATGTAGTCCTTGATAACTGGAGTAAAATAGTCTCGCAGGCTCTCGATATCTTCGCGAGTTTCCTTTACATATTCGTAGTTTACCAGATAGAAGTTGCTTCTGCCATGGAGACCAGATTTAGGAATCATTAGCTGTTTCATGTACTCGCGATCTGTAATCGTCACAGTACTATTAGTGATATCAACCTCATAATCGTCAGGGTCTAACATTCTGGCAATCTTATACTGCACCCTATAATCGGTATACTGGTAGGAAATCAGGAGTCTCCAGCTGGCAGAGGCTACTGAGCGCTGAGAAAAGATACGTCCATTTTCATAATCAACCGAGAATAGGCCATTATCATTGTAGTTAGGATTGTCGTAGTAGTAGGTAACATTACCTGCTACCTGAGCAGTATTAGAGAAGACTGTTACCTGACCAGTAGAACGATTAACATTGTACTCGCCCTCAGAGCTAGGCATACCAACCACTTCGGTTTCAAACAGGTCTAGATTTGAGAAGGCTACAACAAAGTCTTCATTCGCAGTTACCGACTCAGATAGTGTATAGACTTTAGCTCCAGAGCCATCATGATCTTCAAGAGCTTCTGTAGTCTTGGTAACCTGACTTCCTAGTTCAGTTACTCCATCTATATATGGAACTTCCTTTAGAAATGGAGTTAGCTCAGAGCTAACAGCATCACCAGCTCCATCTGTTAGCTCAATGCTTATCGTTTCTTGAACAACATGCATATTGCTCAAATCAAATACATTGATACCAGAGGCTAGCGCGACTTCTTCATAATCCATCGGAAGTGTCTGCCAGGCACTCTCTTTAATAGAGATACTATCGCGGAGAATATCAGACTTTGCCCATTCCCACTCCGACTCCTGCAGAGTATATCGAGGAACATAGCGATAACTAACCGTTACATCCTGGTTATCTGGAGTTGGGGTAAACATGTAGAGGAAGCCCTTGTCTGTATCAATAGACCAATGGCCGGAAGCCGTGAGCTCCTCTGAACCATTCAAGAAGTCCTGTCTGTCAGCAGAGTCCAAAAATACAGAGTTGTATAGCTCTGTGTAATCAGAGATATTATCATGCTCGAGCTGTACTACAGTTGCCTTTCTGCGTAGCTTCTGTGTAACCTGAGTCTCCTGCCCATAACGAATGATCGTGAAGTCATTCTTATTACTGCTAGTTGGAAACTCTAGCTTAGCAACATGATGATCTTCTGTAATTGAAGGAAAGACTCTCTCATCCTCAAACCAAACAGCAATAGGAGCATTCTCGGCAGGCTTTGCTCCTGTTGTTCCATTACCGAACCTGAGCGTGCCGTCGTTTGGGTTAAAGGTGTAGACCTTATCGCTAGAAGAATAAGTAGATAGGGCATCAGTGGCATGTATCCACTCTTCTCCACCTACCTCAACATGCATCCACTCCTCAACTGAGACTGAGCGAAGATAGTATCTGGTGCCATCATACGCTTTCTCAACAGGTCGTGGAAGCAACTTGAGTGGCAAACGATAAGTTTGGATATCCATTCTATCGTATGCATGGCCGACAATATACGGAAAACCGGATAGTCCACGACTTCCGAACAATGGATCTATTACAACAACCGAACCATCTACTGGTGGGCGCTCGAGAGTGAATTGAAATGGGCTTCCAGCAGGAACATTATGAACTTCACTACGTGTATCTATATGTTTCGTAGCAAAAGATGAACCCTCTAGGAACTTTGTGTCATCTCTAGAGAGTTTCATCTTGACCCTTAGAGACTTTACGGGCACAGAAGTCTCTATCGTATCAGTGGAGGGACCATTGAACTCAAGGATCTCAGGGACTCCAACAAGTCCTCCAAATCCTTCTAGCTCCTTGGGGCGGATATCATACCAGGTCTGTCCGTCATCAGGAGAAACGGAGTAATCAATTGCTACCAGGTCAGATAGCTCCGAAGGGTTCTGGTTAGCCTGTAGAATGATTCTTCTGATTTCTTCAGTAGTTTCAAATGGAACAGAGACTAGCTCACCAACATCCAGGTAGTTGAGTCCGAGCACCTCAATGTCTCTAATACCAATAGCGTAGCGCAGGCGCTCTCCGGATGGTGTGGTAATAATATACGGTTCTGGCTGCTTAAAGGTGAAGTGGATATACTTAACCTTGCGTGGTGTGAAAGAATAGATGCCTTGTCCAGCATATCTAGAGGTAGAAGGAGCGAGAGTGAAGACATTCTCTTCGTCCTCTGTTGTAAATCCAGCAATTGGAATATCGTCTTTAATAGAAGTGTAAACTCTCCCATCTAGAGAAGTATCGATAGCATCGATACGAATGATAGTCTTCGTTCCAAAGTTATTTGGATTTACTCTAATGCGGTTGATAACAGTTGGTTCGCCAAGGTTCACTGTAACATCTAGAACTAGGTCTTCAGGAGTATCAGAAATAGCAGTAGTTACACGCTCATACTCAAACCAAGTATCTGGATTATTGTCCAAGACTACATTTATGTCGCCATTATAGGATGCTCCTACCTCCTGGTTATTTCCAATTGAGCCATTAGAATTAGGATTAATTACAGGAGTAGCAGAAACCAGAATCGTTGGATCTACATCACGATTAATAGGGAGGGTTACAATACCCTCATCCTGGTTTACCTCGCATTCTGTTTCGTTCAGCAAAGCAATACCAACATCAACCTTAGATAGGTCATTGAAACTATCTTTGAAAAATAGGGAATCCTTATTTGCGTTTAGCGAGTATAGGATATAGTCGCCAAGTTTTGAGGAAACAGCCTTCAGTCTAGCTGTAAGCCTATTTGCCTCTGTAATAATGAAGTTGAAGTTCGATAGCGTTAAGGTTTCGATATTCTCGAGCTCAGAAAAGATAATGAGGAAGTCATTGAGAATCTGGTTCCAAACCTCGTCATACTCATCAAAGTCAGCGTAGCTATCTACTTTTGGATCTGGTACCTCTAGCTGAGGTTCATTCAAAGTCTTATAGAAGGTTTGAAGCATCTTAATAGCTTCAAAAAGATACTGCTCACTTGTCCTCATGTCGCCAGAGGTAAGACTTCCCTGCAGGTTTTGAGAAAGCCTGTCAAGTTTAGTTCTTAATAGTTTACTCTTATCAGACAAGAGGAATTTGTTCGCAGGCATTCTTACTCCTCAAATTTACTAGAGTTCTGGCTTCCAGATACTAAAGTATACTCTTCTACAGCTGGAGCTAGAGATGAGTCAGCTGTATTCTGACGCAAAATGATAGCCAAGTAAATCCTTGTTTTCTGAGATGTATTTTGAACTCCCAGGTCACTAACGGCAACTACTTGACCAGCATTTCTCCTAACAGATAGATCTCCAACCAAATCTACAATCTGAAGTCCACCAACAGAATTGAATTCAGTGTATGGAGGCTTGGTAATGACCGTAGTAGAAGAAACAGATGGAGTATAGCTGATAGTATAGACATCACCACGCAATACACCAACGACCTGTATCCTAAACCTCATCGGGCTGCCACCACCAGGAATCCTATCTGTGGGATCTCCACTAGGCTGGGGATACATCCTCCAGCCCTCAGAAGCTCCAACAATTCCATCTACATTAGGAATCTCTTCTCCATTCCTATAGACCTTAATATTTCCATCATTCTTAGTGGTGTAGAACATTGTCTCACCAAGATCATTGTCAGTTAGAGTAATAGCTGAACGATCATACAGAACTAAGCGTTCGTGATAGACCCTATCTACTCCAAGTGGAAGAATCGGGAAGGTAGAAGTACTCAAAAGTACTCCCTCCTCTGTGAGCTCTTGTTTAACAATCCAGTACTCTATGCTACCCAGGAAATAGGTATCATCGTCCACCGTATAGGTTTCATCAGTAAATCTGATAGCAGTATCTGGAACAGTGGCATATGGCTTATGGTATGGTCTAGATTCTACAGCCTTGAGGCCTACTCGAGCAGGCTTAGTAATCTCCATTGGAGTAGAAACATAAATACTCCGGTCAGAATGATTAGCTAGACCGATATAGATGTTGTCAAAGCCAGTTGTGAATGCTGTGCCTGAGTAAGATTCTTTTGGCCTTGGAGCAATAGAGACAATCTCTTTAATCTCAGAAGATCGTACGAGCTCATCTAGCTCATCAGAGAGAGCCTCCATCGTTACGTTCTTATTGAGCTTGTCGGCCTCTACGAACTCAGCGCGCTCACTTCTCTCTAAGAATCCCTGGTCAATTAGGGAGTTCTGATCCGTGAACTCAAAGTTCTCAACTCGAGAATTCTCATTTCTAAAGACCAGAATGAAGCGACGGGTAGCCACCTTAGCCATACGAACACCCACTGGATATTCCACAGATAGCTCAGGTTCAGCAAGGGTCGTAACAACGTTATTATTATCCACATACTGGATTTTCTCAAGAACGATACCCTTACGGCTAATTGGCTCAATCTCAATAAAGTTAGACTCACGTACACCACCCAAATCGAGCTCTAGCTTTACTCTGGCATACTGAGTCTCTTGCGGGAACAGGAGAGTTTGAATCCAGTAGGTTCCCTTAGTCTCATCAATCACATTAGACAAAGATGACCCAGGTCTCTCTACTACCTTGTCGCTCTGTGGAGATTCAGAATCAAATATCTGGCGAATAGATTTAATGCTGTGGTATACCCTTCCAGCTCCATCGTCAGCTAGTGTAAGGCGTTCTCCAATGACCTCGATAGCAGCATCCTGAGTAGAGGGAATGAAGTCCCTGATACGCTTATCTGCAAAAAGGATTGCATTCGCAGCTCCTCGCGAGGTTCTTTCCTCCCTAGATTCTCTAAAGGTAGAAAAGATAGCAGAATCAAAGCCTTGCGTATTTTGATTAATGAACTCATACAGGGTAATTTTAGAGTCTAACTCTGCAACACCTGCACGTAGGTTTTTGAGAATCACATCGCGAATAATAGCTTCATGTGCCTGTTGTACTTCGTCAATATTATTGGCCTCTTCAAAAGCAGCCTCGAGGTCGTCTTGAACTCTATCAAGCATATAGTTAAAGGTCTCAGAGGTAATAACATCTCCCTTCTCGCCAAGGAATAAAGAGAGTGAAGGTGTAAGAACAGTAGAGGTGAGATCTCGAATGAGATCCTCTAGTCTCTGAGCAAACTCGTCTACACTCTGGATTTGCCCAGCATTCTTCTTCTTGTTGAGCAGCTTTACTATCTGCTCGCCTTGCTTCTTCCCTATTGTCCCTCTAAATTTCTCTAGATATTGAGCCATTAGATCCTCGCTCCTGAATAGTACCAGTCTACATTTCCTGACTTAATATCGTATTCCAAAACTAGCCAACACCCTGCACGTTCCCAAGGAATATTCTCTATAACATCTGCAATCATAAGCTCAGACAATGAAGAATGATCAATTACCTTTAACATAGTTGAGTGCTCAGTCTGGAGTGGTCGGATCCAGCGATCCTTTGCGCGCAGCTTGAAACAAATACGCCGAGCTACTAGCTCACCAGGTCCATTCTGATATACGACAGACTCAAAATCGTCAGACTGCCAGTATTCTCCATCTCCACAAATGCAGATATGATTTCCATCGTGATGGATACTTACAGCAGACAGACCATCGAGCCTAGTCTTAGACCAAGAAGCCCGATTGTCATTATCGTCACCTTGGATGGTTGTCCCATCAACAAAGTGCTTCACCCAGCCATTCATGACTACCTCCTTACGACGTGTAGGTATATCTTAGCTTCTGATCAAACTGTCTAACGCCAGGACTTCCAGCACTGGTAGGGATATGGAGACGACATTCAAACTTAGCTTCAACACCAGCAGGAACTGTACCGTCAACAGTCATTGTAGCATCCATTGTGGCCTTCAGTGTAATTCCATTCGCGGCAGAATCTCCAATATTGGTAAAGAAAGCACTCCCATAGGTTGGCTGCTTGCTGGCATATGTGGGCCAGCTCCCTGCGGGATATGAGCTAACCTGGTCCATATTGACCTGGAAGCCACCAAAATCATCCTCGAGTGATTCGTCGCCCCACCCAATGAGCTCAGCTAAATCAGCTGCAGCAGTCTGGTCTCCGCTGTAAGTTCCTGACTTTTCAGCAATATAGAACTTACAGTTCGTGATCGGGTTAGTCCCGTCATGAGAGATACCAATCTCAACAGCAGTGAGCGTATCTCCATTGACACCAGACCCATGATCAACACTAGTGATCGTAGTCCCCGCTGGTGGGCTCTTCCATGTAATGTTAACAGCCATATCTCTCCTCACTTAGCTTAAAGTAAACACATGACCCAAGGTGGCATCTTGAGTCAAACTAGGGATAAACGAACGGATTATAATTGGCTCTATAGGAGCAGTTCCTATACCAGCAGCACCATATGAACCAGGTCTAATATATTGTGACATGACTGGCAGGAATTCCCCATTTTCTATAATACCACCTACAATAGATACATAATACAGGGAGTTATACTTCAAACCAGTAATGGTATGTTCTCCACCACCATCCACATGATCAATTGGGGTAGTATTTGAAAGCGTCCATGGGCCGTTGGGCTGGGTAGAGTAGTAGACGTTATACTTTACATCCAAGCCACCAATTCCAGTACCTTGCCAGCCAAGGACAACAGAACCCATCTGTAGCTTCTGAAGGACGATGTTGATTCCATAGCCCCGAATAGCAGCATAAACACCAGCAGCAGTATGACGCTCAACAACTTGTCGAATTTCGTTACTTCTAAAGGTTCCTCCAGCTCCCTCGAGTAGGGTCACAGGAACCTCTACAAGATAGTTCGCATTCCTTGGATAAGGAACACCATCCCATCTACCCTGGTCAGCATACCACCTAGCCTCAGGCTGAATTTCAAGAGCTTCTTCGAGAGTATCCTCAGCTAGTCCACCACCACGGATACGTGTATCCAAAGTTGTCAGATTATCAATATCCTGACCCTCGTCTACAGTAACATCTCCTAGAATCAAGAAGACGCCAGACGCCTCCTCAACAGACATTCCACCAACAAAGAGATTATATGGACCATCTGGTTTCCAATCGGGCTTGAGCTCATAGTAGAGCTCTACTCCACTTAGAGTCTCTGTATCATTGTCAAACTCACTCCAATTAGACTCTATTACTCTTCCAGAGTCATCTATAGCCAGGTAGTACAGAGTTTGCGTCTTAGAGGCAGTTGTCAGTTCTGGGTCAATGAACAGAGCAATACGACGATTAACAATATCTCTATTACTGATAGGATTAAAGTTAATGTCAGTGAACGCGTAGTACTGCTCTTCAAAAAAGTACGTAGAGACAACCTCCTGGGTGTCTTCAAACTCAAACCCATCAATATCCACAAAGCCAGACTTGTGGTCTATGCTCTTGATGCCATATCGAGTAGTAGTATTCCACATCTTATAGGCAGCACCATTTGCGGCAATCGTATCAGCAAGAAACGGGTCAGTAGTAAATGCAGCTACGCCCTCGCCATCGGCATCATTAATGAGCATAGAGACATAGAGAAGATCAGTATCAGACTCAATGATGTTAGCGTTATCGAGCTTTACTAGGGTCTGTGATAGCACAGAAGAAATCTCACCGCCGACCTGTTTAATAGGCGGATATGGAGTGAAGGTTTGAGACAAGAACTCTGCAATACGATAGCGATAAGTAGTACCCTGAACATTCGTAAGGAAATCGCCCGCACTAATCCTAATGTACCAAGGATCATCAGCTGCGCTTCCTGTTGGCTCTATTATCTCGATGTTAGCACTATCAGATGCCTTATAAGCATAGGTTCCTACTACAGGTAAAGTCACCTCAAAGCCACCAATAGTCTCTTGAATAAGATAGACTTTGCGACCATCTTGTTTGATGGTCAATAGAGGAGTAAGGTCCTCGAACGTAGCTAGACGGTAGACTGGTTGGTTGTCCAGAAGGTCAATATACATATAGACAACGCCATTATCATTCACTGTATATTTCACGTAGTAGACAGTATAGTCGCCAGTAGTTAGATATTCAGACAGAAGATTGTTGTAGATAACTCCCTCATCATAGTCCACGGAAAGTTCAGCTACTCCAATAGGCTCCTGAAAGACATTGAGAATCTCTACGTCAACTAGCTTTACATCAGGATGGATACTCTCATCTCCACCACCCACACGTCGAAGGTTTTCATCACTCAATACATGCTTATAGAACAGAGGAGTAGGAGTAAGTGTAGCTATAGTCTGACTAAAGACATCTGTGACTAGAAACCTTTCGGTAGCTATCTCAAAGATCTTTGTTCCAGAAATTGTAGTAATAGCTGCTGTTGTTGGTCTATTCGCAACTAGAGAAGTAGAGCGATCAGCAATAGATAGACTAATCCCCATATCTACTTCATCAGCTCCCACGAAGGCAATATTAGCTACATTCTTTGGAACACCAGTATGATAAGAGAGCTCTTCCCTTCGTTTGAGAACGTTCACTGAGGTATCTATAAAATACTTCTTCCCTTCGATACTCTTAATATCAAATGTATGTCCTAAATAGGTAATCCCTGCTGGCACTATCTACTCCTTAGTCTCTTTCCCAAACAGCCTTAACGAAATCGATATCTACTGTACCTCCAGCTGTACCACTACCCCAAGCACGTACAAATGGAGTATAGAACAGAGGATCTGGTGTACCATCTACTTCAGGTAGAGAATAGGTTCCAGAAACACGAGTCCATGTTGTATCAGTATCAGTCCTATAATACAGACGAACACTAGAGGCTCCGCTAGTCAGATCGAAACGGAACTCCCACCAAGTTGTGGTACCCCACTGAATGCCCAGGTCTGTATTTCCTGAAGCTCCATCACGGATATGAACATCGTCCCAGGCTCCAGTTGTCCTAAAGCCGTTAAAAAAGTACAGTCTTCCTCCGGTATATTCATTACCTGCTGCATCCGCACTCTTAATTCCAACTTCCCATCCATATGTATTACTAATTGGCGCAACTGGAGCTCTAACTCTAAAGGTTACATGTCGACATTTATCTAGATTGAAGGGAAGGTATTGTAAACCATTAGTCCCTGCCCCTATGCGGATTTCTTCATAGCTGCTAATACTTGCTGCGGCCACAAGACGAATAACTCCGTTAGGCTCATTCAATCTACTGTCTGTTCCAGACCCATTGCTGTAAAGAACAAATGGCTCTTGAATCGTAGTTGGCCCCAAGAAGTCCTCCATAACAGATGCTAGTCTTGAGTTATCGATAGCCTGAGGGTCAATACTATTCATTCGATAGACCCAACCTAGGACCTCTCCGCTAGTCCTGCGCTTATCGTATACATTGATAAAGCCTTCAAACTGAACGTTACTTTCGAAGTAAGCAAGACTTGCCGCTCGGAAATACCAGCTACAATGTAGTCCCCCACTAGAAATGAGCTTATATTGACCGTCTAGACCAGCATCACCCCTAAGGGTCACGATTGTATTACCATTTGTCCAACCGCCATTATCGTATCGACCTCTAACAGTAAGCTGGGATGAACTGCCAGTATCATTCCACTCGAACCAGATATGCTCCTTGGTGGTGCCACCAGGAGTTGGAATAGGATCAGCTGAAAAGATTAGACTGTTGCCGTCTCCACGAACATTGATGCTTCCATCAACCTCTAACTTATTCTCAGCATCCTTGAGACCAATACCTACATTTCCAAGCACATCTATATAAAGAGCATTATCTGATGCGCCACCGGCACCCTTGGCAAGAAATGCATGTTCTGTAGTAGTAGTAGAAGAAAAACCAATTGTTGCGCAGTCACTGGTATCCTGACCGAACCTGTAGGTACGATCTGCCGTAGTTGGCATTGATGGAGTAAAGAAAGCAGCCTGAATTTCAGTCCCGTCTTCTTCCTGAACCACATGGAACTTATAGGATGGGTTTGTTGCAGATGCTAGACCAAATCCAACATCTCCATCTGAATCAAGATGGAGGCTCTTTCTATATGTCCCTCCTGACTCTCGAACCCACAAGCTCATCGGATCGCCCTGTACCCTAGAAAGAATCTCAAGGCCTTCAAGCGCACTAGATGCAGTTCTGAAGGTAGCAACATTAGCACTGTCGATCCATAGGTCGAGAGCAGCACCAGCAGTGACACCAGAATTCACATTATGGATTCTAGAATAGATGATGTCATTCTCGTCACCACGTACCTCTAGCCTGGTATCGGTATCATTAATTGCGGTTGCAATATTTGCAACGACATCTCCAAGTACAGACTGCTCGCCGACGTTTAGCCCGCTAGCTACGAACAAATCTCCGGTCATTGAGATCACGCCAGTGGCGTCAAGCTCTAGTCCGATGGTTCCCTTATTCTGTGGACTGCTTCCAATGCTTCCATAGCGCAACCGCACACCAGAATGGCCACCGATATTCATAAAGCTGTTGCCAGTACGGTTGTTATCTGCAAAATCGTCAGCACATGAAAGAAAAGTCTCGCCTGATGACCAAGTCGCTAGACTGGCTCCTCTGTTATTCGAGTTGCCATCATAGGTAGTGAGAGCTGGATAGTTCTCAGCTCTGATGATAACAGCGGAGTCTGTTGGAGGATTCAAAACATAGCCGTTGTGGTTAGACCCCATGTAGACCGTGCCATCAATAGCAAGAGCAAACCTCTTGGTGTTAGCAGAGCGGTGAATCACCAGAGCTCCATCCTCAGAGCCAGATGACTGCAGAGTGAAGTCCCACTCCTCTACGGTGTTGTCATTGGTAAGCTTCAAGATGTCATTCTCGATGGAATTTACTTGAACCTGTCCACCAGGAGTACCACGGACAAACGAGCCGTCAGTATCACCAAATACCATCTTGAACGAGTTGTCTGGCAGGGCATTATTGATGTAGTCATCTGCTCCACTAGTATCAGCGTTCGCTAGGAGTAGATCACCTAGCATTGCGTTATTGTACTGGTCACGTGGAGTAGAGGCATGCGCGCCAACTCGGCTGAGCAGAGATGTATGATTATCCTTAGCCCACTTGCTGCCTCCCCAAGGAGGGAGATAGCTAGGATAAAGAGTATTATGGCTCTCTCCGGTGTAGTCACTAGTTGGAGGATCTACGTCCATGAGATCCGCGTGGCTGACAGGATTATCCAGCACAGAGCTTCCGTCGTGCTTATGTAGCTCATTTGCTACAACTAGATTAGTGAGGATTCGTGCTAGAGGAGCGCCGGCAGTGATTAGAACCAAACCGCTGTTGTAGCTAGGTTCGGTCTCATCCGCTGTTACAAGAGCACTGAGATCAAATGTATCCGAGCTCACCTCGAGGACCCATGGGTCTCCAGAGGCAGGATAGTAGAATAATGCGTCCTCAACGATTGTCTGGGTAGCTGTGTCATACAACCACAGGAAGCCTGTTGGCAGCTGGTCACCGCTCGAGTAGCTTCCCCATTGGTCCAACATCTCCTTCGGCAGCTGATAGCGGTAGAAGGCTGCTGCAGAAGCAGCCCCACTATCGTGCCAATAGCTCCAAGGAGCCGAGGTTCCGGTACCCTCATTAGCTGTCTGCTCTGCGCCGCCTGTTGGCGGATACCGAACAGGAGCCTCTCTATTGGTTAGAGTAAGAGGGCGACGCGGTGGAAGGTGAATGTAGTATGTTCCCGCAGTTGGCTCTGACACACGCAGATATTCAAAGTCAGCCTGCCTTGGGTCTGGAATGACACCAGGTAGAATGTCCTCAGTGCGATGCCAGTCAGCATCTGGGTCTACATAGTATGCAAGAATATCGGAGGTTGTGAGAGGCGTGCCTACACGGAAACGCCCCGTCTCGGTATCTACCCACCAGTCTCCAGCAGTCTGCACGTCAGACTCAGTAGTCTTCTGCTGTACGGCGCTCGAGAAGATACCAGCCGAGTTGGTAGCATCGTACCAACTAGTGTCCTTTGGAGGAAATAGGAGATGGCCTTCGGTCAGGTTTTCGAACTTGCTACCGAGATACTCTATGTAGAGAAACTCCTCTCCTGGAGGATAAATGGTAGGATTCAGCTCCTTGTTCTGGCCGATGATGCGGGCCAGGTTAGGGATTTGAAGTGGAGTATTCAGTAGCACTGAGTCTCCTGATTGGTTCCAGAGATCGCCGAGAGCTCTCTCGACAATACCCATTCCAACTCTAACCTGCTCTCCAATAGCAGTAATCTTTTGTGCAGTAGGCTGTTCCCCATCACTCATAGTGATTTTTAGTGGGATAACGCGCCTAAACTTGTCAGCCATAACTCCTCCAAATTATACCGGAAAGTACCCACTCGGTAGGTGGTCGTTCGGGTCAATGTATGTTACCTGATC
>Ga0180438_10004514_pt1 | contig 20006 bp, 8 predicted proteins | sample SS_ome_12_FD_132455 | JGI IMG/M metagenome (GOLD analysis project Ga0180438, IMG submission 132455) | Hypersaline lake sediment archaeal communities from the Salton Sea, California, USA - SS_3_D_2 metaG | ecosystem: Environmental > Aquatic > Non-marine Saline and Alkaline > Hypersaline >... | reverse complement strand
CTTCGTTTCCTATTAAATAAAATGTGACTGCAAATCCTAAAGCTCCATATGTATTTATATCTAAGCCTAGTTTATGAGCAAATGTCATTATAGTAATGTCTGCTAAATATCCTACACATATTATCATTATATAGAGAAACTTTTTTATTGCTCCCCAACTGCCTTTTTTTGCACAATACAAATTATTCTTTTTAGCTACAATACATCCAGTTATCCAATCAAACATCATTAATATAGCAAGGACTATTACCATTTCTGATACACAACTATAGAGGTACATAAATACAAAAGTTAACGCTCCTAAAAGTCCACGTTCTGCCATGTCTTCACCTCCTTAGTTAAAAAAAGGCTACATAAAAGTAGCCTAAATAGTCCATTATTTAGTTTTATTTATTTAACAAATATTTTCTTATCAATAAGAACTTTTAAATTAATAGGTTGGATTTCAATATTATTGTCAAGATGTTGTGTACTTATAGAATTTTCTAATTCAATTTCTTGATTCAATATCACATCTAATTCCTTATTAACTGTCTCTTCATTTTCTCCAAACTCATGTATCTCTAAACCTTGATCATTTAATTTTACTTTATAAGTACCATCTTCCTTTTTCTCTGCATAACTTTCTATCATTGTTGTTTTAGCTTTGTCCAATTTTTTAAGCTGATCTTCTAATTCATCTAACACATCGATTATTTCTAAAGATAATAAACCTTTGCATTTGCTTTTTAAAATTGGTTCTAATAAACTGATAAGTGGTTCTACTTCCATTAATTTGATTGACATTTCGAATCTCCTTTGAAATTTAATTTAAAAGAAATTCTATTTGAAAGGTTTTTCTATTTGAGGTGTTACAAGATATAAATTTAGATTTATAATTTTATTTTATCATATTGTTTTACATTATTCAACTTATTTTACATTTTACTTATTAAATTCTAAGCGCGAACCCATAGAGTTGATTTGATAATGTACGTCAAAGTCAAAGGCTAAAGCATCACCACTGTACACATCGTCATCTCTGTATAGCTTAATAAGCAATAATGATGATAAAGTTTGTCCACTACCAGATATAAATGCTGTGCCTTCTGTAATTTGATGTAAGTCACCAGATGTATAAGTAAATGCATTAGTTGCCATTGTGTGTGTTGTGTATCCTGCTGGTACTGCTGCATTTGGATTAAACCATTTGTAATCTATTTTCCAAGTTACCTGTTGATCTGCACTTTGCTGCCAGTGAATATGTGGATTTATATCAGAACCTTCTAGCCAAGAGTGAGGCATCTGCAATACCATATAAAGTATTTCTGTCGCATCATTCTGTGGGAATAAGTAACCAATATTTGTGTAGTCAAAGTCAGGTTTAGATGTATTACCTTGTTTACCTTGAGTTAAAGGAACTGACTTATCATCCCAACATGTGTGATCTCCATACATCCATACACCATTGTTTAAGTCAGTGTAGTTAGTGCCATCTTCGTCTACTCTAACAATCGGCGTTGAACTTAATACATGCACATCTTCTTGAGGGTTTGTATGGTTGATACCAACATTACCATCACTATCAATCTTCATTCTAGTGGTTAAGCCACCTGAGCCAGATATGCTACTCCATTGTCCGATTACAAAATCAGAATTTGATGGATAGTTAATCATTGGGTCGCTGCCTGTATGTCCTGAGAATAAAGCTAACCAATGTGAATCATCACTACTAGAGATTGAAACTAATCCACCTGTATTTGTAGAGTTTGATTTTACATGGAAATCTGCTGATGAATCAGATAACGTGTTTGGAGTAGTTGTATTGATGCCAACTTTCCTATCGCCTCTTAATGTCATTACTGTAATTTCAGGATAGTTGCTTGTTCCTTCTGTTAAGTTAATGTTCATTAAAGTGTTTCCATCTGTTGTTTCATCTGTATGGCATCCTACTGCAAAGTCTACACCTGATGAAACTCTTACTCCATATTTACCATCTCTTGTTAGCCTTAATACTGGATATATTGTCGTTACACTTGCATCAACATTATTGTATAAGTTAGAAACTTGCAATACTTGTCCTGTATTTGCTGACACAGACTTAGTGAAATATGTGTTCGGTACATATCCTGTATAACTTACCGCTGTTCCAAATAAGTTCGCTGTACTTACACCTGTTACTGTTATGTTTGCAAATGTTGGTGAGCTAGTTGTTGCTAGACTTTGGTTGACATCGTAACTTGTAGCTAAGTTTTTGCTTGCATCTGTTGTTACCATCTTAGTTGCTGTCAATCCTGCTATATTAACTAGTCCTGTACTTGTTATAGACATTCTTTCAGTTAATGCACCACTTGCTACCTGAGTGTAGAACTTCATGTCTGCTGCATCATCTGCTCCAATTCTATCTGCTGTTATTGATGCCACTGAGTCTGCTTGATTCATGAATGATATTTGTGCTATTGTATCATTAGAAGTTTTATATCCATCTAAGTATAGGTCTGCTTGTCCTGCTGAACTTGACTTCACTCTTGCGAATGTGTCTCCTGCATCTAGGATATCTAATATGTAGTCTCCTGCTGCTGTTGTTCCTAGACCTAATCTAGTAAATTCTACTGTACTTGTTGTCGCTATATCCTGTTCGAGACTTAGTGTTACAGGCGTTGCTGATGTTATTACATCTATGCCATTTGCTACTGATATTTGATTTGCTGTACCATCTATGTCACTTGTGTCAAACGTATCAGCCTTAGAGTCGATTTGTGCTTGAACTGATGACGTTACACCTGAGATGTAACCTATCTCTGTATCTGTTGTTGAACTTGATGTTAAGTTTTTGCTTGCATCTGTAACTATTGCCCTAGAAGCTGTCAATCCTGCTATTTGTAATTCTCCTGTAGTTAAGATTTTTAATCTTGAAGTAAGTCCACCACCAGAACCATCTATATTATTCATTTGACCAATTTCAAAACTTGAATCCGATGGGAAACTAATAAATGGGTCTGCACTTGTATGTCCAGAAAATACAGATAACCAATGACTATTGTCAGAACTAGATGTTGTTAATAATCCACCAGATATTGTCTGTGATGATTGAATATGAATATTAGCTGTTGAATCACCCAATGAAACTATGTCGCTTGTTCCAATTCCTAAATAACCATTTCTGTCAAACGCAGCTACCGTAGCTTCTGCACTATTTTGTAAATCTAAAAGAAGTTGGGAACTTCCTGCTGATCTTCTGATTACAACACCTTTTTTATCTGTACCTGCATAATCAACTAATACTATTGATTCAGTTGGTGTAGATGATACTCCAATAGCTAAGTTGTCTGTAAACATTCCACTTGAGAATTGGACATCTGAGCTAGTATCTACTGATTGATCTACATCATATAAAGTAGTTAAGTTCTTACTTCCGTCTGTAGTAATCATCTTAGATGCTGTTAGACCTGAGACATTCAAACCTGTGAATTGAGGACTTGCTGATGTTCTTATGTCCTGTATAGTGTCAATGTTTAATGGAGTCGCTGAAAGAATGATTCCTTCTGTATCTCCGCTTAAACTGATACTATTTCCACTTGTTATGTCTGATGTATCAAACGTATCTGCCTTTGAATCTATTTGTACTTGTACATTACTACTGATGTTGTCTAAACTTTCTAACTCAATTGAAGTAATAATTGAACTGTCTAAGTTTTTACTACCATCATAGATTGCAACTCTTGAAGCTGTTTCTCCTGCTAAGTTTAGACCATTAAATGTTACGTCACTATCTGTAGCTATTGACTGAGGTAATGATAGTACAACTGGTGTTGAACCAACTATAACTCCATCACTAAAACTAACATTAACTTGATCTACAGTACCGTTCAAGTCCGAACTAATAACTCCACCTGCATCAGCTTTATTATTAAACTCATTCCAATCAGTTGAACTTAAGTATCCGTCTGTAGTAGAACTACTTTGTTGTATTTCTAAACTTGTGCCAGTACCAATGACTGCATTTGTATTTCCGACAAATGTTATGATGTCACTATTGTTTTCTGTCAAATCTCCCTTCGTTAATGTTGGTTCCTTAGAATTAATTTGACTTTGTGCATCACTTGATAGGTTTTCAATATATGAAAGAGCTGTTGAATCTACATTTGATGAAGTTAATAAACCACTATTATCCACATAAGGAACTCTATCATTTGTTAAGTTTGATAATTCAATGTTTGCGAATATTGGTGTTGATGATACTGTTATGTTTTGCACTAATTCAATTGAAACTGGTGTTGCTGAAACTGTCACATTCTCTCCATTAGTTACTGTAATATTAGAATCACCTTGAATGTCAGAACTGTCATACGTACTAGCCTTTAAGTCTAGTTGTGACTGTATGTTTCCGCTAATATTATCTAATGTCTCTAATTCACTTGATGTGATAGTTGAACTGCTTATGTTTTTACTTCCATCTGTCACGTTAACTCTACTTGCAGTTAATCCAGATATGTTTAATCCTGTGAACTCAGGACTAGCACTTGTCTGTATGTCTTGAATTGTATCTATATTCAATGGAGTCGCAGATAGTATTATATCTGTTGTATCTCCAGTAATTGATATGCTAGAACCACTTGTTACATCGGAAGTGTCATAATTATCAGCTTTATCATTAAATGCATTCCAATCAGAACTGCTCAAATAACCATCATTTTCAGAATCTGCTAATTCTACCTCTATAGTAACACCTGACCCAATTATAGCATTTGTATTTCCAGTAAAGCTTAATACGTTAGAATTTGTCTCTGTCAAGTTTCCTTTTGTAAGCGTATTTTCCTTGCTATTAAGTTGACTTTGAACATTTCCTGAGATGTCATCTAAAGTTTCTAACTCTGTTTTTGTAATTATGCTAGATGTTAATATTCCACTTTCTGATACCAACACTCTGTCATCTACCAAGTTAGTTAACTCTATATTAGAGAAAATAGGTGTTGCAGATAATCCTATGTCTTGAATTGTATCTATTATTAATGGAGTAGACGAAACAATAATTCCTTCTGTATCTCCACTTAAGGTTATATTTGAACTACTGGTTATATCTGATGTATCAAATGTACTAGCTTTACTGTCTAGTTGCGTTTGAACGTTTCCAGATATATTTTCTAATGTTTCTAACTCTGTTGAAGTTATTGTGCTACTTGAAATATTTTTACTACTATCTGTAACATTAACTCTAGAAGCTGTTAATCCAGATATATTCAATCCAGTAAACTCAGGACTGCTTGAAGTAGCGATATCTTGCTCAAGTGAAATTGTTATAGGTGTGCTACCTACAATAACTCCGCTGTTTGCTGTTACTGATACTTGATTCGCTGTACCTGAAAGATCTGATGTGCTAAACTCATTAGCTTTTGAGTCGATTTGGCTTTGAACATTTGAAGTTGTTCCATCTAAATAATTTAACTCTGTTGAAGTTACTGAACTACTCGATAAATTCTTAGAACCATCCGTAACGACTGCTCTGTCTGCTGTAAGTCCATCAATTAAGATTGTACTACCAACATCTAATTTGCCTTGTATGTCTACTGATTGATCACTCTTTAATGTCATTACATTAACTTCTGGAAAATTGCTAGTACCATGTGTTAACCTTATGTCAAGTTGAGTTCTTCCATCAGTTGCACTTGATTCCCAACAACCAATATTAAAATCTACGCCACTTGGCACTCTGTTTCCTAATTCACCATCTCTACTAAGTCTTAATGTTGGATAAGTAGTAGTTACATTTGCATTGAAGTTGTCATATAAATTAGTAACTTGAAGTACTTGATTTGTATCTACTGATACTGATTTAGTAATATATGTATTTGGTACATAACCACCATAGCTTACTGCTGTTCCGAACAGATTTGCTGAAGTTACACCTGTTGCTGTTAAATTTGTAAAAGTTGGACTTGCAGAAGTCCTAATATCTTGCACAGTATCTATTGTAAGAGGTGTAGCTGATATAATAATATCGGTTGTATCACCTGTTAAGCTAATGCTATTACCATTTACTATGTCAGATGTATCAAATGTTCCAGACTTATCGTTAAATGTATTCCAATCTTCACTACTTAAATATCCATCTTGGCTTGTAGCTGCCTGTTTAACTAAAATAGAAGTTCCCGAACCGATCTGAGAATTTGTACCACCACTTATAGTAAGTACGTCACTTGTAGATTCAGTTAAATCACCTTTAGTAAGCGTTGGCTCCTTACCATCAAGAGCTGATTGAATGTTTCCGCTTATATTGTCTAGTGTATCTAGCTCAGTAGTAGTGATTCCAGAACTTGTTACATTCTTAGATCCATCTAAAACTGCAACTCTTGAAGCTGTTAAACCAGATAAATTTAATGCTGAGAACGTAGGTGATGCAGTAGTACGTATGTCTTGAGCAGTATCAATTGATATAGGGGTTGTGCCAACTATAATGTCGCTAGTTGTTCCACCTGTTATTGATATTGAATTCCCAGTGTTGATATCAGTAAAGTCTAATGCTGTTTGACCATCTGTGATACCATATCCCGACAATGAGGTAGGCGTGTTTTGAACTCCCGACCACTCGACTGAAGCTGCTGTCCCTGCCGTATACACTTGATATCCACTTGCATTTCCTAAGTTTGAATCATCTACAACATAATATAATAATTGTGTATCATTTTCCTTAACTGTATCACCATTCTGTACTTCATTAGTTGTAAGTGCATATCTAGCTGTTTGATCAGCCACTACATACATACGCTCTAATGATGCTGCTGGTAATCTAGCAATATTAATAGTACCTGAAACTATTTGATCTGCATCTATGTTGTTGATTTGGGTTTGAAGATTACTTGAAGCATTCTCTAAATATGATAATTCTGTTGAAGAAACTACACTAGATGTCAATTCTCCATTAGTGTCATTTATAACAACTTTATCATTATTAAGATTAGTTATTTGCAATCCTGCAAAAACTGGTGTAGCACTTACATCTATGTTTTGAATTAACGTCAATTCCACAGGTGTAGCCGACACAATAACGTTTTCTCCATTAGTTATGGATATATTGCTGTCTCCAGTTATGTCAGATGTATCAAATGTTTCTCCTTTTTCATTGAATGAAGTCCAATCTTCAGAAGATAAATATCCATCTTGACTTGAGCTAGATTGTTTTACTAAAATTGAAGTTCCACTACCAATTTGTGATCCAACTCCACCAGATATAGTTAATATGTCACTAGTGTCTTCTGTCAAGTCACCTTTCGTCAGTGTATCTTCCTTGCCATTTAATTGTGTTTGAACATTTGATGATATATTATCTAATGCATTTAGCTCTGTAACATTTATTTCACTTGAAGACAATAATCCACTTTCTGTAATCACAACTCTATCATCTGTTAAGTTTGTAAGTTCTACATTTGAGAAGGTTGGAGTAGCTGAAAGCGTTACATCTTGTACAAGTGTAATTTCTACTGGAGTTGCAGACACAATTACATTAGTACCGTTTGTTATAGTTAAGTTTGAATCTCCTGTTATGTCTGAAGTGTCTATTGATCCTTGCTTAGAGTCTAATTGGTTTTGAATCGAACTTGTTACACCAGAAACATAACCTAATTCTTCAGAAGTGACACTAGATGCACTTATGTTTTTACTTCCATCTGATACTAGCGCTCTTTCTGCTGTCAATCCTGACAAGTTTAATCCTAGAAAGTCTGGACTAGCTCCACTGTGGACATCTTGAGGGAGACTTAATTGTACAGGTGTCGATCCTACTAATACATCACTACCACTAGCTGATAGACTAATTTGGTTAGCTGTACCTGTTAAATCTGAAGTCTCTACACTATCCATCTTATTATTGAATGTATTGAAATTAGTACTGCTCAAATAACCATCTTGAGAACCTGAAGCTTCTTTAACTAAAATTGTAGTTCCACTTCCAATTTGACTTCCTGTTCCTCCACTAATAGTAAGTACACTTGATGTATTTTCAGTAAGGTCACCTTTTGTGAGTGTATTTTCCTTAGAGTCTAGCTGATCTTGAGCGTTTGATGATAATGTATTGATATAGCCTAACTGTGTAACTCCTGTTGTAGATTCTTCTAATAGTCCACCACTTCCTACAACTGGTACTGAGTCAGGACTTAAATTCGTTATTTCTAAATTTGCGAACACTGGTGTAGATGCAACACCTATATCTTGGATGGTATCAATAACTACAGGTGTAGTCCCGATGATGATTCCACTTCCATTAGGATCTAGTACTATGTTGTCACCTGTGTTTAGATCAGTTGTTGATACTTCTCCTCCAGAAGCGTTGAAGTTTGCCCAGTCTTCTTTTGTTAAATATCCATCTTGTAAATTCGAAGCAGCTTTTATTTCTAATGTTACTCCAGAACCTATTACAGCACTTGTTCCACCACTTATCGTCATTACGTCTGATACGGTTTCAGTGATGTCACCTTTAGTAACTGTTGGCTCCTTAGAATTTAGCTGTGTTTGAATGTTACTTGACACATTTTCAAGATATGAAACTTCTGTTGCGCTTGCTACGCTAGATGATAATAATCCATTCTCTGTAACAACTGCTCTGTCATCTGTTAAATTAGTAAGTTCTATGTTAGAAAATACTGGAGTAGCTGACACATCTATATTCTGTTCGAGACTTAGTGACACTGGAGTACTTCCAACTAAAACATCTGTTCCTGTTGGTGAAACTGTAATTTGATTAGATGTTCCTGTCAGATCTGTTGTATCTACATTTCCACTGACATTATCGATTTGGTTTTGTAGATTTGAAGTTGCACCCTCTAAATATGAAACCTCTACATCTGTAACTGTAGATGATGTTAAATTACTACTTGAATCTGTGACAACTGCTCTACTTCCAGTCAATCCACTTATATTTATCCCTGTGAACTCAGGACTACTGCTAGTAGAGATGTCTTGTTCAAGACTTATTACGATTGGCGTAGAACCCACTAATGATCCGCTATTCGCTGTTACACTAACTTGATTAGCTGTTCCAGATAAGTCACTAGTTTGAAAGTCATCTGCCTTTGAGTCTAGTTGTGTTTGAAGATTTGATGTCACACCATCCAAATAATTTAGTTCATCTGAGGAAATATTAGAAGCTTGTACTGCTCCACTTCCATCACTTTCTAGCGCTCTATTTGCTGTTACACTTATTTCGTCTTGTTTGCTATTGATCTGCGTTTGTGCGTTTGAAGTTAATGTTGAAATATATCCAAGCTCTGTTGTCCCTGTTTCACTACTTGATATTAACCCATCATTATCTACAATTAAAGCTTTGTTTTTATCTAAGTTAGTTAATTCTACATTTGCAAACACTGGTGTACTTGACAACCCTATGTCTTGTATCAACTCAATATTTACTGGAGTACTTGAAATGATTACATTTTCACCATTAGTTACTATTAAGTTTGAATCTCCTTCGATGTCTGATGTATCATATAAGTCAGCTTTAGAGTCTAGCTGGTTTTGTGCGTTACTGCTTAGACCTTGAATGTAATCTAACTCTGTTGTTGTTACTGCACTTGAACCTATATTTTTACTTCCATCAGTTACAGCTACTCTATCTGCTGTTAATCCAGTAAGATTTAGACCTGTAAACGTTGGACTTGAAACTATCTCAATATTAACTGGTGTTGCTCCAACTACTACATCTGTTGTGTTACCTGTAATGCTTAAATTAGAACCACTTGTCATATCTGTGAAGTCTAAAGCAGTCTGACCATCAGTAATTCCATATCCCTGTAATGTCGTTGGCGCGTCTGTTACTCCAGACCAAGGAACACTCGCTGCCGAACCTGCTGTATAGACTTGATATCCAGAAGCATTGTTTAAGTTAGTGTCATCCACTACTATGTACATTAATCCTGTATCATTTTCTCTTACAGTGTCTCCATTTTGAACTTGCGTATCTGTCAATGCATATCTAGCTGCTTGATCTGCAACATTAGTAAGTCTCTCTAAAGCTGCTGCTGGAATTCTAGCTATGTTTATTGTTCCACTAACTATTTGACTTGCATCTATATTGTTAATCTGATTTTGTACGTTTCCGCTCAGATTGTCTAAATATGAAAGTTCTGTATTAGTTATTGTTGAAGTAGCTATTAATCCACCATCATTTATTACTACTCTTCCATCTGTTAAATTTGATAATTCTAATGTTGAAAACGTTGGTGTCGCTGCTACATCGATGTTTTGTGGCAATGAAATCTGGATAGGTGTTGCGCCAAGTAAAACTCCAGTTCCATCTTCACTTAATAATATCTGGTCACTTGTACCAACTAAATCTGTAACATCGAAAGATTCAGCCTTTTCATTTAATTGGTCTTGTATAGATTCTGTGACACCCGATAAATATCCAAGCTCAATATCTGTAACTACTGATGCTACTATCTGATTACTTGCACCTGTGTATAAAGCTTTATTTGCTGTTACACCTGTCAAATTTACATTTGCGAATGTAGGTGTAGATGTGTTAGAGATATTTTGCTCAAGGCTTAATGTTACAGGGGTACTTCCTACGAGTACGTCTGTTCCTGTAGGTGATACAGTTATTTGTTCTGCTGTTCCAGATAAATCAGTAGTTTCCACATTTCCACTTACATTATCGATCTGATTTTGGATATTTGATGTTGTTCCAGATAAATAACCTAGCTCTGTTTCTGTTACGCTAGATGAGGCTATATTTTTAGATCCGTCACTTATTAAAGCTCTACTACCTGTTAATCCACTTAAATTTGCACCTGCGAAATTAGGTGTAGCTCCGCTGTGGACATCCTGTGGCAATGATAGAGTGATAGGTGTCGATCCTACCAATACGTCAGTTCCACTTTCGCTTAAGTTAATTTGGTTAGTTGTTCCAGATAAATCCGTTGTATCAACAGATCCTCCATCTATATTGTTAATTTGGTCTTGTAAGTTACTAGTTGCTCCCTGCACATAACCCAGTTCCACATCTGTAACACTTGATACATCCATCTTTCCACTTGCGTTTGAAATTGTTGCTCTACTTGCTGTTAAGTTTGAACCTGTTATTGTACTTGCTGCGCCTGTTACTGTTGCTTCTTTTCCGTTAAGCTGTAATTGAGCATTACTGGATAAATTGTCTAAATATCCCAACTCTGTTGAAGTAATTGCTGAAACATCTACTTTACCAGATCCATTTGAAATTAATGCTCTATTAATAGTTAAGTCAGAACTTGTAATCGTACTTGCTGCACCAGTTATCTCGCTTTGTTTATCATTAAATGTATTTCAATCTGTTGAACTCAAGTAACCGCTTTGCCCACTCCCTGCTAATTTAACCTGAATAGTAACTCCAGAACCGATTATAGCACTAGAGCCACCACTTATAGTCAAAACAGCACTTGTATCTTCTGTAAGGTTTCCCTTAGTCAAAGTATTTTCCTTAGAGTCCAATTGATTTTGTACATCAGATGTGACATTTAAGTTATATCCTACTGCTGTGTCTATCTGATTACCAGTGTAGCTACTATTGTAGTCTGCCAATTGTTACACCTCCTGCTATTGTTTGACTTTGAAATTTTCTCCTGCTGAAGTTTTAAAAAATTTGCCTGTGCTTGTTATGAAATTTACAAATGTTGCTCCACCACTTGGATTTCTCCCTGTGATAAAATTACTACTTCCTAATAGCATAATTGGTTTAATGAATCCACCACTTATAAAACTACCCATAATCTCATCTCCTTTCTAGTAAAGGAAACCAACCCAGTAATCAACTGCTCCATTAACTTCAAATGTTTTTATAAGAATGTCTCCAGTATCAAATGAAAGTTTATATTTATTATCTGAAGCATCTTGAGCAACTGGTGACCAATTTTGAGAACCATTTATTTTTACTGAAACTGCTTGGTCTGAAACAAAAGTCAACTTATCACATGCAAATGTTGTTACATCTGTTACTGTTGACCATTGATCTGCCTTTATATCACTTGCTGTACTTGTTCCATTGTAGCTTTGAAATCTCTTGTAAGACATTTTAAAATCCTCCTATTATAAAGCTTCTCCTAATTTATTTGCTGTATATTCAACTCTTACTGCTACCATTCTAGGTTTTTGACCCGGGTTTGTTCCACCAACAAGAGCTATTCTTGTTATTTCCAAGCCTATAGAATCGTCTGCACTTAGACTTGCTGCTGCTATTGTTCCTATTTGTGATGTTGATAATGAATTTGCGCCAGTTGGTAGATTAACATCTCCTGAAGTTATTGTTCCAGAATGTGTAGGTACATCTATGTCTTCTGTACCATCATTAGGTACTGCTCCCCATAAAGCTTGCCAATTTAACTCTGCGTTATTAGTAGCATAAGCTTCATCACAAATCCAATCTACAGATATTGTTAAGTCTGTACTTGAGTCCCAGTCTTTTGGTACTTGTAAAGATGCATAGGCTCCTTCTCCAGCATCAACTTCTTTTGTTTTGAAATATGTGTTGTTTTTATCTGCACCTGCTGTTGCTGTGTTACTCATTTCTCCAACACTGAAATATATAGTCTTTTTAACTCTAGCAGTTCCAACCATAGTCTGAATTCCGTCAGCTACAAATTGAGTGTAATTTGTTGTTCCTGCATCTCCAATATAAGTTATCTGTGAAGAATCTATCTTCATAGCTGCTGGTATTGATCCACCCTGAGATGTGCTAAATATTAATGCTCCACGATTGTCTGCTGTGTCTCTATCTGCTTCTATTTTAGCTATGTTATTACCATTATTTAGGAAATATATAGAACTTGCTTCTTGATCTGTAGTCTTATATCCATCTAGATATAAACTTGCTACAGTCCCACTGGCTGCTGATTTTATAAGTTGTAAACATCCTCCAGAAGCAGTGTATAATTCAAGTTCATAACTTCCTGTTGGAGATCTGCCAACGCCAACTTGACCATAAAATCTTGCATCTAAATCATTCTCTAATTCCATAACTGGAGTTGCACCTATATTAAATGTTTGTTTTGCGTTAGCTGCATTACCAGTTGAATAAACTAGATGTCCATCCAAGCTAGATCCATATTCATTGCCATATGCAACTATATATGCTCCTCTGTCTTCGGTATTAATTCCTCCTCCACATAACCAGATTGATTGATTATCACTAGCATCTGATGTATTAGTGTATAGTAAGAAATCTGTTCCAGAAGTTGCTAATCCAGTTGCATCTAATTTTAATTTAGCTGCTGCATTTATATAAAAACTAATTTCATTATCTACAGTAAAGCCTAAGTAGTTATCTCCATCTCTACCTAACTTACCTAGCGCTCCTAAGAACACTTCGTTTGGTAAACTGATAGTAGGATTACCACTACTTCCATCTCCATCTGCCACTTCTATTTGATTAGCTGTACCTGTTACAGTTCTTAATGCATAAGTAGAAGCTCCTGTTTTAGCTACTATGCCAGCCGAACCTAACGCCAAGAAATTAGTTAAGCTAGTTGTTACATCTTGCTTAGAATCAATTTGATTTTGAACGTCTGAAGTTACGTTTGATAAATATCCAATTTGTGTTGAAGTTGTAGCTGAAGCCGTTAAATAGTTAGATGCATCTGTTACTACCGCTCTTGATGCTGTTATGATTGGAATTTGCACACCTGTTGTATTTATAGTCATTCTTGTAGTGAATGATATAGCTGCATCTGCTGATCCACTTGGTGCTGTTTCAAATATATGTTCATTAGAATTCTGCATATACTTAAGTGCAAAACCTGTTGACTTATATTTCCAACTAGGAGATGTATCATAATATCCGTTACTGCAAAGTGCCATTACCTGAGATGTATTATTTGAGATTGTAGCATCATTTATTTCTAAAGCTGTTCATGTTGCATTCCAAGTTTCTAATCCTGCTCCACCTAATCTTGCATCTCCAGTTGCATTAATAGTAAATATCTCATCTGTTGCGTTTAACCTTAGCTTGAATTCATTATCTGTTGTCCAATCTATTAAATTGTCTGCATCTCTACCTAATTTTCCACTAGTTCCTTGATATATTACGTTTGGCAAACTAATTGTAGGATTGTCAGAAACACCATCTCCATTTGCTAACTCAATTTGATTAGCTGTACCTGTAATAGTACGCATTAAATAAGTGTTTGCTGCTGTTCTTGCCATCATTCCTGTTGAGCTTAAAGCTGCTAAAGCTGTAAGATCTGCATCAAGTGGTTGCTTATTATTAAGCTGTGTTTGTAATGCTGACGATACACCTGAGAGGTAATCAAGTTCTGTGTCGGTTACAGTAGAAACTACAAGGTTGTTACTTCCATCTATAGAAACTGCTCTATTAGCTGTTAATGTAGGGAATTGAATGTCTCCATTATATGCTAATCTAAATAGTTGACCTGCATTTGTAATAAAATCAATATCACCAGTAGCAACTACACCTGCATTTAGAATTAGACTTCCTGCATTAGATGCATATTCATTACCTGTTATTCTTATTTGCGCTCCTCTACTTGTACCTTCTCCACCTCCACCATTGATGTAGATGTTTTTATTGTCTGATCCATCTGTTGTATCAGTTCTTATAGCTGAGTTAGTAGCTGTTAATATTAATGCACTTAAATCTAAGTCATCATCTTTTTCAGATAATATTATCCAATTACTTCCATCGTTAACTATTCTTATTGAATCCCATTGGTTTGAAACTGTGTGTGTTGTACTTCCATCAATTGTTTGTGATGCATTAGGATCAACGATTACTACATTACTATCTGAAGTTGTTTTCTTAATTGTATATATCATCATTAAACTACCTGTTGCATCTGGAAGATCTAATGTTACATCTCCTCCACTTGTATCAACTAATATAACACCTCTCTCAGATGCTACTAATGCAGTAGATGATGATTTTGAAGTTATCTGACCTTGATTCATTTCTATTTTATTCAATCTATCATTTAATAGTGCATTTACTTCACTTCTTATTGAGTTTCTAGCTGCTACAACTTCCGCAGGTGACGTACCAGATCCGATTATAGCTGCATCTAATTGAGTTTGTAGATTGTTTAAAGCACCTTGTACTTCTGTTTGACCACTGACATCTCCAGTATAAGTTATATATTGACTTGCATGTGCTGATGTAGACACTAAATGGTTAGCATATAATTGCATGTTTGTATCAATAGTGTCCATATTTGTACCTGTATCTGTAATTGTTTGTGATACTTGGTCAGTTAATTCAGGTTTTATTAAACTAAAATTTGGGGTTAACGTACTCAATTTTCACCCTCCTTATATTATGGTTGTAATTCCATAGGTATTTTGTATTCATTGCCATTTATCTTTACTCTTAAAGTTGAATCTGGTGTAATTGTTTCTGACACTACTGCTTCTTCTAATCTAAGACCTAATGTTGTACTTGCATCTGTAGTTGGAAATATTGTAATTTGATCTGCTGTTGAAGTAGAAGGTTCTGTCCCTTTATAAATAGAAATATTACCAACCGAACTTGATTCCCAGTACGCTCCATTAACAAGAATATTTCCATTTTGGGTAATTTCTAACTTAGTTGAACCATTAAGTTTAAATAAGTAAGATCCACCAGTAGCATAAAAGCTACCAATTTCCATTATCAATTCACCTAATTTATTTCCCCTGTTGTACCACATGATCCTACTAGTTTCGACTGCTGCATTATTATAGGAGTTCATCTTAATTTCACACCTTGAATTATTACCAGTCGGACTAGATTGTCTGTTCTCTAAGTCTAATTTTGCTTGAAGGTTTGTTGCTGCTTCGTAAATCTTTATATCTCCAAACTGTACGTTAGTTGTGGTTGTTAGGTTCTGATTTAAACCAGATAGATAAGCTAATTCTGTTGATGTAATACTACTTGATGTTAATTGTTTACTTCCATTTGCATATATAACTCTATCTGCCGTCAGACCACTTAATGTTAAACCTGCAAATGTAGGTGAATCTGTAGTATCCAAAGGTTGCGGTACACCTCCACCCCCACCAGTAGAAACTTCTTTAATCATAGATATTAATCCAAACGTGATATATTCATCTTCGTAAGTTGCATATGATTCAAATTGTAAATATATTAGATTGATATTAGACCAATCTGGTGAGCCTACTTCACTAAATGAACCTTTGTCTATATAAGTATTGTTCCATCCAGTTACTAAAGTAGTGTGAAAATCATCATAGTAATATTCGTATAAATCATTACCTTCAACAGTATCTAGAGTTAGATATATTCCTGCACTTTCATCAATAGCATTTATATCTGATATATAAAATGAGATAGCTATTAAATCATCTGTATCTGAGCTAGTTCCATCTGGAAATTCTGTTAAGTCTAATGAAACATCTGCTTTCATTGCATATGTATCTACTATATTGTCTATGCTAAACTTAACTGCTTTCCCATTATACTTTTTAATTATTTCATCTTGAGATATTGTTCCAGTACTTAGATCATTAGTTCAATCTGTGTAGTCCTGAAATGTTTCTACTAGCAAATAATTCGCTACATTGACTCCATAGAGTAAATCTATATCTAAAACTCTTGTATTTATAACCATATTATTCAGACTACCATTTATAGCTGTTACGTACACATCTTCATCTGCAAATAGATTTATTCCAGACTTAATTTTTACATCTGTTATAGCTGTAGAAGCATCTAGCAATAAAACATCTGCAACATTTCCATTGATACTCTCTATAGTCCCTCTATATTGCCTATCTCTTGCTACCCGATTTAACTTTGCTTCAATGCTATAATCAACTAAGTCATTTACTTGATCTGCTATTAGAAAATCATCCAATCCTTTTTCCATTATATTTCCCTCACTTTCCATGCTTTGACTGTCATTGTAGAATTAAAATTAAGGTTTCTATTTATCTGTTTAATTAAATACCGATCATCGTCCAAAGCTCCATTTGTGTCTCTTAACGAAACAACGTCGTTAGCTTCTAAAAAATCTAAATTAATACATCTTAAATCTACATATTCATAAGCCTGAATTGAATTTCTTAATTCATAATTCGCTCTATTTTGCGCTAATGTACTATCTTTAATCATATTATCTGTTATTGATTTTGTTCTTTTACCTATCCTACTAATGCTAGTTGGTGAGAAAACACCATTATCTTCTGCTGTACCTACAGCTAAAGCTCCATCTATATTGTCTCCATAAACAACTATATTATTTCTCACATCTGCATAGTTAAAATTATGATCACAACCCATATAAGAAACTTCTTCATCATTAAAGTCCCAAATCCTATCAATAAGAGTCTCGTCTGGAGTTGGTTTAAATACAGGTCTTCCATGTTGGTTGAAATATATTTGCCAAGCTAGTATATTAGCTAACTCAATTAATACATCTCCATATGTTGATCCTGCTTCTTGCACTAAATTAGTTGGTACTTGCTCATCACTTGAATATATTAATGGTGTTTGAACTATCCCTGCATCTGCCAAGGTAAGACTAACTGCATCTGTTATTAACGTTCCCTTTTCTATAGTAGATACTGATGTATCTAACTGTCCTGCAAGTGTCCCATTTAGCAAAGAAAAATTATCATAACCTTCAATTGAAACTATAGATGTTGATCCAGTTGACCTAACGATAGGATTTCCCAAATTAAAAACCCCCTGAACACTCTCAGGAGGGAAAACATCTTCACCATCTATTACTAATCCACTATATAGCTTGAATTTTTTTGATATTCATACTAAACCATTGTTGCTAGGAGTAAATCTTCCATCATTATTTTCAAAGTTTATATTACATGATCTTCTAACACCATTTTGCATTTGAATTGATACACTACCATCTAACAGATCTGTTATTACTTCATCGATGATATTCTCATCTTTATCCATTCATTCAATTTTAAATATTTGGTGTCTAGTAGGATCGAGCATAGCATCTTTATATTCTTGAAATGTAGGCATTAGCTCAATCCCTCCTCCCCAACACCTATTTCAACCCAGTTAAATGAAATCTCATAAGGTTGTTGCATTATTTGATCTAAATACTTATAGTTGAAGTTTGATGTAATGCATTTGATGACTTCTCCTTTAGTATTTTTAATCCACTTTGTTTCACCATTATCAATAAACACTTGTAATTCATTTAATAGATCTACTGTGAATTCATACTCTAAAGAAGTTGAATTATATGAGTAAGGTATTGTTTGTAATGTTGATGCTTTATAATTCCTGTTACCAACACCAATTGTAGGATATTTTGTATAATTTGGGTAGACATGAATATCTTTGTTTGAATTTATGTTGCCTGAAGTAACTGAGTTTTGACCTAAGTCAAACTTATAAATGTTAGTACCATCAGTTAAAAACCAGCCATAAAAATCTAATGTTGCAGATATTTCTATACCAAGATCTGGATTACCATTCGAATCTACACTAAATAAGCTATAATGATATAAAATAGCATTTCTTGCTGTCATATCATAATACTCAGTTGTTGTACCGTCAAATTCCCCTAATGTTATAAAGAAAGTTCCATCATCTGCTTTTCTTTTTAATACAAAAGATGTAATATCATAATCAATGTTTCCTGCATTTAAGTTTTGTTCAAAGTTTGCTAAAAATGAAGTAGAATTTGCAACCCACGTCGCTTCTCTATCTACTACAGTACTTGTTTGCGTAATATCTGTAATCAAAGACACACTACCATAATTTGTATCTCCGACATCATTATAAAATATTGATACCTCATCAGTCCCAGTGGAAGTTGTTGACATATTCTCTACATCATTACTCTTTCATGTTACTAAATCTTCTACTATTATATTATAGTCATTATCTACATCTATCAATTGACATAATCCTGTATTATTAGCTTGAAATACAACTGTGAAATATCCATTAATTCTTGACAGATCTAAATCTGATGCTGCATTGTCATTATATAATTCCTTAACATTAGTATTATTAATAGTATTAGTAACTACAGAAGATATTCCAAACCACACATGACTTGTACCATTTAAATATGCATAAGCTATCTTATTTGGACAACATGTGTATGTATCAAATAGTGTACCTCCATCAGATTCAAATGTGAATTTGTTATTTATAGTTATTGCAGTACCATCTAAATCAAATAAGAAATTCTTGCCATCATCATCATTAGAATCATGATAAAAACATATTCCTCTTGTAGTTGTTAAAGTATCAATATGTATTGATGTAGCGCCATATGTATCATTAAATTCAACTTCATCTGCTATATTTTCTACAATTGTTGATATTGTGTATTGTAGTACTTGCATTTTTGCTAATGTATCCGTAACATCTCTATATGCTATTACCACTACACCATCATCCATTTTTGTTAAAGCTAAGTTATCTACTTGACTCAATGAAAAAGTTTCATCTACAATGAATGTTATTGTATCTGAAGTAGTAGTATATATCCTAACTTTACCATCTGTGCTACTCTCACTATTTGCTACCATAAATCTGTTTGTTGATAATTCAACCAATGCAACTTTTATATCATCTGAATTTGATATAGTAGTACTTGCCGAAATTGCATTACCTTCATTATCAAATATCCTAAGTAGTACATTTCCAATTGTGTTATCATAATATGCTACTAATATTCTTGTATCTGATATCTTAATGCTATCTATAGTACCATACTGCCTATTTGGACTTATTGGAATCCGAGCAGATGAAGTACCTGAAATCAAATATCTAAAATCTTCTTCAATTAAATCATCATATTCTAATGTTTCTCGTTGTCCATGGATGTTATCTACTATTGTATCTCCTAAAAATTTAACGCTTGATATTGCCATTTACTTCACCTCCTATGTTATATCTAAATGTACTCTAACTTCATTAGCTTTTTTAATTACATAATCTGCACATGTTAGTCCGAAAAAGAAGAATCCAGTCATATAATCACCACCAGATACACCTAATGTTGCCCATGTGTCTGAAGCATATCCTGTCCAGTCTCCACTCAAATCTTCCCAACTATATAGTG
>Ga0180438_10004513_pt1 | contig 20007 bp, 15 predicted proteins | sample SS_ome_12_FD_132455 | JGI IMG/M metagenome (GOLD analysis project Ga0180438, IMG submission 132455) | Hypersaline lake sediment archaeal communities from the Salton Sea, California, USA - SS_3_D_2 metaG | ecosystem: Environmental > Aquatic > Non-marine Saline and Alkaline > Hypersaline >... | reverse complement strand
GTGCCGGGCAGCGATGGCCTGCGCGATCTGTAAATGGCCGAGACCGTCGCTAAAAGGTGGCTCGTCAGGCATTCCTGAACTCAGGCGCCAGTTGACCAGACCGTGAAGGGTGGCCGCCACGCCACCCTGAAAAACCACCGGCCTAGTACCATTTTCCCATTACCATTTTCCTATTGAAATTTTGCTGTAGTAGCTTTACAATTATGGATAATGGCCTATATCATAGGCTGTTCGAACCAATATTCTAGCATACTTTTGTTAGATCGAGTTATAAAAAGGTTAGAATTTCGTTAGAAAGCTGAATACTCTGTTAGTAGGGTAGAGCTAACTGCTCCCAAGTCCTTTGAGGACATGTTGGAGTAAATAGTAAGGCCCGATTTCCCGCCTGGGGGTGGGAGATGGGCCTTTTTCGTTTAACAAAAGTACAGAATGAAATTTATAACACAAGGGGGTAAAGTCATGAAATCACGTATAATGACTCACAGAGTATTTCTCCTAAATCCTAAAAGGCTCCTTATTGTTCTCCTTGTTTTTTCTTTGGCTTTTTTCTTTGTCCAACAGAATGCAATTAAGGAAACAAGAGCTGCTGGTAACTTGCTCTTTGTTGGTGACTTTGAAACAGGGGATTTCTCTGGTTGGCACTGCAAAAACGGAAGTTGGGGGAATTGTCCAACAGTGGTATCTGCTCAAGGTTCAGTACAACCGCGCGCCGGCAGCTTTATGATGAAATCCTTCCTCAACCCAAGAACAAGCAGTGTTGCTTATCGGACAGAGACAGTCCTCCTTGGGGAAAATGATATACTCCATGAATTCAATATTGGTTCTGAATACTGGTTTGGGTTAAGCATCTATCTTCCGGGCGGCCAGCCACTGGAAATGGGGGTTCTTGGTCAGTTTCACGGCCGGGCTGACACACATCTCGGTGAGCGGTCCAGAAATCCCCATCTTGCACTAAGATTATACGACGGCAATTGGAAAGTCACCATGAATTGGGACTCAAAACCCAACACTTATGAAAGCGGGGAGCGAGTGTATGATGGCAGCAAGGACTGGGTTTTGGGAGCAGCAGAAGCAGACAAATGGACCGACTGGGTTATCCATGTCAAGCTTTCATACGAGAGCGATGGATTATTGGAAGTTTATCAAGATGGTCAGAAAGTCATAAGCCATAATGGTGGCAATTGCTACAACGACGAGAGAGGTCCGTACTGGAAGATGGGCATTTACAACGCGAGCTGGAAAGACCGGCCAGGTATTGGGGCCCGCGTTGCTTACCATGATGAATTACGTGTTGGTGGCGCTGATGCCAGTTATAAAGACGTCGCTTCAAGAGGAAGTACACCACCCCAAATCTTTTTGCCCTTCGTAAGCAAGAGTAGCCTCCCCTAGAAGCGGGGAACGGCCGCCTCCAATAAGAGGTAGAGGAGGAGATCAAACAGGCTCCCTCTAAACCCCGGTGATGGCGACTATCCCTACGCACTGCCTCCGCTACCCGAAAGCGGGACGGGCGTCCCGTCGGTCACCCCGGTAGTGGGCGGAAGTGTTCGAGGCGATTGGCTACACCGGACACATCCCGGTGGGGGATACTTGCCCCGATTGCGGTATCTCCTTCACCGGGCGGCTGAGGGCATGATCGCCCCGTTCACCTGTCTGTCCCCAATGCGGAATGCTCATATTCTGGGCGGTTCGACTTGAATGAGCGAGCCCCGTGGAAAGCGATTTTCCTCACGGGGCTCCTTAGCTGTCGTATGGCACTCAGGGCCTGTGCCGGGTGCTCCATCCCTTCACATCAGTGGATGGAAATTATCTTAAGTAGGTTCATTTCTTAATATCATGCAAAACCTAAATAATTATATTGGGACCAATAGTCTTTATTCAAAGAGAAAAGACTTTCTATATCCATTCCGCAAACTCCTAGACAGTCATTGACGGCCATTATTGAGACCTTGTTTTCTTTCTCTAAACGGTCTAATGCTTCTTTCCGAGAGACAAGTCCGTCACGAATCATCTTACTATACAAGTCATCCTTCTCAGTAAAACCAAAAAGAGTCATGTAAATGAAATCCTTGATGCGAGCAACTCGGCAATCAAATCGCCAGGAAGAAACTTCATCATCCGGTTTTTTCCAACCTAACTCATTTCGAATCGTTGACAGGACTTTATCTTCACTCCATTCAAGATAATAGAATAAGTCAGTTTTCTTGATTCCAGGATAAAGAAAGGGAAGAAGGGGTGATTTAGAATCTAGATGTATATAAGCCTGCATGGTTGCCATTACTGTTTCCAACTTGATGTATCGAGGGTTTCTGCCTAACTCTTTAATACCAGTCAAAAGTCGTCTTAGATAAACCTTGGGTCCAGAGGCATCAAAAGGCACTCCGTGGAATTCCTTTTTAAATGATGTGGATTCGTATGGATTGCTACATGCAAGGATCAATGGGACTTTATTCTCTTTGGCAATGTCATAAATATCAACCCATTTGCTCTTACAGGCAATACACATCATTGAGATCATTGCTGGACTGGGCTTCTTAAAAAAGGCCCTAACATTGTTCTGGAAACATTTTTCATGGACCCTCTTTTTTTGTTTGGTCTCAATCAGTGGAACTCCAAGTATATCCGTCATCCGCTTCACATTGTCGTGTGCGATAGGATGTGAAAATGGATTACGATAGTGGATGGCAAGAACATTCAATTTATAGTATTTAGAGAGTACCCAAAGCCCATAAGAACTGTCTCTGCCACCACTAAGCCCGAGAATACAATCATATTTTTGACCTGTTTCCTTGGTTCGGTGAAAAAGCTTCAGCAGTTCCTCTTCGCCAAGAGGGACAAATGGCTTGTGGTTTCTACAGTGATTACAGACACCTTCTTCATCAAAACGAATATTTGGAATAGTCTCTGGTAAAACGCATTGCTTGCATCTTCTCATGCGCATCATACGGATGGCTCTTTTTCTTGGCAAATTTCCGATCACTGCTGGGAGCTCAGCGGCCGCGAGCTTTTGCGACGGCCGGCTTGCGAAAAGACGACATCGCGGACATTTATGCTGACACAGGCTTGACCACCGATGGTCTGCCCTCCAGTCGAGGCTCGACGAACACAGGCTGGCGATCGGGCGCTGGGGCAGCCTGTGCACGCTCAGGCAGGGTTGGCTGCATATCTGTCAAGATGTTGAGGCATCCATCTACGTCGCCTAAGATGGCCTGCACCAGGCTCTCGCGTAGGTGGCTCATCAACTCCTGAGATTGGGACTCTATCGCAGCCATCACGAGCTCAGCCAGCATCATCGCCTCGGTGGCCGAGAGCTTGACCCAATCCCATTCCTCCGTATCCTCCACAAAAATCTGCTTTAACTCGCCGTTCAGTTTCAGGAAGCTAAAGTTGCTATAGCGAGGATCCCGATAGTCGGTGATCTTCCCGGTGGCGAAAGCGTCCATGATCTCTTGAACCCCATCGCGGATGGTGTGTCGCGGTTGGAAGTTGAGCATGTTACAGATCTTGTCGAACCGGACCCGGTAATTGCGGTTGTCTTCCTTGGGCTGGGTGACGACGCGGGCGGTGGGCACCATCTCCTTGATGATCAGGCCCAGGTCGGCAATCTGGCAGTTCTGCTCGTTGCAGCCGACGTTAAAGATCTGTCCACGCACGTTGTACAGCGGGGCTTGCAAGGTGAGGAAGATGGCCTCGGCTACATCTCTCACGTGCACCAGCGGCCGCCACTGCTTGCCCCCAAAGATGCCCACCTTGCCGTCCTGAATGGCCTTAGCTGTCAAAAGGTTGACTACCAGGTCGAAGCGCGGCCGTCCGGAGAGGCCATAAACCGTAGCAAAGCGCAAAATAGTGGGCGAAAAGGTGGCATCGGCCAGACTCAACAGTACCTTCTCTGATTCCATCTTGGTGCGCGCATAGAGCGAGATGGGCCGGAGGACCGAGTGCTCATCAAGGGTCTCGTCGCTGGCCCCGTAGACACTGCACGTGGAGGCAAAGACGAATCGCTTGACGCCAAATCCTTTGCCCACTTCGGCGATGGTCCGGGTCGCCCGAAGGTTGATTTCGACAGTCAGGTCCTGGTCAATGGAACAGGCTGAATCACCCACAATGGCTCCCAGGTGGACGATGGCATCCATACCTCGGGTAGCGCTGACCACGGTGTGAATGTTGCGAAAGTCTCCCCGGACAAGTTCGAAATTCGGATGGTCGTAGATTTCAGAGATGGAAGCATCGCCATACAGGAGGAGATCAAGCACCCGAACCTTGTATCCCAACTCCAACAACCGCTCCACTAACGCCGAGCCGATGTAGCCAGCGCCGCCGATGACCAGCACATTTCTGATCTCGTTATCCGTGGAATCAGAGGACAGTAGGCGACGTTCTGCCTGGGCAAACACTTGCCAAAACATAGCCCACAAGCGAGCACCGATCAAGAACACCAACGTCAGAAACCAGGCGAGGAACAGAGCACTGCGAGGAAACGATATCACGTCCGGGAAAAGAAAAGCCAAAAAGCCGAAAATCAAATAGCTCAAACTGACGGCCTGAGCAACCACAAGCGCCTTATAACGTCCTCGGTAGATCCGGCCATGGGTGTAGAAGCCACTGCCATAGAAAACGATGAGGCTAACCGGCGTCAACAACCAGAAAGTACTGAGATAGGCCTGTACATAAATTTGGAAAACAGCCTGAGTTGAGATGACACTGCCTTCGACACCAACCAGCCACAGGTAGCGCACGGTCAGGGCGATCAGCAGGACGGCATTTACTATCAACGCATCGGCGATGATGCGCACAGCTATCTCAGGGGTAAAACGTAAACGGGAAGATCGTTTCATGAGTTCACCTCCGGTTCACGGTGACACTATGACGGACAGCTTGAATCACCTCTTGGTCGTCTGTCTCAGTCACATTCTACCTGCGGCAGACTGCCACGCCGGCAGCCAAAGCGTTCCTGGTGAAGGGATATAATAGAGATGAACGAGAATGAAATGCACACTGGCATCAGTTTTCAATCAGTTCACGCGCGGCGGCGACAATGTCGTCCGCACCGTGGAAATAAGCCTGTTCCAGGGTGGAAGCCATGGGCGCCGGCGCGGGCGGCAAGGCCACCCGCTTCACAGGCGCTTTGAGATAGTTGATCACGTCGCTCTCAGCCACAATGGCCGCCACTTCAGCAGAAACGCCGCAGGCAGCCCATCCACCATCAGCGACGATCAACCGGCCTGTCTTTTTCACAGACCCGATAACGGTCTGCGCGTCAATGGGCTTGATCGTCCGCAGGTCAATGATCTCCGCATCAATGCCAGCCTGTTCTAACGACGCTATCGCGCGCTTTGCCTCAGCCGCGAGGTGGGATGTCCCGACGATGGTCACGTCCCTGCCCTCTCTCCGCACAGCCGCCTTCCCGATAGGAACGGTGTACATCTCTTGCGGTACCGGCTCGACGTTCTTATAGAGCCAGCGATCATCCAGGAACACCACCGGATTGTCGTCGCGGACGCTGGCGATCAAGAGGCCCTTGACGTCATGAGGGGTGCTGGGCATGACCGCTTTGAGGCCTGGAATGTGAGCAAAGTGTGCTTGCAAGCTCTGTGAGTGCTGCGCAGCCTGCTCGCCACCCCGGTTGACGATAAGCCAGGTGACCACTGGCACTCGGACCTTGCCCCCTGACATATAATGCCAGTTGGCCGCCTGTCCTACCAGTTGCTCCATCGCCAGCAGCGCAAAGTCCATGCGCGGGTGAACAACGATGGGCCGCATTCCGGCCATCGCAGCACCGACCGCTACCCCCGTGGTCGAGTCCTCGCAGACAGGCGTGTCAATGACCCTTTCAGGCCCAAATTGATCAAACAAGCCTTTGGTGGAGGTGCCAACGTACCACGGGCTGTTCACCCCCAGGCCGATCAGAAGAACTCGTTCGTCTGTCTCCAGCAACTGCCAAAGGGCCTCGTTCAACGCCTGGACGTAAGAGAGTTCTCTCATTTTAATCCTCCCTGGCATCCACGTAAACATAGGCTAATAGTTCCGTCGGATCAGGCAACGGGCTACTTTTGGCAAAAGCCCACGCCCTTTCAACTGCCTGGTCAACCTCAAGCTGGATGGCAGCCAAGTCCTCCTCGGTCTGAACGCCCCAATCCACCAATGCCTCGCCCAGTTGTTTGATTGGACACCTGGCCTGCCATGCTGCCAACTCTTCCGCATCCCGAAGGCCCTTGTCCAGGTCATAATGGGGACCAACGTGACCTCGCCAGCGGTAGGTCAGGCACTCCATCAACGTCGGTCCTCCGCCACCGCGCGCCCGCTCTACCGCTTCTTGGGCAGCCCGGTAGACCGCGCACACGTCATTACCGTCCACCCGAACGCCGGGCATAGCAAAAGCCTCAGCGTGCTGGTAAAGATCCAGATTTCGCTGCCGAGCATCCAGGCGTGCGCTGGCGGCGTAGAGATTGTTCTCGCAGACAAAGAGTGTCGGCAGTTGATACAATGAAGCCAGGTTGAGCGACTCGTGAAATCGCCCTTCGTCTACTGCACCATCGCCAAAGAAGGCCACTGCCACGCTGCCGTTCTGCTTTCTAGTCGCTGCCAAAGCAGCGCCAACAGCATTAGGAATCGTCGCCCCTATAATCGGAGTTGCGTAGATGTGCAGGTCAGGATCAACGACGTGCATAGACCCCCCCCGCCCTTTGGCACAGCCGGTCGTCCGGCCATAGATCTCGGCGATCATGCCATTCAAGTCTCCCCCTTGGGCCAGGTAGTGACCATGCGAACGGTGCGTCCCAAACACATAGTCATCCCTGTTCAGATGGGCGCATACCCCGGCAGCCACCGCCTCCTGACCCGTATAAAGGTGAACTGGACACCTGATTTCCCCATCCAGGAGTGCCTCCGCCAGCCTCTCCTCTGTCTGGCGGATGGTTAGCATGATTTTATAGAGCCTGATCAAAGTCTGTGGTGGGATATCGGTCAATACCGAGATCTGCTCTAAGATGAGATCCTGTTTCACTATCATATGAACCTCCTTCTCGCCATTTAATGATGGAAGCAATCGTCTGCAGAATAATCTTGATGTCCACCCAGAAGGAGCGCGTCCTGACGTACTCCAGGCTGAGACACATTTTCTCTGGATGGATTTTCTCCAAATACTTTCTTTCTGGGTTCGTGCTGCCCTTCAGTATTTCGCCGTGATTAACAAAATGCAGCGAGGCGGGATCGGTGATCCCGGGACGAACGGTCAGCAACTGCCGCTCTTCTGGTGTGTATAAATCTACTATCCATTTCACCTGCGGCCGCGGGCCGACAAGACTCATCTTCCCTCTGAAGACGTCAATCAACTGCGGTAGCTCGTCCAATTTGTACTGGCGCAGGAAGCGTCCCACGCCAGTGAGGCGCGGATCGTCATCAGGGGTCGCGCATCCGCCGATCTGGTCGGCGTCCACAACCATTGTGCGGAACTTGTACATCTTGAAAGGCTCGCCACCTTTTCCCACTCTCACTCCCCTGTAAAAGACAGGCCCTTCAGAATCCCGCTTGATCAGCAGGGCGATGACTACGAACAAAGGTGAAAATACTACAAGCCCTGTAAGAGAAAAGAGGACGTCGAACAGGCGCTTTGCTGCTGGATACATGTTAATTCCTCATGAATGGCGAAGACAGGTCTCTCAGAATCAAACTTGAGTGAATAGGAATTCTCTTTTTTTTGGCAAGGTCTCCTGGCCGTCGCTGGCTTGGGCTCGGTCAGAGACCTTCGCCCAACGAGAAGTGGCTTGACAAGGACGTGTAGATCCAGCATCTCCCTACAGCCCATAGAGAAGCTTCAGCGTCCTATCAACAACTGATTGTTCATCAAACTCCGCTTCTACCTTCATCCTAGAATGGCGCCCAAATCGCTCTCGCTTTTTCTCATCGCTAAGCAGGTCACCGATGGCCTTGGCTAATGCCTGACCGTCTCTCACCGGCACCAGGTAGCCATTCCGCCCCTCGTCAACGACTTCTCTGCAACCGACATTATCTGTGGTGACGATGGGCTTCTCCATGGCCATGGCCTCCAGTAGGCTTCTTGGGACCCCCTCGGGGTAATAGGAGGGCAGAACCGCCACGTCTGACAGGGCCAGCAGCTCTCTGATATCATCTCTGAAACTCAACCAGCGAAAGGTCTCCGATTCGTGTTGCTTGAGATACGCCAGCGGTACAGCATCAGGGCCACTCTCGGTAGGCCCAACCAGCAAGAATTTGACGCGATGGGTCGGCCCTATCGTTTCTGTAGCCGTGACAAACTCTCGTACTCCTTTGCTCCAATAGGCCCGTGCAACCATAGTGATAACTTGTGTTGTGTGGTCTATGTTTAGCTCAGTCCTCAAGTTTGCCAGGACGATCGGATCAACCAATTCGGGATTGTATTCGCCCAGATTGACCCCGCTACTCTTGATCAGGAATGCCTTGTCGCGGCTAATAATACGCGAGGACACAAAAAAGTTCAGATCATCTGGGTTCAGAAACTGAACTCGGTCAACGAATCGAAAGGCGAACGCATACAGTCCCATCGTTATATTCTTTAGCACCCTTCGCTTCAGCCCAGAGACCTCGGTGAATACGGACCCCCTACCACGAACGGAACAGAACACTGTTTTCACACCGGCCAACTTGGCCGCTAACGTTCCATAGATGTTCGGTTTAATGGTGTGGTTATGGACGATGTCGAACTTCTCTCTGCGGAAGATATGGTATAACGACCATAGGAGCTTTATGTCACTGAATGGATTAATAAACCTATCAAGTTCGACTGGTACGTAGGTGACACCCAAACTCTGGACCCTCTCACGGTATTCGCCTGGAGTACAAATGACAGCGACATCCATGTTCCGAGCGAGCAGCGCCTTGATCAATCCTCTGTGGAGTTTCCAGATATCAAGGTCCCTGGGTACATTGATGGCAACTTTCATGTTCTAGACTCCATCGTTGAAACCATCCTGTTTTCTCGGCGATTCAGAAATGTGGCTCTGATTTCTAATTCTGGAATCCTAACCGGAGTGCCTTTTTCTCCAATGGTGTAGAGTTCTTCGAACCTGTCATGGCTGCCACTGCGGAGGTTCTTTTCTACATCGGTCTCAAAGAGCTTGCAGCAACCGTAGCAAAAGTTCTCTTTTAGCCAAGGCTCTGACTCGACTAGCTCGGGGTTTGAGACTAGCCACCGCAACGCACGATATTTGGGCGAGTTCCAAACCTCCCAGACGCTTGTCTCGAATACGTTGCCCAACACCCACGGATCGCCGATGCTGGCATACGCTGAACCAAATCGGTAGTCGCAACAGGGGCGCACATCTCCGTTGTACTTGATCAGCATGCCAAAATAAGGCCAGAAGCATCGCGGGAGGCGCTTTTGCTTCTTCGGGCCATGTACGATGTATGTGCCGGGATCAAGATCGGTGTAGTTGTGCAGGTATCCCCAAAAAGCCGTCACCTGGTCTACTCCCATCTTATGGAAAAGGCGTTCAGCCTGCTCAAACTCGTCGAGGTTGTGCTGAAACTTGATGTATTGGACCTCGACCTTGGGGTAGACTTGACCATACTCGCGCCTGAAGCGACAAACTCGCTTCAAGTTCGATAGCACTCTGTCAATGCGGCCACCGACGCGAGTGAGCTGGTACTTTTCCTGGCTTAGTCCATCCACACAGACGGTCAAGTGGGTCAGGCCGCTCTTTACCATCCGCCTTACCCGATCGTCGGTGAGGGAGAAGCTAAAGTGCGTGTTGATATGCACGTTGAGCCCCGCGTCATGAGCAATGTGACACATCTCATCTAAATCGGGATGCATCAGCGGATCCCCCAGCCAATATAAGGAGACTGCGGTGGACTTGCCTTTGATCTCATCAATGATGCGCCGATATTGGCTCACCGTCATCCTTTGGCCTTTGTGGAACGCTTGCCTTTCCAGTGCTTCATTCCCGTTGGGATGGGCATGTACGCACACTGTGCATTTGAGATTGCATAGGGGAGAAATGTCAATTTTCAATGCCACAGGCCAAGCGAATAGCTTTTCGCTCTTGCCCGCGGACTGAGTGACAGCAACCATCATATTGATCAGCTTCCGAAAGCTGATGTGCTCGAGGAACCAACCGCGTCGCCGAATTGTTGCTCCGAAAGGACTTTTCACATTCATTCAAATTCCCCTTCAGGAAAGTCAACTCATTGTCGACTCGCCTTTTCATATCCTTGGTCGAGTAGTAGCATGCGCCCTTCTGGGCTGCAGGCCATGTCCAGTTGAGGAGACCACCTTTGGGAGTACGTCGGCCATTATAACTTAGGTGGAGTTACCAATAGGCTGCAAGGTCCGCATTAGCATCTCAACCCGTGGCCGGAAACGAGCACTCTCGCAGAGCAGGGGTCAGACTCTCATCGTTTGTCTCCTTGTAAGCCGCTCAGCCCAGACCTCAAAACGCCTGGCAAGCGCAACCTCTACCGACAGGTTGTCCCGCGCATACTCACTTGCCCGGCGGGCAAATTCACCGCGCTCATCAGGTGTTAAGGACAACCAGCGGTCGAACTCGGCTGCTATGGCCTCCAGATCCATTGCTTGGGCAATTGATCCAAGATTTTCAGTGGTCAGAAAATCGTTACTACCTGGACTGGCCACGACTGGCTTGCCACAGGCAAGATATTGGCGTACTTTCAGCTCAGCAGCGGCATAGCGATCAGGTCGCAGGTTGATTGAGACGCCCACATCCAGAGCGTTGCAATACGTCGGAACTTGATCGAAGGGACTGTAACCGGTAAACAGGCAATGACTCTCGATCTGAAGTTCAGCAGCCCGCTTCTTCAGATCGCTGAGCCCTGGTCCATCTCCAACGATTACCAGGCCAAGATTCGGATACTTCGACAATAGCTGAGGAGCTGTTTCTATCAATTGCCTCGCACCTCGCTCCGACGGGCGAGTTCCAACATAGCCTACAATTGGGTCAAAGTTTGCGAGCCCCAGTTTTCTCCGCGCCTCTGTAGGGGAAGACGAGAAAAACCGAGCGGTATCAACTGCATTGTCTATCCACACGATCTTCTGGTGATCAACTCCGAAAGCGTGTTGAAAGTATTTCACTTGTGCTACACTGCAGGTATCAGCAACTAGTGCCTTCACCACCATTTGCTTGATAGCCCAAAGGTTGATACCTTGTAGCGATCGGCCGACCCATCCTTGCCATCCTGCCCTCGCACTGAGAGCCCACATCGTCTCGTGCGAGAGGGTCTTAACGGCATATGGTATTTGATGTTTTCTTGTGATGTAGAATGGAGCAAAGGGCAAAACACCTAGTCGAGTTACTATTAGGTCAAATTCACGGTGAGACAGCAGTTGATCAGCAAGTCGAATTTGTGACACAACATAACCTGGAAAGAATCTTGGATTATAGCGCCTATGAGGAAGCGAGAATGTACAAGCGCCCACCGGCAAATCAGGGACTTTGTCCACAGGTTGTGGAATCAAAAAGTGCGCTCGATCCCCAATCGCCTGATGCAATGCCAGGATGAATTGCCGCTCGTTTACACCGGGACCATCACCGACAGATACATCAACGTAGGAGACATAGAGTATTTGACCGGATTCACGCAAGCTGATCATTACTATTGTCCTTGAAAAGAAGTAAGACCACCACCGATATTGTTATTAGCAACGGGCTCGTGACAACTGGGAAAACAATTGACAAACCTATGAGGATTGAAGTGCACCCAGTCGTGACAACAGTCCTTACCAATAGCAGCGGGATAGAGCTCGTATTTGCATCATAACTCCATTTTTGCTCCAAAGCTACGAATAAGAGCAGCGTAGCCAAAGCGGACTGTGACTTGCAAAATACGCCGGTATAGGGGCTGGCTCATCAGACAAGCTACGTACGCGACTCCACCCGCCAAGACAGACAACGCAGCTACCACTATCGGTTCTTCTACGCTCATTTGCGTCAAGGCTAGACTTGAAAACCCCATAGTGGCCGCCATTGCCAATGCAGCGATGATACCTGGCCATAAGGCTTGACTCACCTGAGCCATTGTAGTGCCGACAGTAAGATTAACCAATGTCTGCCCGGCGAAAAAAGAAACCAACACATGGCCGGTCACGGCCCACGCCACTCCTCGCATGCCACCTGTAAGAGCTCCGATCAATACCGCCAAGCCCAACATCGTCGTGCGAGCCATGTTCAGGTATAGGAGCCAGGCGGCACGACCGTTGCCCAGCAGCACCGACCCTCTCAAAGGCTCTAGTGAGGCCAGCGTTGCTGTGATCGCCAGGATGCGCAGCAACTGAGCGGTTTCTATCCATCCCGGCCCATAGATCAACCCCACCAACTGATCGGGAAATGCCAGCAACACCAGGGAGAAGGGCAGGATGGCTGTGCTCATCAGAGTGAGTTGTAACAAGTAGGTCTTTTGTCCCAGATCTTGGTCCGCTTGGATGCGAGCAAAAGCGGGAAAAGCCACCTGGTCAACGATCCTGGCCAGCAGTTTAGGTGGGATGCGGGACAGGTTAAAGGCCAAGGTATAGAAGCCCAGGGCGTCGGTCGAGACCAACTTGCCCACAATGACAAAGTCCAGGTTGCGAGCAACGGTGCTAGATAGCCGCGTCAGCGCATAGTAGGCGCCAAACGACCAAAACTCGGACAACGCTTCTATGTGGAAAACCCTTTGCGGACACCAACCAGAAAGCCAGAAACTCAGCAGCGCCCGTAACGCCATCTGGATCAGTGTCCACGCCACCAGGCTCCAGAGGCCATAACCGGCCCAGGCCAGGGCTACAGTCACGAAGCTAGCCACCAGGCTGGCCACCATTTCCTGGATGGCCACCTTGCGGAATTCCATGGCCCGCATCAGCAGCGATCTGGGGACTACGCCGATCACTTCAAACAGGACGCCAATGCTCAACCAACGCATGACCGGGACCACGGCCTCGTTGTGGGTGAATGTCGCCCAGACTCCAGCCCCCCCCTGGAGCAGGCCGAACTGCAACAAGGCCAGTCCCCACCCTAGCCAAAACAGCGTTGACAGAGCGTGGACCGGAAGGCGCTCCCGCTGAATTATCCCACCCCCCAGGCCAACCTCGTTGACAACCATCAGGATGTTGATGACTACCAGCGTCAGGCCAACGGTACCAATTTCCTCAGGTCGCAGAGACCGCGCCAGCAGGGCCATGACGACAAACTGGCTAACGCTCCGGGCCGCGTGTGTGACTATCGACCAGGCGTAACCAGACACAGTTGCCCGACGCCAGCTCTGACGAGACGGAGTTCTGACAACTGAAGATTCAGCAGTTGGACCAATGCTAGAGGTATCCAAGGTCTTCCAGCCTCTTGGTGACCACCTCGTCCATATCATCCAACACCCCCTGACCAGCCTCAACCTGGTCTGCCTGTCCACAGGCCAGTTGGCTGCGCCATTCTAACAATCGGTTGCGCATGCGAGCTGCGATTTCAGGGTGATCGATCACCAGGTTGTGAGTTTCCCTCGGGTCTGTTGAAACGTCGTAGAGTTCACTGGGGTTGCCTACTACTTCAACGTAAATATATTTGTAGCGCTTCGTGCGCAGCGCCACCAGTTCACGGTCGAGATGGCTCACGGACGAGGCATCTTTGGTGTAGCGCAGCAAAGTCTGAATAGACATTACCGGACGGGCATACTCGGCCATTATTTCCTCGCGCTCGGGATACTCCCCATCGTCTCGCAAGAGATCGAACTCGGAGCGCACACCCAGTCCAGTGTTATCAACACCAACTACCGATAGGATGGTGTGATAGAGATCGGTCAATTGCACCAGTCTGTCGGAGCTACCGGCCGGAATCACGCCTGGCCAATAGAGGATCAGCGGCACGTGGATGAGTGTGTCGTAGAGGCAGAACTGGTGTCCCATGAGATTGTGTTCACCCAAATTCTCGCCATGATCTGCCGTGATAACCAACAGAACCCGGCCGGATAACTGAGGGCTGCATAAGGCAGCAAAGAGGTCACCCAGCGCAAGATCCAGGTCGAAAAGCGCGGCGTCATACAAGTCCGAAAGCACCTGAAGATCCCCGGCACTCAATTCACGTTGGCCTAACACATAGGCGCGCTCTATGGCAGGAATGCCTATCTCTTTGGCTCGCGTCCAACGCTCGGCCTCCAAGAATTGTTGGAGGGCTTGCGGAGAGGGTCGCAGAGGCAAGTGAGCATCCATGAAATTGGCAAACAGAAAGTGCGGTTTCGTGCCCGTGTGAGCCTCCTCAAGCGCACGTATCATATCCGCCACCTGGCGGCGGGTGAGGGACATGTTTCGCCCAGGGGGCAACCATGATCTGATCCTCTTCCGGAGTTTGAACACCCGCCACCTAATCTTACGAGTCTTGCGGACTGGACCGCCATAGACCCGCTCAAATCCCCGCGTCAGACCGGTCTGGGGGTCGAACCAACTGTTCGTGGCGAACATGCAGGTGCGGTATCCAACTCGATCACGCAGGGCCTCAGCCAGCACTGGGAGATCCTTCCCTAACCGTAACGTCGCCTGGGTGGCCCCGTGTTCGCTGGGATATCGCCCGGTGAACATCGAGGCTTGGGAAGGTATGGTCCAGGGAGCCGTGCTAAAGGCCTGGCTGAAGTACTGTCCGTTCAGCGACAACTTTTCCAGGCCTGGCATCGTTGTCCTGGCGTAACCATTCATCGCCAGCCGATCATAACGAACAGCGTCTAAGACCAAAAAGACAATGTGAGGAAGTCTCATGACATTTTTCCCTCCACTTCACACTCTGTTAGGGTGCTGCCGTACCACAGCTACGTCACCATGACCCAGGCTACATCAATACTGTGCAGGAAGTGCTTGAGGTCGCCATTGTGAGTGAGTTGATCTGTTCAGTTTGTCAACACAACGTGCGCAAGAACGCAAGAATACGCCTGGCGCGGTCGGTCAGGCGAAAGGACTGCGACCGATGCAGCGCCGCCTTGCTCATAGCTGCCCTGCGCTCAGGATCGTCAACCAGCGAGGAGATCGCCAGTCCCAGCGCCCCCACATCGCGGGGGTCAACCAGAACAGCGACCTGTTCATCAAGTATGCTATGGTTAAAAGGAAGGTCCGACGAGACAACAGGCAAGCCACAGAAAATCGCTTCCAAAATAGCGTTGCTGCATCCTTCATCCAAGGTCGGTAATACAAAGATATCTGCGGCATTAAGCCACACAGGCACCTCTTCGTGTGGCACCTCTCCTTGGTAGAGCACCTGAGGGCCCTTTGGTACCTGCGGTCCATAACCCAAGAAGATAGCACCGATCCCAGGCCGTGAACTGATTGCTTCGAGAACTCTCAATGGACCCTTGCGCTCAATAAACTGACCAACAAAAATGATAATAGGGCGATCAAGTGGCAACTGACAGTGTTGGCGCACGGACTTGCGATCGCGGGGGTGAAAGTATTCTTCATTCACTCCGTTTGGAAAGACACGGACTTGAGCCTCGGAGAGGTCATAACGCTGAACACAGCGCTCCTTAATAATAGATGAATTAGCGATAACTCCCGAGAATCGCTCCAAGAGTCGACCGACTTCGTTCAGATCATAAGTGGTTTCATAACGGTTAAAACTGGATTCGCCCAGGGAAACCACCGCCGGGATACCCAGGGTGGTCCCAACTCGAGCGGCCGCGAGCCCATGGGGATATAGAAAGTGTCCTAGACACAGGTCAAATGGACCGGCCAGTTTCCCCACCTCACATAACACCGTTCTAACGTGGGCGTTGACGGTCCACCTGAACGTCGCGCCGCCAAGGGGCAAGGAAATACTCGAATAGCTCAGATAGCGTGGTCTGTAAATGGGTATACCATCTCGCATCTCAAAGCGCGGGGCCAGCCGGAAGCCAGTCCTCGCTTTAGCCAAGCCCCCCAGAGACTCCGGGGCTAGCACGCTGATGTCCGCACCTAGAGACGCCATCTCTCGCAAGAGAGCACGAACAAACACCTCTTCCGCTGGCCTCGTATCACAAGGATAATTGCAGACTGCAAGTAGGCGAAGACGATTACTCATATACTCTCCTGGAAGCTCTGGCTCGGATAGGGACCTCGGTCGAGGTCTTGTAGGTCATCAATGTGCCCCAAGATTCCGACCAGAAACTTGATCACTTTCGATTGAGGAGTATGCTTCGGTCCCTCCCGTTGCTAGCACTCCAATTCTCTCCTTTTCCAGCCTGGCCTTGATTGTCCTGGCGCGCGGGAGCCTTGAGCGCAGTCTGGTCCATCACGCCGAACGACTGAGAATTCGGTGATCCAATCGATTTGACTGGAAACTCTGAGCGCAGTATGGGTTCATCACGCCGCATGGGTAGACCTCCACCCACAACCACCAGACCTAGAAACAGCCAAGTTGGCTTTTTTTGTTCCCAGGTATGGACGGAAAGACCTAGAGCCCAGACCATGAGAACGGCAAGCCAGAATGCAGCGTCCCATCTCGATTGACGCATGGCCTGATAAACAGCAATCGCCAGGATGATGGCAAACAAGGCAAATCCAATCATGCCAAGCTCCACCAAAATGGATATAAAGGAGTTGTGGGCTACCCTACCCAATCCGACGACCGTGCGGAACGCGGCACTACCAACGCCTAAAAGCGGGTGTTCTGAAAAGACGAAGAGGCCTTCACGCCATATGTATACACGGTGACCGATATCACCTTCGGCCACTGAGCTGCCAGCGGTTGCCAATCTCTGGACAGACGATTGCGGTACCAGCGGTTGCAACGCGAACAGGGCCACTATTAGAGCCGCCAGGATCAAGACTCGTATCAAGGGTTTGAGACGGGTAAGCGACCCAAGAACAAATACGAGGGCAGGCAAAGCGGCCACAAGGGATCCTCGAGAGGCGCTCAGCAAAATGGCTAGAATAGCTGCCGGGACATAGGCATAGTTTACCAACCTTAGCCGACGGAGCATCTTGCTATTAGTCTCAGAAACGGCCAGGTGCCAGGCCACAGGCAGGCCTAGAGCCAGTACGAGCCCGAGGTTGTTAGGGTTGAAGCCGGTTGCACTGATGCGGCCAGAACTATATGTTGTACCTGTAAGGTAGTTGACGACCGTGCTGCCGATGGCCACATATGCGCCCAGGACATAGGCTTGCATCCCAGCTTGTAGGGCCGCTGGCGATACATATAGATCCCAGAGGATAAAAACCAAGCCGGCCAGTTGAAAGTAGGTTAGGGTGCGGTGTACTGTCATTTCGACATCGAAGCTCCAAAAGGCACTCACAGCGTTCCATAGCACAAAAAGATAAACCGCTGCGTGGAACGGGTGGGGCTTTCTAAATCTGCCCGTGACGACGACAGTGACGACCCAAAATGCCGCAAGCAAGAGACCTGTTATCTTGGGCCCCCTCGTCCCCAAGTCACCTATGCTGATCATATATTCCCAGGAGATCATAAAGATCAGGATAAGCGATAGCCAAAACGCGATAGTGCGTATTATTGACTTGCCAAAAGCATATTGATGTTTATTCACAACAGCCCCCATCTCGAAGGGATGCCAACTTTCACGGGGCGCGTGTAGCGTTTTACCTTCAAGACTCGCTCCAATGGTCTGGACCAGGGCGGTCGCATCTCCGACCGGCGCCAGTGAAAAGTCTGCTGTGTCACCGGATCATTTCGCGCGCCACTTGCGATCTGATGACCTCTTGCCTGGGCCTGCCCATCCCCCTAAGCCGTTCCCACTCCCATTCAAGGATCAATGCCCGCGCGGCCAGGTTGTTCGTCGCCACAACTCACCGGCGAAGGTTCCGAACACGCCTTGGGCCCGGCCGCCCCCCCCAGCGCGGCGGATAGATCTCCAACTTCTGAAAGGACAGCAAAGCAAGCCGCACTAACCGCCCTCTCTGCAACCGAACTACAACGGTGGCAGATGGGGGTCGCGTGTTAGTCAGGGTCCGCAGCAGGCAGCTACATCTCCCGCCCCGTTTCTTCAAGGCCGCCGTGAACTTGGCCAGGCGAAGCGCAAAGCAGCGATCCTGCCCCGCCACATCAATTGGCCTTTCGCCTTCTCCCGAACAGCCGCTGCACGGCCGCCAGGGGTCCCTTCCATCGGCGCAGGCGGTGCTTTCGTCTCCCGCTTTCATCCTCATGGTACCCCTGGTGGTAATAATAGTAACTGCTCTTGTGGGTGGGCACGGCGTTGAGAACCACCCCAACCAGGTTGGCCCCCACTTGGCGTAGGCTCTCCACCGCGTGCCGCGCGGTTTCGCGCCGCGTGTGGCCCGCATATAGCATCAGCAGGACGCCGTCCACCGCCTGGGCCAGCACCGCCGCGTCGGCCACGGGCAACACCGGCGGGCCATCTATCAGTACTACGTCCACCTGCTGCGCCAACTCGTGCAGCAGTTCCTGCATGCGCTGGGACCCGAGCAACTCCGCCGGATTGGGCGGCAGTTCCCCGCTCGGCAGGACCCTCAGGCGCTTCAGCCGGAGAAGTGGGGGGTGTAGCCGGCCGTTGAGGCTCCCCTCTAGCAGTGCTCTCGTTAACCCCTCGCGGCTCGGGTCAAGGTCGAACAACTGGTGCAGCCGCGGACGGCGCAGATCCGCGTCCAGGGCCACCACGCTGAGTCCCGCCTGGGCCATGGTCACCGCTAGGTTGGCTACCGCGATGGATTTGCCCTCGGCGGCGCCAGGGCTGGTCACCAGGAGGGTCCGGAGGGGCCTGTCCACGCTGGAGAAGCGGATATTGGTGCGCAGCACGCGAAAGGCCTCCGTGACAGGTGAGAAGGGCTGGGCGACCACGACCAACTCCTCCTCCTTCTTCGCCAGCCGGCCGATAGTGCCAAGGGTGCCCTGGCCCAACGTCTGGCTGACGTCGTCGGGCGTCTTGATCGTATCGTCCAGGTACTCCAGCAGAAAGGCCACCCCCACCGCCACCATCGCGCCGACTACCGCAGCCAGGGCCGTGTACAGCGTGCGGCGCTGAACCGGCCTCTTCGGCACCTGAGCTGTTTCGACGACGACCAGGCTGTCCGTTGACTGGGCCGCGGTCAGGCGCATCTGCTCGTAGTTCTGCTGGAGCGTGGCGTAGGTGTTGCGATACCCGGCCAGGATGGTCTCCAGGTGCGCCAACTCTGTCTGCTCCTGGGTCGTCCTCGGCGTGCTCAGGGCGTCAATCGCCGCCTGGGTCTCCTCTATCAGCGTTGACAACTCGACGATCTGCTCCTGCATACTGGTTATGGAGTCAGCGTATCGCTCCACCTGTAGCGTCTGGATCTGGGCGATGAAGGCCTCGGCGATGGCGTTGGCGATGAGCGCCGCCCGGGTAGGGTCGGCGTGCTCCACGCTCAACCGGATCAGTTGGGTATCGGGGACCAACTTGACCTCGACCCTCTCCGCCAATGCACCCGGGGTCTCCTCCAGTTCCAGTCCTGCGATCACTGCCTCCAGCACCGGCCGCCCTGTCAGCATCTGGCTGTAGGTGCCCGCCAGCAGTTCGCTGGCGCGGATAGCGCTATAGTCGCTCGCGCCGGTGCCCGGAGCCACCTGAACCAGCAGGGTCACGGAGGCGCTGTAGACGGGGGGCATCCGGGAACTGATTGCGAATGCGCTGGTCGTTGTCAGCAGGACACAGCCGACGATAAGCCACAGCCAGCGGCGAATCACGCGGAACACCCATATAAGTTCTACTACGTCTTCCTCAAATGTCAATAGTCTCTCCGGAACGCTCAGGCGTTCAATATTGGATTACGAGAACTCGGAAGGCCCAAGCATGCTGTCGCTCTCCACCTTTTGTATGAAGCGCAGCTTGCCCCGGTTCTTGACCAGCCTGACCTCGGCAAAGGGTCCTGATCTGACTAGCGCATCGTCAATCTTTTGGATTTGCCGGGACGTCAAGACTTTCAGCGGCTTGTCCAGGGCCAATGTAAAGGGAGCATCGCTCTTCGTGGCTTGCTTTCCCTGCCCCATTCTGCGGTTCCTTTCGACCAGGGGGTTATCCATCGCTCTCTAAAACAAGAAGCCGACCCCCACACCTGATCAGGCGTGTGAATCGGCCTCCGGGTAT
>Ga0180438_10004512_pt1 | contig 20008 bp, 14 predicted proteins | sample SS_ome_12_FD_132455 | JGI IMG/M metagenome (GOLD analysis project Ga0180438, IMG submission 132455) | Hypersaline lake sediment archaeal communities from the Salton Sea, California, USA - SS_3_D_2 metaG | ecosystem: Environmental > Aquatic > Non-marine Saline and Alkaline > Hypersaline >... | reverse complement strand
TTGGCTCTCCTTCTCTGAAGGTCACGGGGTCACTTGGAAGCCGACGCCGATTCGTCGGTCTTCTCCGGCAGCGTTCGCCGGTCGACCATCTTGATTCCGGAGGGGATGCGGATGCGATTCAGATCAATGACCCGGCCGTCCACGGCAAGCGTCATCTTCCAGATCACCTCTTCCGAGGTGCTCTGCCCCTCCTTGAGCGGCAGGCATCTGGTGAACAGTTGCAGTGCGGGCGGACTTGGAGTCTTCGTTTTGGACAACTTCGGGAGGGGGTTCCAGAGTGGTCCGCTGATCAGCGTCAGCTCGGTGTCCTCCGCGCGTTTCACCTGCAGCAGCGCGTCCCAGCCTTTCTCGAACACGTCGCGCTGCTGAAACGCCACGTTGTAGATTTGGCTCAACCAGATATGATACGTGCCGGCATGATCACGCCAGCAGTCGAGCGCTTGGGGCCAGGAGCGTGACCAATGACCATGCCGTGTGAACCCCTGCCGGGCCAGGGCTACGTCGCCGACGACACCAAGCAACGCCGGCACGATCGCCAACAACACGATGGTTCGTCTCTTCGACATTTCCATACCCTTTAGAGATGTAGAAGCGTCTGCTTCAGTTCGCCGGACCGGTTTTGGAAACCGATGCTACGGTGATGACTTGGACTTTCTCTGCGTACCCTGGACGGCCACCTTGTTGGTCGCCGTCGGAAGCGTTCGCCGGTCCTCAATCCTATAGCCGGCCGGAATCCGGACGCGATTCAGATCGACGATCTTGCCGTCCACGAAGAGCGTGATCCCAACGACCACCTCTTGCGACTTCTCGCCGTTCTTGCCAAAGGAACGGTAGTAAAGAACCTGGAGCACGGGCCGACCGGGACATCTGCCGCCGAGCGCCGTGCGAGCGACGTCCTCTGGCGGCTCACTGACCAGGGCCAGGATCGGCTGATCCGCGTGCGGAACGTCCAACAGTGCTGCCCAGCCCTTTTCAAACGCCTCGCGGTCCTCCAGGGTGACGGTGTAGAAACCATCCTGGCCGAGAGGAGCGGCCCTGAGCGTCGTCGCCCGATCACGCCAGGCGTCGAGTTCCTTGGGCCAGTCAGGCGGCCAACTACCGTGTGTCGAACAGGACCTCCTGGCCAGGGCGGCGTCCCCACCGAGACCAAGGAGCACCAGTGCGACCACAACACAGGTCGTCATTCGATTTCCCAACATCTTGATCATCTCCTCAGTTAAGGATGGAGTGTTAGCCCCTTACTTCCCAGCGGCTGGTCGAACTCGTTTCTCCGGCTCGCTGACATGATGCCACATACGGTCGCGTTTCTCGACGAAAAACGGCGCACCGCGGACTTCATCAAATCCGTCTCGAGAGATACCGGCCCTCACGCGGACCCTGTTCTCATCCAGCCAAGCCAGGATCTCCACGGTGTAGATGCCGTCGGGAATCCCGGTTTCCGGGTTGTTTGGTGGGAAGGGTTCCTTACCGCTGCGCTGCGGATAGGCCGAAGCCGGCTTCAGCTGATACGACCGTCGAAAACGCTCCAGGAATCGCTTCGGCGGATCCCAAGGTTGCAGGTTATCCTTGCTGCCGCCCGGTTCCACCCCAAACGACACGTAGCAGGTCTCCTTCGGTTTCGCATGGGTCTTCAGAAGGTCCTGCAGCAGAAACGTTCGAAGGTACAAGTCTTCGGGAATCAACAGCGAGATCCGCGAGCCGTCGAACGCGCGGACGCGGAGATCTTGGAGTTTGCCGTCCGCTACGCAAAAAACCGGTTTGGGGTCGTCGATGTCGCACCATGTGCGATCCAGCGTCACGGAGAATTCGAAGTAGTGAACCTTCCTCGGGTCGTGCGGCTGCATCTTGTGGATTTTGCCGTTGCGATCGAAGATGACGTAGGCGGGCTTGATCAGGCCACGATTCGAAAGGCCCAGGAAGTAAAGGTTGTCCGGCGAGGCATACACCTTCTCAAACCCAACGTCGTCGTGATTGGCGACCAGCTTGTCTTTGAGATAGATCCGGGTGGCGAGTTCCGGGTAGCGGTCATTTTGGGTGGTGTCGTAGTGCAACACGATCCGCGTATCGCCGAAGTTGAACTCCGTATCTTTCACTTCGCGCTTTAGTGCCCAGGAGTCGCCTCGGGCCGAGGAGCATGCCAGCACAAGGCAGACAAGCCATGTAATCTGAGATTTCATGATTCTGTTCTCCGTTGGAGGGTGTCTGAATGTTAAGGGTTTGACTTGACCGTAGACGCCTCGGGTTGGCCGTGGACGCGGTGCCACTTGCGGCCGCTTCTCTCGGCGACGAACGATTCGCCTTTGGGCCCAAGTCCGTCTCGCGACGTGCCGGTCCTGACTTTCGCCCTGTTCTCATCCAGCCAAGCCAGGATCTCCACGGTGTAGATGCCGTCGGGAATCCCGGTCTCCGGGTTCTTCGGGGGGAAGGGCCGGTTGCCCTCCGGCTTCGGATAGGCGGAAGCCGGCTTCACTTGAAACGCACGCCGTCGGAAACGCTCCAGAAACCGCTCGGGCGGATCCCAAGGCCGCAGATCGTCCTTTTTACCGCCCGGTTCAGTCCCGAAGGATACATAGCAGATCTCTTTCGGTTTGGCGTGGGCCTTGAGAAGCTCTTCCAGCAGAAACGACCTGAGATACAGGTCGTCGGGAACCCAAAGTGAGATCCGCGAACCGTCGAAGGCGCGAATGCGAACGTCTTCGAGCTTGCCGTCGGCTACGCAGAAAGTCGGGGCGGGCTCGTCGACGTCGCACCACTTGCGAATGAGAGACTTGGACGCTTCGAAGTAGTGGACCTTCTTCGGGTCGTGCGGTTGCGTCTTGTGGATCCCGCCATGGCGGTCGAAGACCACGTAGGCCGGATTGACCAGCCCGCGATTCGACAGGCCCAGGAAGTACGAGTTATCCGGCGAGGCAAACACCTTCTGAAACCCAATCCCGTGGTGTTGGCCGACCAACTCGTCTTTCAGGTAAATCCTGACCGCGTGTTCGGGGTACTGGTCGTTCTGTGTGGAGTCGTAGTGCAACACAATGCGGGTATCGCCGAAGGTGAACGCCGTGTCTTTGACTTCGGGCGTTAGTGCCCAGGAGTCGGCTCGGGCCGAGGAGCATGCCAGTAAAAGGCAGACAAGCAATGAAGTCTGAGATTTCATGATTCTGTTCTCCGTTTGCGGGTGCGTGTTCGTGCGATTCGACTCTTCATGCGACATGCGGTGCTCCGCCGGCGGGCCATTGGCAGTTCGGGAAAGCCGGCCGAGTCAGGCACGTCGGGCCCAGGGGTCACCGCTCTGGACGGCTCTTTGAATCCGTTCACTCAGCTCGTCCAGGTGTTTGGGGCGATCCGGGTCTCCGTAGAGGATGCCCACGAACCGATAGTTCAGCTTTCCGTCCCGCTGCTTACACAACGCCACAAACAGGATCGCCTCCCGGCCGACCGTGAAGTCCTTCTTTACGATCTGCTGAAACACCGGCTCAACAAACTCCGAGATTACCGGCGGCCGTACGTATTCCACCCCGGGCTTTTCGAGGCTGCTGATGGTCGAGGTGTTCCAGACAATCGCGTTGGCACGGGCCCACCATGGATCGAGTGACAGAGTGAGCAGGCTCTGCGGCTTGGATCTGGGCTGCGTGCCCGAGGGATCGGTCCCGTCGCCGAAGTCGAAGTGCCCGCGTCCGCGGCTGGACGGGGCGACAAACAGCGGCTCGCCGAGGACCTCCCACTCGGTCGATCTCTCCTCGATCTTCCGCAGTCTCGCCCGCACAATGGCGTCCGACGAGCGGATGAACGGTTCCACGTCGCTCGGCTTGGGCATCAGATACGAACCGCGCCCGAGGGCCGTTAGAATATCCTGTCGCACCCGATTCAATGACCTCTCTCCGGGCTGCTCGATGGTGATGCCGAAGATCCGGGCCTCGGTGCCACCGTTGATTCTGCGGCAGTTGTCCAGAAACAGAATCACGCGGCGGCCCTTTTGGAACCGCGCTTCCGGGAAGCGCCGGGGGTGGGGGCGGCCGTCGGAGCGATGGCCGTACACGCGGTCGCCCACAATCCTGCCAGAGAGCACCTGACCTCGACCCGTGTTGCACACCAGGTGCTCGTCGTTGAGTTCGGCCATGGTGCCCCGGACAATCGCCCAGGCCCGGCCCACTTTCACATCCAGCGGCAACTGCGGCAACCAGCCGGCGTCCAACTGGATCGCGCCCGAGTGATTGTAGGCATCCTCCTTGAGGGTTCCTAAGATGAACTCCGGGTCGGCCGGCGCCACCAGCGGTTGCGCGTCGCCTTGGAAAGGTGCGCAGCGGGCAAGCTCACCGGCGCCGGATGACGAGACGATCGTGGCAGCGACCAGCACGGCCGCCGGCGCGGTGGTGCAAACCTCTCGAAATCGCCCGAACATGGTCCTCCTCTCCTTTCTCGAAAAGCACTGGTTCACCTGTCAGCTTGCGGATGTCCCGACCGCGGGACACCCTACATGTTCTGGTTCAGATGCTCACCCTTGCTGATCATCTGCAGCATGGCCTCTTGCAGCCGCTCGATCGATAGTCCCTCCTCGGCGTCGGCAAACACGATCGCGACCAGCTTGTACCGGACCGGTCCGCCCGGCGAGCCCGGCAAGGGTCTCACCAGCAGAATCGCTTCCCGTCCGACCGGCAGCTCGGCCTCGATCAACCGGGTGAACTCCTTCTGGGCAGCTTCTTCCGTGGCCGGCCGTTTCGAATCCTGCCTCGCCCGGTACGCCGCCACGGCCTCCGCCCGCAGCCGCCACGGGTCCAAGCCAATCATCAGCCTCTTCGGCCACCGAGGCCCGGTCCCCGGCGGGTTCGATTCGCCGGCTTTGGATCGCCGGTGGAACAGCACGCTTGCCACCTCCCACTGCGCCGTCCCATCGTCGATCCCGGCCAATCGTCCCCGCACGATCCGCTCGCACGAAGGAATGTAGAATCCCATCGCCTCGGGGATGCACCGCGGCATCATGTGTACGCCCGCCGCCAAGAGGTCGACCATCTGCTCCTCGAACTGATCGAGCGATCGCCAACCGGGCGCACCGTGGAAGACGCGAAGGAACGGAGCTACCACGGCGTCCTCCGTCTTCCGGCACGGCCCCAGCGTGAGGATCACCTCCCTGCCTGCCTTAAACTTGTACGTCTCCGATATCGCGGTTCGGATCTCTGCGGGGGTCGGTTTCCGCCCGTACTCATGCCCAGAGACTTTCCGCGATAAGGGCGTCCACGGCAGACCGGCACTGTGCAACGTCTCGCCGGGGACCCTGCCGTAGATCACCCGGACCACCTCGCATACCATCGCCTCCTCCGTGATCCGCACCATCCTGGCCCGCACCGCAGCCGACGCCTCCGCCAGCCAGATCGACAGCGGCACCCTCCCCGCATGAACCGCGTCCGACCGGCCTCCGGCCAGCAGCGGCGTGGTGTCGATCAGGGCCCATGGAGGGCGGCGGACGGCATCGGACTTCTTTGCCTTGGCCATGTACCTCGGAGGTCCGGAGTAGCCCGGACGCTTGATCCGCACCGAGCCCGCTTTCGATCCCGATCCCTGGTATTCCTCCTCTTTCATTGCCACTTCTGCAGGGAGGCGAGAGGTCGGTTTGTCGGCGGGGGTCTTCGCGTTGCTTGCCGGCCGATCCGGAAACTCAAGAAGGTGCGCATGCCGTTGCTTGGCCGGTCCGTCGTTCGGTTCCGGTTGCTCTTCCTGCTGCTGTTCCTTGACCGGCAGCGGACCAGGGCCGGGCAACTCCTGGGTTGGCAGATTCTCTGCGACCTCCACGGGCGGGGCCCCGCGACCGGCCAGCCACGCACCCAGGGCAATCAGCACCACCAGCCCCGCCGCGGTCGCCGCCACGCGATACCGGTTGCCCAGCAGCCACGCTCCCAGGCGCAAGGGAACACGGCGGCCAACCGCCGGGCGTTGACCTCGCGGCATGCTCGACCGCAGCGCGGCAACGGCCTCCGGATGTTGTCCCAACCACCGGTGGAAGTCCGGTCGCGGCGGCCAGGGGTCCAGGTCGGGCTGCGGCGGCGAGTCAAACGCCGCGATCAGCGCGTCCTCCAGCCAACACTTGTCGCCGTTGGGTCTCACGGTTCTCTCCCGAGTCTGTTTTCTCTCAAATCCTTTTCGATCTTCCGCTTTGCGCGGGCCAACCGCCCACGAACTGCCGCAGGTGAGATCTTCAGCACGTCGCCGATTTGCTCATACGACAGACGACCGAAGTATCGCAGCAGCACCACTTCTCGGGCGGACGGTGGCAAGCGGTCCACCGACCGTCTCACCGCGCCTACCACGCCGTCTGTGCTCGGCTCGTGGATTGGCGCGCACACTCCCTCCACTCTTCCTGACGGACGCATGAGCCGTGACCTGGCCATGCCGCAGGCAACGTTCCGGCATATTGCCCGGAGCCAGGTGGCAAACTTCTCGGCGCGCTTCAATCGCCCCAGGTCCCGGCAGGCAACCGCAAACGACTCCTGAACGGCGTCTTCGGCCGCATGCCAGTCCCCAAGGGTGGATCTCGCCACCCCCAGCATGGCGGTGTAGTGCCGCTGGTATAGCTCACCGAAGCTGGCAAGATCACCGCCACGGGCCGCCTCGACCAATTCGGCGTCCGTTCGCACATTCACAGGGTGTGCCACAACCGTTACTCTCGATTCGCTGATCAGCGGTCGCCTCTACCTATTAGTGTCTTTCGGCGGCAAAACGTCGCGCGCAGCGGGCTAGATTTTTGCGAATCCTCGCCGAAGGCCCCTAGGCCGGCTTTTCCGCACCCCTGCTTTCCTGCAAATACTGGGTTTTCCTCGTTGATGCAGATCTACCATATTAACGCCATGACATCGACTTGATGTCAATTCGGTCTCTTTGCACGCCGGTCAAGCCAGGCGAATTTGCAGCGCATCCCAGGGTGCGGAATGTCGGACTAGGCGTACCGGTTTGCAGCCGATCCAGTGCAGGAGATGCGCACTGGCTCGGTCACGCGAGCCGCGCGCCCATACAGTAAATCGTTCCCCGCAAGGGCTATGGTGGGCACTTCCCGGCCGGCACGCTGCTCAGGACTCACGTTCCGCATTCACGGTTGTATTAATACTTCGTCGAGCAACTGTGGTTCACCGAGAACGCAAGCGTCTGGCGGTTTGGTGCTGTCGAGTGCGACGGCATAGACCTTGCACAGTCCCGCTGGTAGGCCGGCCAGTCGGCAGGGATACTCGTCTTCAATGATCGTGCCCGGCCTGACACGATGAAGCGGCACTGTCCAGTCACCAGCATCGTGACGCGTATACCAGGGCGTGCCCCGGCGCGGCGTCTCTTGTTCGTTGGGCTTGAGAAGGAAGGCGAGGAGAACGTTGCGATCAATCGGGCTGTTCACTCGCCACCAAGTGGACACACGCAAAACGCCTCCCTCGACAGCTGTCTCGGGGAGCCGATAGGCAAGCAATTGGAGACCTGGCGCCAGGCAGACCGGTGTCGACAGCGATACCGCATCGTTGGGGATTCTTGCCCGTAGGTTCGATTCGTCTACACATGTAGGCAGATCATCCTGTTTGGGCGCGCTCTTCGCGCACTGCGCGCCGACCTCCAGCTTGATCCGCGGAGTCGCTTTCGGCTCCGAGATCGCAATCACGCCGATCGGCCTTCCCTGAATGTCTTCGTCTATTATCGCTTCCACGCCCAGATCGGAACAGAGGAGTTTCATCTCTCGAAGCACTCCGTGAGCTTCGACCGCGTCTGCGAAGACCGTGTGTCCCAGCAAGGCTTGGGTTGGAATGATCTCTATCTTCCGAACACCCCGGGCCGAGAGAGACAAACGAAACAGAGCACTCCGTCGGCCCTCCGGCGCAAGATCGCAATCAAATAGTAGATTACCCATGTCGTACAGCACCGGCTTGCCGTCGATGACCTCAATTCCCTGCAATCGGTGCGCGGAATGCCCGAGGATCAAGTCGATGCCATGGTCAAAAGCGATTCGAGCCATCCGTCGCCGGGTCGGCGAAGGCGAGTTCTCCCAGTTGGGCCCCCAGTGGATTGTCATTGCCAGCAGATCACAACGTCCCCGGGCCCACTCGCCGAAACGTCTGACCTTTGCGGTGAACACTTCGAGGCTCTCGTCTTCAGGCGCGAAATTAGTCCCGGGCGAATCTGCGTCCGCCGCAAAGTGCGGCTTGGTCGCGTCTATCCCGGCGATCGCAACGCGAACCGGACCGACCGACATGACGCAGGGCATTTCCGCGTCGTGCGCCGTCTTGCCAACGCCGACACACGCGAGACCGGCCGTTCGGCACCACTTCACAGTGTCTGTGACACTCCCCGGCCCGTAGTCGCCGCTATGATTGTTGGCGGCGGTCACGATGTCAATGCCTGCTACGGTCAGGCAGTGGAGCATCTCCGGCCGTGCGCGGTAATAGAACGGGCAGCGTTCGCCCTTGTCCGCCGGCTTTCCCCGGAGAGACACACAGCACTCCAAGTTGCAGAGCGCGACGTCCGCCGACCTGATTGCATTCGCTACGCCGATCAGCGGCCATTCGTAACCGTGCCTCCCAACCAGATCGTGCTCCCATCGTGCCGGCATCGTGTCGCCGGCGGCGATCAGCGAACCGCAAACGGCCGATTTCCTCTTTGCCACACGGCGTCGTTTTGCCGAAATCGTTGTATACTGACAGGTCTCCAATTCGAGACGCTTCAAGTCGAGCCTGTATTCAGCATAGCCCTCGCCGCGAGATAGGATGGCGACCGGCACGATCACGGTATGGGGTAACAACTCCGAGGGCAGTGAGTAGTCGCCGTTCGCCAGCACCCAATATTCGCCTCTTCCTGGGCCATGCTCGGCGAGCCAATCGTTGAAACGCGTCGCATTGATTAGGCGAACGCCCGGCGTCGCCATGAGAAGTTTGCGCAGCGGGGCAAGGATGTCCATTGACGAGATCACCCGGCTTCCGGTGTAGTCCACAAGCGGCGCGACGGTGAGCGCTGTGGTCACGGAATGGTCAAGAGTCTGGGCAAGTCGCTGAGCCGCGTCTTCCGCAAGTTCCGTCCAGACGTCAGGAGCACTCGCGGTTGTCGCAGCGAGCGGGCTCTTGCTTGTATTTGTGTCGAGTTCGAACCGGCCAGCTTCATTCAACTTCAGCTGCGACTCACGGGCTTTGAACCAGTTGCGGAACGCCCACGAATCGTCACTTTTCGCGAAAATGGTCTGAGCCAAGTCAGGCGTTGTGCAGATGCGTTTCAGGCAATCACAACGACCGGAATCGGCCGACGGCAACATGGCAACACGACGAATTGCTTCCGCGCGGCCCGCTTTGGCCAACGCGTCGACCATCTTCACACGGTTTACACTTGTGTTCCGATCCCAATCCAACAACGCACACTCCAACAGGTCGGGGCTGGGAACCGCATCGCCGCCTTCGCGAAACCAGGTGCGAGCTGACCGAACGTCGGACTTGGGAGAGAACGAGAACCAACGTACCCGATGGTCCTCGCGAATCCCCGGATCTTCTCCCTTGACGCGGGCATGCCCTCGATAGTCCCACCCGAGCGTATCCTCCTCACCGCCTGCCTGATGACACCATACCAGCGCATCCGTATAGAGACGCCCGAAGTGGCTTCGCCTTCCGCGGATGGGGTTGGCGTCGCGACTGCAATCGACCGGAAACCAGCCATAGTTCGACAGAAAGACCTCAGTCCAGCGGTGGAACACCGTATCAGTCGTCGGCAGTTGGCGGAAGCCGTTGCTGCTGCCGCCCGCGCATCGCGTGGGAAGCCCGGCCAAACGACACAAGCCGGAAAACACGTAGTTGTACTCGCTGCACGAGCCGGTTCCACGCTTCAGGACGACGGCGGCCGGATCCCAGCGGTCGTCTCGAACATAACGTATCGATCGGATGACGTGCGCGTGGATCCGTTCGATCTTCTCGAAGTCGGTCGTTGCTCCATCGATGATCGCGGCCGCCGTCCCGCGCATCAACTCCGAATCCATCGAGTAGTTCGTCTCCGGGCGAAGGTAGAGTCTTCGCAGCTCGGGCGACAGCGAGACGGCTGCTTGCGACCGAGAGCCGGGATCCGCCCACTGCATGTTCCTGAGCGTCACTCCCACGACGTAACCCAGATCGATCGATTCACCCGGACTCAGGGCGTCCAGCAGATAATGAGCGAGACGCTGACCGTGGCGATCCGTGACGATCTCTTCAGGCGTGATATCCGGCAGCAAAAGGTAATGGACTTCCTGCCTGGGAGTGTTCACCGGAAGGGGGACATGGATCTCAACCCGGGTCGCGGCCTTGGTCGTTGGATTCATCACGCGATATTCGTAGCGCGCCGTATACGATCGCGGATTCCAGCACGTGACCTCCTTCGCCGAGTTCCGGGATTCGACGGGATCGCCTCCGGCCGACGTCGAATCGATGATCGCGAGAATCTCCCGCAACGCCTGTTTGGCGCCGACGTGATTCGACATGATGACGCAACCGGCTCCGCGGTCTGGTGCAAAACGCGAAACGCAATGGAAGCCGGCGCCATTGGTGCCGGTATGACGTACATAACCACCGTCCTCCGGCGCGTCGACGATCCACCCCAAAGACCGGCGGGATTTCGGATCGCCCTGCTCGCATTCGACCTGAAGCGTCGTCATTTCCTCAAGCAGCTTCGACTTGACGCTGTACGGCGCCGAACGATCCAGCTTCATAATCTCGATGAGAAATCGGGCGTAATCCGACGGCGTCGTGTAGAGTGAGAATGCCGCGTTGCCCTCCCGGTAAAAACGCCGGTTCTCTTCGAACCGGCCGTTCTTGTCGTGCCCGCCGGCGACGTTCGATGCAAAATGAGCGTGCCACCGGTAGCTGCTGCGATGCATCTTCAGGGGATCCAGCAACCGAACCTGCATCCATTCCGCCACGGGCTTTCTCGTGATCTGCTCGACGGCCCGCTGCAAGTAGAGGAAGCCCTCGCCGGAGTATGTGAAGCGTGAGTCCGGTTCACACTTCAGAAGCAGTGGGTCGTCGTTTCTCCAACTGCCTTCCCGCCAATTCGGCAGCCCGGTGCGATGCAGCATGACCATCCGGCCGTTGATACGGTTGGCAAAGCGTCTGTCCGCGAGATAGGGCGCCGGCAAATACTCGTCCAGAGGGCGATCCAGATCGAAGAGCTCTTTTTCGACCAGTTTGAACACTGCATAGGAGAACATCGGTTTGCTCATCGACGCTGCTTCGAAGACCGTCTCCGTGTCAACCTTTTCCGGTTGGCCGGCGACGCGAACGCCGAACGCCTTGGCCCACGCGATCTGGTTATCGCGGATGAGGACGATCGATAGCCCGGGGACGTGATGCGCCTGCATCACGCGGGGAATGCGCGACTCCAACTCGCCGAAAGGGTGGTTTTCGCCCGCCGAAGTCAGCGAGCCGGCCAACATGAGAATGAAACACGTCGACCAAAACCGTTGAGTCCAGGCAAGCATACGTTGGTTACCTCCAAGCGGCCGGTCAGAATCGCGAGAAGCCGTCGAGCAGATTCTCTTGTCGATTGTAGCCGGCCGGTGGACCCTACGCTATACTATCGGACAGCATCTCAATCTTGCAGAAGAGGGAGAGAGTGATGGGCCTTTTGTGCCGTCTGTTTCCGGTTCTGCTCCTGTCGGTATCGATCGCTCAGGCCGACGAGCCGCCGGGAGCCCCCTTCGACTTCGAAAAGACTTCGAAAGACGTTCCCAAACCGCGAGAGATTTGGCCGATCGTCAAACAGCACATGGTCGCGCCGCAGTTCGAGGTTCTCTCCGACGAGATCGCGACCAGCGACAGCGATCCGTCGACCCGGCTCCGCAAAGTGACCGCTCACTTCTGGAGCATGGAGTTGGCCGGCAAGAAGTGGGGGCACCGGTGCGTCATCTGGTTGCCGGAGGACGCTGCGAGGAACGCGACGCACAACCGGAAGGGCAAGGTCGTTCTCATCGGTTCGCCGCCCTACAACTACTTCCCCGTCCACGTCGACAAGTACGGCGAACCGATCGTCGCCCGAACCGGGTATCCCACGATGGTCCTCTCGAATCCGGGCGAGTACGCCGACGGGACGGCGATCGAGCACGATATCCGCATCCTGAACCGACTACGGGAAGAGACCGGCGAGAATTACTACAACATGAACTGCCAGTTGGCGGTCGTCCATATTCAGGCGATGAACGTCTTGCAGAAGTTCCTCAAATTGAACGATCTTCAGGCAGTTGTTGGCGGCCATTCGAAACGGGGGCGGAGTGCAACGGTCGCCGCCGCCATGGACGATCGTGTTGCATCGGTGATCATCATGGGCAACGAGGGAGTCTACGCGACCGACCGCATCCAGTGGCACCTCTCCTTCCACCACGCGTTTTTCCAGGATCAGGTTGACGTTCCGGTCTTCTACCTCGGCGCGACAAACGAGGACGGCTACAAGATGTTCAACGTCAACATCATGCAGCAGCGGCTCAAGCGGCCCATGACGATCGAGATGATCCCGAACTATCGCCACTCGAATTTCAGTGAAATCCAATACATGGGTTTTCTGATGTGGGTGTCGCACGTGTTCGACAACCGGCCAATCACGAAGATCGTTGAAGCGACCCATGAGCGGCAAGACAACTGCAGCGTCTTTCGCGCGAAGCTCGAGAGCGAGGCCAAGGTGCAACTCGTCAAGGCATGGTACGTCTACAGCGACGACGATGCGTGGCGCGACCTGATGTGGTACTCGCTGCTGATGTATCAGCGCGGCGACTGCTATGAAGCGGTCCTCGGCGGCAAGACTCCAGATGCTTTCATGATCGAGGTCGGCGACATTGCCCGAGGAATCCCCGGCTACGTTTCCAGCCTCCCCCTGAAACTGACCGACGCCGCAGTCGTCGAGCGTCAGTCACGCGGATCACGTCCCAGATTATGGGCCCCGGAGTAGCCCTGCGACTGCGGGTCCAGCAATGGAGACCAACCGATGCCGAAGTCAAGCACGCTCCTCCTCACGGGACTGCTCCTGGCGCTCATGGCGAATCTCGCTGCGCCACAATCTCTCGACGCCGTCGCGAGGCCCCAAGCGGGGCGATCCATGCGGGCAACCAGTGGCAACCCGGTCGACAATGCCGACTCCGACAAATTCGGCATCGGCGAGTGCAAGACGATCGCCGTGCTGCGCGGGCCCGGTAAAATCGCGCATATCTGGATGACTCCCAACTCGATGGACATCCGCCACCCGAGGGCTTTCGTGCTGCGGATCTATTGGGACGGCGCAGAAACGCCTTCTGTGGAAACGCCTTCTGTGGAAACGCCGATTGGTGATTTCTTCGCCGTGGGCAACGGCATGCAAGCCACCGTCAACTCGCTGCCGGTGAAAGTCAGCTCCTATGGACGGGGCTACAACTGCTATTGGCAAATGCCGTTCGCAAAGCAAGCGAAGATCACGCTGACGAATGAATCGGACAAGGCGCCGGCTTCCTGCTACTACCAGATCGACTGGGTCCAACTTGACGAACCCCAGCAGCCGACGATGTACTTCCACGCCCGTTATCGACAGGAGTACCCGCCCAAGATGGGAGAGCCGTACACGGCCTTCATCGGGCGTGGTCGGGGGCACTACGTCGGGACGGTGCTCTCCTCGCAAAACGCCGTCGGGCACTGGTTTGGCGAGGGTGACGACATGTTTTTCATCGACGGCGAGAAGCAACCATCGCTTCAGGGCACTGGCACGGAGGACTATATCAACGAAGCGTGGAATATGCGGGTGCACAGCAGCCTGTACACGGGCTGCACGGTTTTCGAGCCGCGGGCACCGGACGCTCGCGTGACGGCCTACCGATGGCACGTCGCCGATCCGATCATCTTTCACAAGTCGCTGATATTCCAGATCGAGCGCCGCGGATTCACCATGAATTCGCAAGGGGAAGTCGTTTCGCAGTCGGCGTCGCGCCCGGACTTCTGGTCTTCCGTTTCGTTTTGGTATCAAGACACGATTGCCGAACCCTGGTGCGAGTTTCCGCCATACGAGAAACGCGTCAATCCGGAAATCGTCCTGCACCTGCCTTTGGTCGTTGATGCCATCCGGCATTCGGACGGGGTCGAACTCCAAGTCAACGACTACAACCGCGCCACGTACACCAAGCCGTGGTTTCGCGTCAAGAACGACAGGGTCGGCGCCTGGATCGAAATTCCGTTTGAGATTGGAGAATCGGGCCGCTATTCTATGTCGCTCTTCCAGCATCTGAGAGAGGACAACGGAATCTGGAAGGTGTACATCGACGGAAAGGAAATCTATGAGGCGGGCGAATCGCAGATTGCCGGCGGCTATCGCGTCAGCATCGTCAACCAACTCCCGCCGAGAGAAGTCAACAAGACGCTCGACTTCTACAACATCTTCCAGAAGAACGAGCATGAAGACTATGTTTACGGCCAACGACGGGAGCGGAAGATCGGCTTGTTCCGGTTTGAACCAGGGGAACACGCGTTGCGGCTGGTTTGTGTCGGCTCGAATCCGCTCTCGGCCCATCCGGAAACCGGCCGACTTCGCTACAACCTCTCGGCCGACGTCCTGTCGGTTCGAAAACTCCCGTTTGACAACGTTGACGCCTGGATCAAAGAAGCGGCCACGAAACAGACGCCGCCGTAAGCGATGACCATCTCGTGTGGTGCCTGTATCCCGGGAGGAGTTCCCGTGTTTCATCTCCGTACCCTCGTCTTACTGAGTCCTCTCTTGGCGAACCTGTGCTGGGCCGGCGAATCGAGTCTGCGCATCGGTGACTCCGAGAAGGTCTACAAGGCGGCGCCAGAAAACACGGACGTTCGAGGCCTTGCGTGGGATGAGGTCTCGTCCGACGCTCCGCGCTTGTTCGCCCTCGACGCGTCAGGGATTCTTTTCAGCTACAATTCGGACGATGAAGACGCCTTGCAGGTGATCGAGACGCGCGATCTGCGACACGTCGCCGCCGACGGTCTTCATGATCCTCGAGGTCTCGCCTTTGCCATCGAAAAAGGCAATGCTGTTCTCTATTTTTCCGACCGGGTCGGCGCCGGGGCCCGGCTCTGGCGCTACGCGTTGGACGCCGGCAAGGCCGAGAACGTTGACTTGTCGCTCCAAGTGTTTCGAATCGGAGACCGCGAGGTCTTCGACCTGGCCCATGACGGCGACGCGCTGCTGATCTGCTATGACGCGTCCGGCCACACCGATCAGAGTACCCGCGTCCAACGGGGGATTCTGCGCGTCGCATGGGACGGCTGTTTTGGCGAGAAACTCACCTCCGTCCGGCATCTGCCCGATGCGGGAACGGCGTCGTCGCGCGGACTGGCAACCATGCGGATGGAGAACGCCGATTATCTCTGGGCGACCGTCGGCAATGAGCACGTTTATTGCGCCGACTTGCGCACTGGCCGCGGGCTCTTCTTCTTCGATCGTCCCAGTTCGGCGAAAGGAAGTTCTTCTTGCTGGGGACTTGCGTTCGGGAGGGAGGCTCTCTGGGTGTCCGAGAATGTCCCCGGTACCGATCGCGTGCATCGAGTGAACGTCACCAAGAACCTGGACGCTCCGCTGGAAGGGCCGCGTGTGGCCCGCCGGCTGGAAATGTCAATCACCACGACTCCGGAGGTCGAAGGAGGTGAGGCCGGCACGGTGCACCACAACTACTCGCGTCCCTATGCCCACGACGTGCTCGGCAATCAGGGCATCTGGCCAGAGACGGAATCCGTCACGGACGTCTCCGGCGTGGACAACGCGACTGTCCGAGCAATCACTCAGGATCCGGGCGGAGATGCGACCAGTCGACAGGTGATTCAATGTGTCGAGTATGCCGACGCACCGGCGAAAGTCTACCAGTCGAGATACAAAATCGACTTCTGGACGAATCCTTACAAGAAGTTCATCTACCCGCACCGCGTTGATCGGGACTACTCAGGCCTGGCCGGAACGGAGTATCTGCGCGATGACCCCGTGCTCTACAAATTGAGCGACACGCCGACGTACGACGCGTTTATTTAGCGAGTTCGCAAGCACATCGCAGCAAAGTATCACGCCGAAGCGGACATGGAGAATTCCTACTGGGCGGCGCGCAACATCGTTGAATACCTGCAGGACAATTACTACTATCCCAACCGTGAGAAACGCGCGCCGGCAACGGTTGACTACGACCGCGAACACTACGATGCGAACCCGGCGAATCTCAAGATCGCGCTGTCAGATCGCCCATACGACAAGACGCAGATCATCGCCTGCTCTGGAACGAGCGTGATGGTCGTGGCCGCCATGCGGCATCTGGGGGTTTCGGCGCGATGGCTGAGGACCGGCACGCCGCGGGGGCCGAGTCACTGGGACACCAATGGAAATGGGCTGCTTGACGCGAATGAAACTGGCACATGCACGAACGGCCATCGTTACACGCAGGTCTGGCTTGGCAGTCGGTATGGCTGGATCTGCTTCGATGCAACACCCTCGAAACCAGCCTACAACGATTACGACGTGGCACCACCGCTACAATCACAATGGCGTTACATGACGCGCTGTGCGTCAGGACATCGCGAGCCGAATCGGATCGTCTTCAATATTGGATCGGAACTCATTGAGCCATTGTATCGCGAATTCGAGTACGACGAACGCCTTGCGAGCGATAACAACTGTGGCGGCGATCAGCGATACAACCTCCAAGGGCGATTCGACAAACCGGAACTGTGGAAATTGCCCCGACATGGAATCCACGTAAGGAATCTGTGCTTCATCACACAGATCGATGTGAAGCCGAACGAACGCGATTCACGGGTCTCGTGGCGATTAGAGGGAGTGTGGAACCGCATCCCCAATGCCAAGCTCTCGCTCTACCTGCAGCAAAGCATTGGCGGACGATGGAATGACGTCGCGCGACTCGCCAAAACCATTCCCGCGGATCAAGGGTCTGCGGCAGTCGACCTGTCAGGTCATACGGGCAGGCAATATCGAATTGTCATCCGACGCGAGGGCGACCCTGAGACCGGCGGCGCATCGGAAACGTTCCGCCTCGAATGACACTAAGGCCTGATGGCTTGTGAGAGACGCGAGGAGGTCTGCCAAATGGTCACAGTTGACGCTAGTTGTGCGGATCGGCCATGACCACTGTCAATTCAGTGGCTTCATGTCAACTCGTTCGAGGTCCATCACCTTCGACGGTGCACGAGACGTACCGTAGGCGGGAGTGGATGCATAGATTCTCATATCAGGGCGCCGGTCCAGCGTTGTTTTGGTTTGCATCGAGGCCAATGAAATCGACCGAAATGTGACCAAGTGTATATCATTCGCTCCACCGTCCACCGCGTTCCCAGATGGACCAGGCCGCTGGGATCGGCTAGGCACTCAAAACACCGATCGTAAGCCCGCGGCTGAATGGCAACTGGGTACTCCGGATTGGCGGCTTTGCGAGTGCTTTCTATTGGTGGAGAGCCTGATATACTCTTCTTCATGGATCCGTTTTCCGGCTTGGAGCGGGTACGCCATGAAACGGCACGTCTCTTGCACTGTGGTCCTGGTCTTGTCCCCCGACAGACAGGACATCGCTTGCCCGGGCGGTTCCGGCTCAGTCTTCGGGGCACGGGCTTTCTTCCCTTCCGTTCGTCCGCCAAGCCGATGTCGCGCACTGCCGTGTGTATCGTCCGCGGCCTGCAAATAGAAAGGGGCGATGATCAATGAAGGTTCTTATTGCCGACGATAGTCTGACGGCGCGGCGATTCGTTGAGTATCATTTGAAGAACTGGGGAGAGGCACGACTGTTGAAGCGGATAACCCATCCCAACATCGCCCACCTCTACGACAGCCATTTTGATGAGACCTGGGGCTACCGCGCGATCGAGTTCATCGATGGCTGGCCGCTTGATAAATATGTCAAGCAGCGGCAACCTAAAGTGAAGAAAAAAACAGTGCGTGCGATCGCTGCCGCTGGGCATGCTCGGCGGCCTAGTGAGATTCGCCCGGGCTTTGACCCCGACTTGGAGTACATCATGATGAAGGCGCTGGCTGACGATCCGGATACGCGCTATCAGACTGCGGCAGAGTCTGGGGCGAAGTTGCGGCAGTTTGTTCAGAAGCGGCTTCGGGAAAAGCAAGGGCGGCACGATTAGGAAACTCCCTGAACTTGTGTCTGACATCCGCGAGATGTAAGGTGTGGTCAAGGCTATGGTTTCCAAGAGGCCACCCTGCTCAGACAACATTTCAGCCAACTCAATTCGCTTGGAGACATGTCATGACAGTAACACGCAAGGCCCTTCGCTTGTTCCTACCTTCCACGCGACCTGCACGCACACTGATCGCCGTGTTGCTGCTGATCGGCGCCGGCCTGCCGGCGTTTGCCGCCGGGCCGCAACAAATGCGCGGCGTGTGGATGCACGCCACGCAGATCAAGACCCGCGCCGAAGCCGACGCGTGCGTGGCCCGCATCCAGCGGGCCAACTTGAATGCCGTGTTCTTGCTCGTCTGGTACTGGGGCGGCCAGGCCTTCTATCACAGCCAGCTGTGCCCTCTGGGCGAGGACGTAGAGCAAGGTTACGATCCGCTGGGTCACATGATTGCCCAGTGCCACCAGCGCGGCATCGAAGTGCACGCTTGGTATGTAAACGGCTCCTACGGCGCGGCCCAACCGCTGCACGTGCTGGATAAGCATCCCGAGTGGGCCGTGCAGACCGACGGCGGCAATGAACTGTGGTACGACTTCGGCAAACCGCAGGTCCGCAAGTTTCAGAGCGATCTGATGATCGAATGCCTGCGGAACTACGATCTGGACGGGATCCACTTCGACTACATCCGATACGGTCCCAAGGTTTGCTGGTGCAACCACTGCCAGGAGGAGTTTGCCGCTCGCTACGGTTTAGTACCCGTGGTGAGCGAAAAGCGGTTGTCGTTCCCCATCGTGGCCCCGCTGAGCGGCAACCCGGTGGCGGAACCCACAACGGCCAAGGTCCTTGCCCAGTTTTCCGACGGTGCTGCGGCGATCGTCACCAACCAACTCGGCAAGGGAAAGGTGCTGCTGTTGAACTGGCATGCCTGCCGCCAGATGCCTCCACCGGTGGCCGAGACTATCAGGCGCGCCCTTCAAATATGGAATGCACCCCGCGACAAGGTCTTCGTCGTCGACACCGCGCCCAACCGCCGGGAGTACGGGCGCCAGTTTGCCCGCGACGCCGTCGCCGCGCTGCAAAGGCTGGGCTACCGGGCGAAGCTCTCCGACGAAGACCGCTTGGCCGAACTCCCCAAAGACTCGCTTCTGGTCATGGCCGCGGTCTATCTCATTCCCGACGAAACCGCCCAGCAACTCGAGCAATTCGTCCAGGCTGGTGGCATCTTGCTGGTAATTGACGGTCCCGTGCGCTCGATCCGCAAGGCCCCCTTGCAGCGCGTGCTGGGAATGAAGAGTTCCGGGCGCTATTTCAACAGAACCGAACTCATCCTCCCCGCCGGCCCGAGTGATCTTCTCCCCTCCAGCGATCGCAAGATCGACCTCGAAGAGGAGCGAAGCCGCCTACGAAAGTGGGCCGAGTATCGCAAGTCGGGCGTTACAGAGCTTGTTCGCGACGTCTACCGGCGTGCAAAACAGATCAAGCCCAAGGCCCAGGTAACCGCCGCCGTGTTCACCCCCCTGGCCTCCGCAGAAAACGTCTTTCAAGACTGGCCCGGTTGGCTCCGTGAGGGCATTATCGACTACGTGATCCCCATGGCCTACACGGCCGACAACCATGCGCTGGCCACGCAACTCCAGGAGTGGAAGACGATCGACCCGCAGCTGGAGCGCATCGTGCCGGGGTTGTCGATTTACAGGAGGACCGTCCGGGGCCCGGTCACGCGCGACACGAATCTGATCCTCTCGCAACGCCAGCTGTGCATCGAGAACGGCGCCCACGGGAACCTTTTCTTCTCGCTGCACTACCTCAACGATCCGCTCATTGACCTGCTCACAAGCGGCCCGCACCGCGATAAGGTACCGGCGTACCGCCCACCACCGCGCAAGGCGCCTTGAACTTTGAGAGGCCCCCGATACGGGGCTGCCCAATACTACAAGATCAACTGG
>Ga0180438_10004511_pt1 | contig 20009 bp, 16 predicted proteins | sample SS_ome_12_FD_132455 | JGI IMG/M metagenome (GOLD analysis project Ga0180438, IMG submission 132455) | Hypersaline lake sediment archaeal communities from the Salton Sea, California, USA - SS_3_D_2 metaG | ecosystem: Environmental > Aquatic > Non-marine Saline and Alkaline > Hypersaline >... | reverse complement strand
GTCATGGAGATCAACACCGGGGTCAAGGACGCCTTTGTCTTCTCCAGTGGCAAGGATATGGCGGTGTTCAAGGGGGTGGGATACCCTGAGGAGATAGCCGAGTACTTTTGCCTGGAGCAGTATCAGGGCTACCTGTGGACAGCACACGGGAGATTCCCCACTAATACCCCTGGCTGGTGGGGTGGGGCACATCCGTTCAACATCCTGGACTGGACAGTGGTCCACAATGGCGAGATCTCATCATATGGGATAAACCGGCGCTACCTGGAGCAATTCGGTTACCACTGCACCATGCAGACCGACACCGAGGTAATAGCCTACGCCATCGACCTCCTGATGCGCAAGCACGGCCTCCCTATAGAGATCGTGGCCAAGATAATGGCGCCTCCTTTCTGGGGCGACATAGAGCGTCGCCCCCCGAATGAGCAAAAGCTGCTTCGGGCTTTGCGACAGGTATATGGCAGCCTGCTCTTAAATGGGCCTTTCACGGTAATTATCGCCCATCAAGGTGAAATGGTCGGGTTTACCGACAGGATAAGGCTCCGTCCGCTCACTGTCGGAGTGAAGGAATCCGTGCTCTATCTCTCGTCCGAGGAGTCAGCTATTCGCCTGATCTGCCCCGACCTAGACCGGGCGTGGATTCCGGTGGGCGGCGAGCCGATAGTGGGGAGTCTTAAGCGACCTCTTGTGCCTCAAGAGGCGGCTATAGCAGGAAGGGACAAGATTTGATGCTAACCAAGAGGATTATCCCCTGTCTTGATGTGACTGAAGGTCGGGTGGTCAAAGGCACCAGCTTCACCGACCTCCAGGATGCTGGCGACCCGGTAGAGCTTGCTGCCTTCTACTACCAGGAGGGCGCCGATGAGCTGGTGTTCCTCGATATTGGCGCCACACCCGAAGGCCGCGACACCATGGTGGATGTGGTTGAGCGAGTATCGGAGCAGGTTTTCATACCGCTCACCGTTGGCGGAGGGCTGCGCAACACTTATGACATGAGACACATGCTGGAGGCGGGAGCGGACAAGATAGCCATCAACACCGCGGCGGTGCAGAGCCCTGAACTTATCGGCGAAGGGGCAAGAAAACTCGGCTCTCAGTGCATTGTTGTCGCCATCGATGCCAGGCGAACGATGAACAGTCATAGTCCCAAGTGGGAAGTCTTAACCCACGGGGGTCGAAAGCCAACGGGCATTGACGCCTTCCAGTGGGCGAAGGAGGCGGTCACGCTTGGCGCTGGAGAGCTGCTCCTTACCAGTTGGGATGCCGATGGCCATCGGACCGGATATGACCTGGAGCTGACCTGCGCCATTAGCGAGGCGGTGACCGTGCCGGTAATCGCCAGTGGTGGCGCCGGCAATCTGGAGCACCTTCGCCAGGCGCTGGTCATAGGCAAGGCTGACGCCGTTCTCGCCGCCAGCATCTTCCATTACCGCACTTATTCGATTCGCCAGGCGAAGGACTACCTGGCTGAAAGAGGGATTCCTGTAAGGACCTAGGAGAGCAAATTGAAGACCTATTTGCCATCAAAGTTTATCGTTGAGCGGGACCCTGAGCGGTGCATCCAGTGTCAGGTGTGTGTCAACCAGTGCACCTTTGACACGCATTACTACGATGCCGGGGACGATGAGGTGAGGAGCCGCGAGGAGAACTGCGTCGGCTGCCATCGCTGTGTGGTCTTCTGCCCCACCCAGGCTTTGACTATCAAGAGAAACCCCCTGGACTATCGGGAGAACTATAACTGGCGCCCCGAGGCGATCGAGGACATCATCAAGCAGGCCGAGACTGGGGGCGTTCTTCTCACCGGGATGGGCAACGATAAGGGCTATCGCATCTACTGGGACCACCTGGTTCTCAACGCCAGCCAGGTGACCAATCCCTCCATTGACCCGCTGCGCGAGCCGATGGAGCTTACCACCTATCTTGGTCGAAAGCCAGATAGAGTGGAGGTTGGTCCCAATCCCTCCAGCCTGAAAACGGAGCTTGCTCCTCAGGTCAAGCTCGAAGTGCCGGTGATGTTTCCCGCCATGTCCTACGGCGCAGTTAGCATCAATGTGCACGAGTCCCTGGCCCGGGCGGCCACCGAGGCGGGAACCCTGTGGAACACCGGCGAAGGGGGTCTTCATCCTAGGCTATATAAATATGGGAACAATACCATCGTCCAGGTAGCATCGGGGCGCTTCGGCGTTCATCCTGAGTACCTTGATGCGGCCAGGGTGGTTGAGATCAAGATCGGACAAGGGGCCAAGCCGGGTATAGGAGGGCACCTCCCCGGTGAGAAGGTGAGCGCCGAGGTATCCCTGACCCGTATGATTCCCAAGGGAACAGATGCCTTATCCCCGGCACCGCAGCACGATATTTACTCGATTGAGGACCTGGCACAGCTTGTCTACGCCCTGAAAGAGGCGACCAACTATACCAAGCCGGTATCGGTCAAGATAGCCGCGGTCCATAACTCGGCGGCCATTGCCAGCGGCATGGTGCGAGCTGGAGCGGACATCATAGTTCTCGATGGGCTGCGGGGGTCTACCGGCGCTGCGCCCAAGATCATCCGCGACAATGTTGGCATCCCTATTGAGATGGCTCTGGCCTCGGTAGATACCCGCCTGAGACAGGAGGGTATCCGCAATCAGGCCTCAGTTGTCATCTCGGGGGGAATCAGGAACAGCGGCGACGTAGCCAAGGCCATCGCCCTTGGCGCCGATGCCGTCTATGTTGGAACCGCGGCTCTGGTCGCTCTGGGTTGCACCGTCTGTCAGCAATGCCATACCGGAAAATGCGCCTGGGGTATCTGCACCACTGACCTCGCCCTGACCAAGAGGGTCAACCCCGACATCGGTGCCAGACGGCTGGCTAATTTGCTACGCGGCTGGAGCCTGGAGCTCAAGGAAATACTGGGCGGCATGGGTGTTAATGCCGTGGAGAGCCTGCGGGGCAATCGCCTCCATTTGAGAGGTGTTGGGCTTACCGACACCGAGCTTGAAATCCTGGGAGTAAGGATGGCAGGAGACTGAGATGGCAAGGAACGTTCATAGAAGAAAGGCCAATTCGGTGGCGAGAATTGACGCCAACGGCGTTTTCTATCGTGACCTCAACGCCAGACTGAGGGACACGGTCTCCAATGGAACTCAGAGAATTGTGCTCCAAAACGTCTATGGTCAAAGATATATCGGCACCGACCTGGACAAGCCGGTCGAGATTGAGATATTTGGCACTCCAGGCAATGACCTTGGGGCATTCATGGATGGGCCCCGGATTGTCGTTCACGGCAACGCACAGGATGGGTGTGGAAACACGATGAACAACGGCGAAATAATCGTTCACGGTCATGCCGGGGACATTATTGGCCTGTCAGCCCGGGGAGGAAAGATCTTTGTCCGAGAAGACGTGGGCTACCGGGCTGGTATACACATGAAGGAGTATGAGGAAAAGAAACCGGTGCTGGTCATCGGCGGCACCGCTCAGGACTTCCTCGGCGAATATATGGCAGGTGGAATCCTGATCCTCCTTGGCCTCGACCTGAAAGAAGGGGAGCGCCACAAAGCCAATTTCATTGGCACCGGGATGCATGGTGGTGTTATCTACTTGAGCGGCACCGTCGATGATTTCCAATTGGGTAAAGAAGTAGGCATTGCCGAACTAGAGGAGAAGGATCGCCAGATTCTCCAGCAGTTTGTTGGCGAGTTTGCGGCTCATTTTGGCTACGACGCCGGGAAGATACTGAAACACAAGTTTACCAAGCTATTCCCCCTCTGGCTCAGACCTTATGGCAGGCTCTACGCTTACTAGGCATAGGAGTGGAACATGATCGGCCAAGAGACGCGAGAAGTTGAAAGGAAGGCAATGGCAATTCTAAAAGTCTTGAGCGGCTCGCAAGAGCCTCTGGGTGCCAGGGTTATCGCTCGTCGATTGGGTGATTTCGGCATCGACCTCGGGGAGAGGGCAGTGAGGTACCACCTCAAGCTCATGGATGAGCGAGGTCTTACCCGCTCTGTGGGGAGGAGAGATGGCAGGTCAATCACCCAGAGAGGGATCGAGGAAGTCAAGAGCGCCATGGTCGGTGACAGGGTAGGCTCAATAGTTGGCAGGATCGAGCTACTCGCCTATCGAACCACCTTCGACCTGGATAAGCGCATCGGAGAGGTCCCTATCAATACATCCCTATTCCCCAGAGAGGGATTCGCCTATGCCCTGGAGGCGATGGAAGGCGCTTTCAGAGCCGGCCTCTTTGTCAGTGAACTGGTGGCTGTGGCTAGTGAGGGAGAGAGACTGGGGGAGGTGATTGTGCCTCAAGGCAAGGCGGGTCTGGCCACGGTGTCGAGCATCGTGACAAGCGGGGCTCTGTTTAAGGCTGGTATCCCTGTAAATTCGAAATTTGGCGGTTTACTCCAGGTCCGCAATTACGATCCGTTTCGCTTTGTTGAGCTGATAGAGTACTCAAGCTGTTCCCTTGACCCCTCCGAGATATTTATTGCCAGCAACATGACCAGCGTCATCGATGCAGCAAGGAGAGGCGAAGGCAAGATACTGGCTAACTTCCATGAATTTCCGGCTGTGTGTAGGCCGGTGGTGGAGACCGCTATTGAAAAATCGAAGGAGGCTGGCCTTTGCGGCCTGGTTATGATGGGCGAGATGAGCGAGCCAATATGCGAAGTCCCGGTAGGGTTAAACAAGGTTGGGATGATACTTCAGAGCGGGCTAAACCCGGTGGCAGCCGCTGTGGAAGCGGGGATAGAGGTGGAAAACCATGCCATGAGCGGGCTAATCGACTACCGAGAGCTAAGGAGTTTCTGGGACTTGTGAGTAACCAGGGTGGAGAATGATCAACATGTTCAAAGTATTCATTATAGCGGACCACACCGAGCAAATGAGAGGGCTGAGTTCAAGTCTTTCTCATAAGGGGTTCACCTGCTCAATCACTCCCGATGGTGAGAATGCAATAGATGAGGTCATAGAGCAAGGGCCAGACCTGGTACTCATAGCTATGGATGGATCGCTAGCCAGCTCGGGCACGAGCAGCCTACTTCAGAGGATAAAGGCGGAGCGCCAGCTACCGGTCGTCATCCTACTCTCCAAAGGAGCGATTGACCGCCTCGATTCACACCCGAGCGTGGACGATTTCGTCATCGAGCCCTGGGATGCGACTGAGGTGGCAGCGAGGGCGAAGCGAGTACTGTGGCGAACCAACAATGTACATAGTGAGGAGTTGATTAAGTCTGACAACCTAGTGATAGACCTAGCCAAATGCGAGGTGACTATTGACGGTAGAAGATTGGCGCTCGCTTTCAGAGAGTACGAGTTGCTTAAATTCCTGGCAAGCAACAAAGGCCGGGTCTTCACCAGAGAAGCCCTGCTGAACAGAGTTTGGGGCTATGACTACTACGGCGGCGACCGGACGGTAGACGTGCACATCAGAAGGCTCAGGAGCAAGATCGAAGACTCCTCTCATACCTACATAGATACGGTGAGGAACATAGGCTACAGGTTCAGAGGGGAAGCATAGCCAGGTGTGTGGCATCGTAGCAATCTATGGAAACGATGCCAGCCGTTGCGCACCTCATTTGGACATGATGCTCAACCGATTATCTCACCGTGGACCAGATGATCGAGGTATCCATATTGGCAATAACATTGCACTGGGACAAACGAGGCTCTCCATAATAGACGTGGCTGGTGGCAGGCAGCCAATATTTGCCGAGGATGGACGGGAATGCGTTATATGTAACGGTGAAATCTACAACCACTTGGCCCTGAGAAGGGAGCTTTTGCAGCACCAATTCCGCACCAATTCTGATAGCGAGGTCATTGTCCACCTGTTCGAGGAATTGGGGGAGGGCTCGGTTTCTCAACTGGACGGGATGTTTGCCTTTGTTCTCCACGATGGGCAGGACATCCTCGTCGCCAGGGACCCACTGGGGATAAAGCCCCTCTATCAGGGGAGAAGAGACGGTTGCTTGTTCTTCGCCTCGGAGCTCAAGGCATTGGACGGCGTGGTAGATAGTATCCAGGAATTCCCTCCCGGCCACTACTATCACTCCAAGCGGGGCTTGGTTCAATACTATCGTTTTCCCCAAACTGACTGTGGGAACGGCGACGTAGATGAGATCTGCAAGACACTACAAGAGAAGCTAAACCGAGCGGTGCAAAAGCGTTGGATGTCCGATGTCCCGCTGGGTTGCTTCCTTAGCGGCGGTATCGACAGCAGCCTGATAGCCGCTATATCAAAGCGAAACTTCGACCACCTAGATACTTTCTCTGTTGGCCTGGGGGAGGATGCCACCGACCCTCCATATGCTAGGGCAGTCGCCAAATTCCTCGGGACTGGCCACCACGAATACACCTATACCCGTAAGGAGGTCTTAGAGACATTGCCGGAGGTAATCTATCACCTCGAATCTTTCGATCCTGCGCTGGTGCGAAGTGCCATTCCCTGTTATTTCGTGTCCAGGCTGGCGAAGGACTATGTGAAGGTCATCCTCACTGGAGAAGGTGCGGATGAAGTGTTTGCCGGCTACCACTACTTTAAGCGATATCGCCGTAAGGATGAAGTGTATAAGGAATCGGTGAGGATCCTCACTGGCCTCCATAATTTGAACCTCCAGAGGGTTGATCGCTCCACTATGGCGCACTCAATAGAGGGAAGAGTGCCGTTTCTCGACGTTGATTTCGTAGAATATACCATGTCTATTGACCCGGAGTTAAAACTAGCCGGGAAGGGAAGGCGGATTGAGAAGTGGCTGTTACGGCACGCCTTCGTCGATTACCTTCCCGCGGAGGTCGTGTGGCGGCCCAAGATGGAATTCTCTGCTGGCTGTGGCTCCGAGCGATTGCTGACTGATTTTTTAGAAAACGAAATTACAGATGCTGAGTTTGAGCGAGAGAGGAGACGATTTAGTCACGTCCAAATCTCGTCCAAAGAGGAACTCTATTACTTCAGGATATTCCGCAGTCTATTCAGCACCGATGTAGATATCGAAGCCATTGGCAGGTGGAAAGGCGGTTTTGCCTCCGAAGGCTCAGACCAGTAGCATAACCAAAGCCTTTTCTCAACCCGTAACATAACCTTAACTTGGCTGTAATCTGTTGGAAACATCTAGGTGGTATCTTTGTGCGGGAGGCAAAGATGGAGCGGATCCTGCATAATGATATCTATCAAACCCTAGACCTTTGGGCTAAGTTATCGCCGTCTATCCGCCAACCCAAAAGTGTTGCCAGACATAATTTGCCAGAGAACGATAGTAATTCTGAGCCGAAAGACAGTATTGCAGGGGCTGCAGAAGGGGTAAGGAGGCTGGGCGATGTAGCCAAGGCGGCACAAGGTGTCTGCTAATCCCGGTGATACTGCCTGGATTCTAATTTCGGCAGCCCTAGTGATGCTGATGATGCCGGGTTTGGCCCTGTTTTATGGCGGGATGGTGAGGCGGAAGAATGTGCTGTCCACCATCATGATGAGCTTCGTTCTTCTCGGTCTCGTCGGCATCCTCTGGGTGCTTTATGGCTACAGTTTGGGCTTTGGACATGACATAGGTGGCGTTTTTGGAAACCTAGATTGGATTGGCCTTAAGAGCGTGGGGCAGGAGCCCTCTGACATTTATGCCTCAACAGTCCCCCACCTCGCCTTCATGATATTCCAGGCCATGTTTGCCATTATCACCGTGGCGCTCTGGACGGGAGGCGTAGTAGAAAGGATAAAGTTCAGCGCTTTCCTGGTTTTTGCCGCCCTGTGGTTCACATTAGTCTACTGTCCTGTGGCCCACTGGGTGTGGGGTGACGGAGGCTGGCTCGCTGAGCTAGGCGTTCTCGATTTTGCCGGTGGTGCTGTGGTTCACATAAATGCTGGTATGTCGGCATTGGCTCTAGCGCTACTGCTTGGTGTTCGCAAGGGATTTAAGGAAAGGGAGCCTATGGAACCTCACAATATCCCCATGGTGGTGTTGGGCGCTGGTCTGCTCTGGTTTGGCTGGTTTGGCTTCAATGCTGGAAGTGCCCTGACTGCGGGGGGACTGGCCTCCAGTGCCTTCGTCGCCACCAACATTTCGGCAGCGGCTGGTGCTCTGACCTGGATGTTCCTGGGCTGGATCTATCGTCGTCCTTCTGCACTCGGCATCGCCACCGGGGCGATAGCCGGGTTGGCGGCCATTACCCCAGCCGCTGGCTTCGTGGAGCCAATTGCCGCAATACCCATCGGGGTCATCGCCTCAGTTGTTTGCTACTACTGTATACTTCTGAGAATAAGGCGGGGTGTAGACGAGTCCCTGGATGTCTGGGCGGTCCATGGCATGGGAGGCATTTGGGGGGTTCTGGCCACCGGTCTTTTCGCCAGTGTTGCCGTGAACGCAGCCGGGGCTGACGGGCTATTTCTGGGCAACGCCGCGCAGTTCGCCAGGCAGATCGCTGGCGTCGCCGCTGTTGGAGCCTTTGCCTTCGTGGCCACTTTCGGGTTGGGCAAATTAGTCGACGCCACTATGGGGCTCAGGGTCAAAGAGGACGAAGAGATAGTGGGACTGGACATATCCCAACACGGGGAGAGAGCATATGGAGGCACCTTGCCATGAAGAAGATAGAAGCCACGATCAGGCCGGAGAAGCTGGAGCCAGTCAGAGCTGCCCTGGCTGAAATTGGCATATTAGGTATGACTGTTACAGAAGTGAGTGGCCGTGGACGCCAAAGGGGCATTGTGTTGCAATGGCGAGTTGGGGAATATAGGGTGGAGTTCTTGCCTAAAGTAAAGTTGGAGGTCGTAGTCCTCGACGAGGATGTGGGCAAAGCTCTGAACGCTATTGTAACAAAAGCCAGGACAGGTGAGAGAGGAGATGGCAAGATATTTGTCCTGCCAGTTGATAACGCGGTACGGGTAAGAACTGGCGATGAAGGTGAAAATGCTATCTAAACAGAAGGGAGGAAGAAAATGGTAGGGAAAAGTAGGGAAGAGAGCAAGGAATATGTTCTCAAGATGGCAAAGGAGCACGATGTGAAGTTCATCCGGCTGTGGTTCAGCGACATACTGGGCATGCTCAAGAGCTTTGCCATCACCGTCGAAGAGCTGGAGGGAGCACTGGAGGAGGGAATGGGTTTTGATGGTTCCTCCATCCAGGGGTTCGCCCGTATTGATGAGAGCGATATGATGGCTCTGCCCGACCCCGATACCTTCCAGTTGCTGCCGTGGCGGCCCAGGGAGCACCGTGCTGTGGCCCGGATGTTCTGCGACATCCTGAAGCCTGGTGGTGAGCCCTTTGTAGGTGACCCCAGGTATGTCCTCAAGAGGAATCTGAAGCGGGCAGCGGACATGGGCTACACGTTCTACGTGGGGCCGGAGCTGGAGTACTTCTACTTCCGGGATTCGGAGGGAGCCGAGCCTCTGGATCAAGGGGGATACTTCGACCTGACCCCGCTGGACGTAGCAACTGATCTCAGGAGAGAGACGGTTCTCACCTTAGAGGAGATGGGCATCGGCGTGGAGTATTCGCACCATGAGGTTGCTGCCAGCCAGCATGAGATTGACATTAGGTATACCGATGCCCTGACCATGGCTGACAGCGTCATGACCTATCGCCTGGTGGTTAAGCAGATAGCCATGAACCACGGGGTCTATGCTACCTTCATGCCCAAGCCGATATTCGGCATCAATGGCAGCGGCATGCATGTGCATCAGTCGCTGTTCAAAGGGGACAAGAACGCCTTCTTCGACAAGAACGATGAGTACTACCTGTCCAAGACAGCCAAGTGCTACATAGCCGGTTTGCTGAAGCATGCTCCTGAAATCACAGCTGTCACCAACCAGTGGATCAATTCCTACAAGCGGCTGGTCCCTGGCTACGAGGCGCCAGTTTACCTCTCGTGGGCGCGGCGGAACCGGGCCGACCTGATCCGGGTTCCCGAGTATAAGCCGGGAAAGGAAAATGCCACGAGGATAGAGTTCAGGTCGCCCGACCCTGCTTGCAATCCCTATCTTGCCTTCAGCGTGATGCTGGCTGCCGGGTTGGAAGGAATTGAGAAGGAATACGAGGTGCCTGCGCCAATAGAAGAAAACGTGTATGAGATGACCGAGGAAGAGAGGGAGAGGAAGGGGATAGCGACCCTCCCTGCCGGCCTATGGGAAGCCATTCAGCTGACTGAGAAGAGCGAACTCGTGCGCAAAACCTTAGGCGACCACGTTTTCCACGCTTTCATCAAGAACAAGAAGATAGAGTGGGATAACTACCGCACCCAGGTAACTGACTACGAACTGAAGAGGTACCTGCCAATCCTATAAGCTGGCCGGGAGGAATATCATGCGCAGGCTGCGGATTGGTTTGGCTCAGATCAATACAACCGTAGGCGATTTTGCGGGCAACACTCAAAAGATCTTGGAGACCATCGCCGAAGCTAAATCTCTGGGGGTTGACCTCCTCGCCTTTCCTGAGCTTGCCATCTGCGGTTACCCGCCGGAGGACCTGCTATTTAAGCCACGGTTCATCGAGGAGAATCTAAGGTCTCTTGGTCGGGTTGTCGAACAATCCTCCGGGCTTGCCGTCGTGGTTGGCTTCGTCGATGCAAAGGGCGACATCTACAACGCTGCCGCAGTCATCCACGATCGAAAGCTAGTTGGGGTCTATCACAAGATATATCTGCCCAACTATGGGGTCTTCGACGAGAATCGCTACTTCCAGGCTGGCAGGGAGTGTCCGGTCTACATCATAGCTGGCGTAGGTGTAGGGATCAACATTTGCGAGGACATCTGGTATGAGGCTGGACCGGCTACTGCGCAGGCTTACTCCGGGGCTGAGGTCATAGTGAATATCAGCGCATCGCCCTACCACTTCGGCAAGCGAAATTTCAGGGAGAGGATGCTTGGCACACGGGCATCAGACAATGTGGCTATCGTGGCTCACAACAACTTAGTGGGAGGGCAGGATGAGCTGGTCTTCGATGGCAACAGCATGGTGCTGGACGAGAAGGGGCGGCTCATAGCCAGGGGCAGGCAGTTTGAAGAGGACCTAGTGGTAGTCGATCTCGACGTCGAGGCTGTCTTCCGAACCCGCCTTCACGACCCGAGGTGGAGAAAAGAGATCCTCTTGCTGAAGGAACAACGCTGGCATGAAACCAAAATAGCGGTATCTGAAGCGCCGGGTAGCGCTCCAAAACCACCGCTACCGCAAAGAGAGCTTCAGGTGCGTGACTTTCCTGGTGATGTCTATGACGCGCTGGTTCTGGGCACACAAGACTACGTCCACAAGAACGGGTTTGAGAAGGTAGTGATAGGTCTTTCCGGGGGGATCGATTCCAGCCTGGTGGCAGCCATCGCAGTTGATGCCCTGAGGGCATCAAACGTGGTCGGGGTGGCTATGCCTTCGAGATACTCCTCCCCGGGTAGCATATCGGATGCTGAGTTGCTGGCTCAGAACCTGGGCATCAAGCTTATCACTATACCCATTGAGAAGGTATTCCAGGCTTACCTGGAGGTGCTGGCTCAACCTTTTGAGGGAGCCGAGCCCGACGTGGCTGAGGAAAACCTGCAAGCACGAATCCGGGGCAATTTGCTGATGGCTTTATCTAACAAGTTTGGTTGGCTGGTTCTCAACACAGGCAATAAGAGCGAGATGGCGACCGGGTATACCACACTATACGGTGACATGGCAGGCGGCTTTGCGGTGATAAAGGACGTTCTCAAGACCCTGGTCTATGAACTCTCCAAATACCGAAACTCGGTATCTGGCTCGGAACTCATACCCTCCTCAATCATTGATAAGACCCCATCGGCTGAGCTAAGGCCGGAGCAGAAGGATAGTGACACCCTACCCCCATATGACCTGCTCGATCTGGTATTAACTGCTTACGTCGAGGAGGACAGAAGCGTCGAGGGGATCATTGCCATGGGAATCGGTGAAGATATAGTCAAGCAGGCTGCCCGCCTGGTAGATAACAGCGAGTATAAGCGACGCCAGGCGCCTCCGGGGATCAAGATAACGCTGAGAGCCTTCGGTCGGGACAGAAGGCTGCCGATAACAAATCGATTCAAGGGACTTTAGCACAAGGCAGGACTCCATCAGCTATTCAACTTCCAGTGCGAAGGTGATATAATGAGCACAGTTTATCTTAGACCCCTGAGAGAGGTTCGCATGGTACAAAGTGCCGGCTCGGATGCGGAAAGGAAGATAATAGCCATCCTCAAGGTCCTCAGTGAGTCCTCTGAGCCATTAGGGTCGATCACCATCGCCCGGGAACTCGAGCGTCACGGGATTTTCCTGAGCGAGAGAGCAGTCAGATACCACCTGAGAATAACAGATGAGCGAGGCTATACTCAGCCTCTGGGCCGAGATGGCAGGATGATTACACCGCAGGGGCTTGAAGAGCTTAGGATGGCGCTGGCACCAGACCAGGTTGGTTTCATTCTTGAGAAATTGGAACTTTTAGCCTTTAACACCACGTTTGACCCTGAAAAACGGAGCGGACAACTTCCTATAAACACCTCTCTCTTCGACAAGGATCAATTTCCCCACGCTCTCACTGCTATGAGAGACGTATTCAAGGCTGGTCTGTGTGTTAGTGAACTGGTAGCAACAGCAGCGGAGGGCGATAGGCTTGGTGGTGCAGTTATCCCAGGCGGGAAAATAGGCTTTGCCACAGTCTGCAGCGTAGTCATAAACGGGGTATTGTTAAAGTCGGGTGTCCCTATAGAATCGAGATTTGGGGGAGTGCTTGAGATCAGAGACTCAAAGCCGAGGCGCTTCGTGGCGATAATCAACTATGGGGGCACATCTTTAGACCCCTCAGAGCAATATATCCGTGCCGGCATGACCAGCGTGGGCGAGGCAGCCCGGACGGGCAGTGGTAAGATACTCGCCAATTTTCGTGAAATACCAGCTCCTTCGAGGTCCATTATCGAAGAGGTTATTGCAAGGCTCAAAGAGGCTGGCATCGGTGGGGTTTATGTCTTGGGCAACACCAGCGAGCCTGTTTGCCAAATAGCGGTAGGCCTCAATCGAGTCGGCGTGGTACTACTTGGCGGGCTTAACCCCGTGGCGGCTGCCATCGAGGCAGGAGTCTACGCTGAGAATATAGCCGAGAGCGGGATGATAGAATTCGAGCGGCTCGTCAGTGTTTGGCAGCTATGAGTTGAATATCCACTCACAGCTTTAAACTACAGGCGCCTTGTCTCTGGACTTACCGTTCACGAGGAACCACGGTGCCCTTTTCTCTCAGTACCATGCTCGTCCGAACGGATGGTTTCAGCCGCAAATGGCTTACCGAGATTCTGAGCATTGTTTCACACCTGCCAAGGGAGTCTTTTTTGAGCTGAACGTAACGCTATATCGTGCAATTGGCTGGTTAGCTGATGCCTCTACACAGGTAACTGCTTAAGTAGTGCTTCCATCCCCCGACGCTGCAACTGTCCACAAGCGGCGTCTATGTCCGCCCCACGCTGAACCCGCTGCGTGACTTCGATACCCGCGCCATCCAACATTTTGCGGAAAGCTTTGACGCGTTTCGGTGACGGGGCTCGGAAAGCGAGCCCGGAGACCGGGTTATACGGAATCAAGTTCACATGGCAGTTAAGCCCACGCAGTACCCGTGCCAATTCATAGGCCTCTGCGTCCCCATCGTTGACCCCATCTAGCAAACAATACTCGAATGTCACCCGCCTGCCAGTCTGCTTCACATATTCGCGGCAGCCATCCACGATTTCAGCGACACTCCACTTGGTCATCCTTGGGATAAGTTGTCGGCGTAGGTCATCGGTAGGAGCATGAAGAGAGACCGCCAAGGTGATTTGCAATTTCTCACGTGCCAACCTGAGGATGCCGGGAACGAAGCCCACAGTGCTCACCGTCAGATTCCTCGCGCCAATGCCTAATTCCCTGTTCAGCAGACGCACCGCCTTCAAAGTCGCCACATAGTTGAGCAATGGCTCTCCCATGCCCATGAAGGTAGCATGGTCAATACGCCCACTGAGGCTATCAATTTGCAGTGGGTGATTTCGCACTGCTTCCTGCACCGCTAGTATCTGATCCACAATTTCGCCAGCTGTCAGGTTGCGAGTATAGCCACTCAGCCCAGTGGCGCAAAAAACGCAGCTAACCGAGCAGCCTACCTGTGTAGACAGACAGCAACTGAGGCGATCTTCGTAGGGCAAGCCCACGCTTTCCACTTTTGCGCCATCGTGCATTGCCAGCAGCAACTTAAAGGTTCCATCCCGGCTGCGCTGGACGCTGACAACTTGGGTGCGACCGACCTCGTATTTTACCCTCAGCCGTGCCCGCAACTCGTTAGGCAGATTAGTCATCTCCTCGAACGTGTGCGCCCCACGTCGGTAGATCCACTCAGCTAGCTGGTTGCCGCGATACGCTGGTTCGCCCTCCTCCTGTACGAGCACACGCAGTTCATCTGTGTTCAGTCCTAATAGGGTGGTTAGCATAGCCTACCTCTGAGCCCACACGTTGTCTTCAGTATGTAATTATCTTTAAGGTACACTTATTGCGTGGTATCATGATAAACTTCGCTGGCTGACCAGGCAAGTCTAGCCTAGAAATGTACCATGGTTTTCGGCATGCCCCGAGGAAGACGGCCACAGCAACAATTTGAGTTACTGTTAGATACTACTTGCATTGGAGTTCCCTCACAGCATTATTGGCCGAATATGCAACTTTAAGTAGTCATTGTCTTATCTTCTTTACTTCCTCAACTATCTTCGGCAAAATCTCGCCAGTTTTCCCTCGGATTAGGTAATCAGAAATCCTTTCCTCAGTTAAAGGTGTTGGCTCTGCGTTCACCTCAATTATTGTCACCGCTGGGATTTTCTCTACCATGTATATGCCAGTTTCGGTCTTTCCTTCTGTTTCCGTTCTCCTTTGCCTTGCGACTCGCGGTAGCTCGGCAAAGGGGTAAACCACAGCTGAGGTTCCACAAATTAGCATCAGATCGCATTTCCAAGCCTCCTCCAAGCTTAAGTGAGAGACATCGCTGGGAATCGGCTCCCCGAAGAAGACGCCGTCACTTTTTATTACCCCTGTGCACTTAGGACAACGGGGCGGCAGCTTGTCTTTGACTCTTAGCTTTTCCAAATCGAACTCATCTTGGGCAAATCTTGAGCCGCAGGAAATGCATCTGAGCTTGAACATACTGCCATGATATTCCAACACGTTTTTTGACCCAGCCTTTTCGTGAAGCCCGTCAACATTTTGAGTGAGCACGCTCTTCAAGATACCCATTGTCTCAAGCTCCGCCAGAGCGTAATGTCCAGGATTTGGCATTGCCTTTTCTAGGTCTTCAATGAACCTAGGCCTTGGCCCAGATAGGCTTTCCTCCCACCACCTTTTGGGATCTTCCAGAAGACTCTGATATGCCAGATAAGCCCTTCTTTCGGCTTCAGGGTCCTTAGTCCATATTCCCGAAGGACCGCGAAAGTCAGGAATCCTCGATTCCGTTGAAATCCCAGCACCAGTTAGGGCAATGGCATATCTTGAATTGACCAAATCCCTTGCTGCTCTTACAACTAGTTCTTCCACACTTGCCCCCTCTACTTATCTTCTCCTGATTTGGCGATTTATGCGGACGTGTTACACCTAGTTGTATTATAGCACTTGGTAGTCCATAGGGTTGTAGGAAATCGTAGAGACATACGTGGCTGTTGAACAAAACCGAGGATTGTTTAACCTCGTTGTGACAGCGCAGTCCAGCACGAATGACGGAGCGCCAACTTGTTATTCAAAGGCTTTCCGAGGAGAGGCAGAACGGATCGGTTAGCTACAACGCATGTACCACGAAATCTAACAGAGGTAGACGTTAGGGGATTACAAGGTGTAAGATAGAGATCATGAGCATGTTCTTCATGAAGGGTAAGAACATGTACATCTTTTGGCCGCATCGATCCAAGAAAAGGATTAATCACTTTTTGCAGCAGAATCTTTGCGACCTGGGGCTGAATACGCCGCTTCGGCGGCAAATGAGCAGAGGAGACCAAGTTGTGTTTTGCATAACAACCACGAGCGAGAGTCGTGTTTGGGCCAGAGCTGAGTTGGCAGGTCTAGTCTTTGCTCTTCCTCCACACGAGGTAGCCAACCGAAAATTCCCTTTATCGGTTCCTCTCTTGCCGGGCTCGGTTCAATGGTGTTGGCCCTCTTGGCAGCAACAGTTTCATTGGTATGAAACGCACAGAATCAGCGAAGAGGAATTTTTGCGGCTAACAGGCAACAAGCAATGGCGCAATTCTCCTCCGCCAACGCCAGATCAAAGATGAGATGCACCAAGATCGCAACGACCCCATAGAGCCGGTTTTTAGGGACCTGGCGGAACGAACTAGGCCGAACTGTCCCACTTTTGCTGACTACATACACCCGTCAACAAACCGTCAACAAACCGCAGCCTTGCGGGTGTCTGATCTAACTCAGTGTGGGGATATCTTTTTCTGCTTCTTCGGTCCTACTGGGCGGCTTAAGGGTTGCGTCTTCCTGCTTTCTTTCCATTTCCTCAGCAAAGCTGACGGCTCTAGTATAGTAAGTCGTTACCTTTTCCACCTCTCTGAGCTCAGAGAGAATGACGGTGACATCAATGAGGGCCTTGTTGACAGGATAATCACCATATCTGATGTCAGTCTCAGGAGCTAGACTACGAATGTAGTCTCCGAGCTGCTTCATCAGGTCCATGCTCATTTCCTTGTCCGGGGCTGAGACGAGATACAGTGCTCTCGCTGCGTCCTTTGTGTTACAGCGGACTGATAGTTCACTGATGGCCTCATCCATCGCATGTATTCCCTTATTCTTAGCCTCTTGCCAGGGCATCGTTATTATTGGTAGCAGTGACTTACCATAGCCAATCGCCGTCCATCCGGATAAAGTATACTTTATGTCTGCAGCATCAAGCATACTGACGCCAATGTGTTCCCCCTTTTGCTCTTCGCTGGTACATAGCAGGCTGAAGAAAGGATCGACGATTAATTTGTTTGTTTCCGCAATGTTACCAGCTAAAGAAAAATCCCTTCCGGCATATCTCTGATTATCAATCAAGAATACCGCATCCGCCACCAAGTGAACAGACTTGAGGCATACGGCGGTGTTATAGACAGTCCTCGGCTCTATCTCCTCTTCGTGTTCGAAAGGAAGAACCAGCAGGGAGTAGACCGGCCTATCCACATATCGCTCTTTGATGAGCTGGGCCATTATTGGTATGGCTCCCGAGCCAGTGCCACCAGCCGCCCCGGCAATCAACAAGAAGGCGTCGGTCTCAGTGAATCGCTTGGTCCCTCTTATAGCATCAATGACTTTATAACCGTCTTCTCTAGCTATCTGAGCACCAAGCTCATTAAGCCCACTCACTCCGTGGCCCCTCGTCTGCGTTTCGCCGACAACTATGCGCTGGCGATGGTCAGGCTTTATGGTCTGCAGTCCGCCCAAAGCAGCAGTGTCGGTGTCCACCGCTAAGGCACCAGTAATTATCTCGACTCCCCGATAACGCCGTGCCCTCCTATTGAGTCGAGCAAACTCGTCGGCAATCCGATTACCACATTGTCCAAAGCCAACAACCAGCAGTTTCATTTTGCCACCTCCCAAATCTCAGATTACTCCATGTACCTCAAATGCGTTCAAAACATTCATTTCCCGCCTCTTATGAGACTACTTGACTACTGAATGTTGGAGCATTAGTGTAGTACGTGTATTCGATCTTGTCAATGCCCCAAATGAAAAGAACACATGGCAGTGAAGTCCAACATTTAGCCAGAATGTTTGACTAACAGAACCCACCAGCTGAGCAGCCTAGTGGCACAAAGTTTAAGAAAATAACTGCATTGCACGTTGCCTATTCTTTCCCCTGTCTACCGGTAGCAGGAAGGAAACCAAATAATACACGTATTGATATTATACTCAGCTGATCTTTCGCTAACAAGTGGGCACTGGTCACATAAGATTGCGCTTACAGTCTATACGGAGAAGGATTGCACAAAAGTCAGTTTTGTTCAATGGTCAATTCGTGCTGACCACAAAGCGCCATTTTGTGTAATTGAACACAATGGACATTTGTGCAACGCCAAACAATGCCTGCCTACTCATCTGGTTGCAAGCAGTCGCTGTGAGCCTTTGCGGTCAACAGGTGGATAACATGGCAACAACGGGGCATGTTTCCCTTTTCCGGGTCTTCGTAGCTTGTGGTGAGACTACAAGCTGCTCTGCAATACTGAGGAGACCGGTTTGACCGGAGCATCCAACTAAAGTGCCAACGGAAACGATATCCCCCTCAGAAACACCACAGTCGACCGCTCAAAACCACTGCGTCTATGGGAAATGGATACCCTTGCGGCTGTCTGCAAGGCCTTCGTATCCCTGATGGATTAGGCTACTCTGCACTACCCAGAGATGGCAGATGGACGCATTGCGAATATGAGCGCTTGACTGGTTACGTTTTGTTCTGATAGAATTCGCAGTTGCCAATAAGCACTCAAGAAGATAGCCTATCCTGGCGGTCTTTGGTTCAGCAGGCATCAAGGCTGAGAAGACTGATAGGCAGAAGCAAGTCGATCGTAGAAGGGATAATGTGTCATGGCAGAGGATGATATTCTATTTGAAGTAGATTCCGATCACATCGCGACGATCACCCTCAACAGGCCAAGCAGGTTGAATGCCCTTACCTGGGAAATGTTGTATCAGATGTTGCCTGACCTCTTTCGCACCGTGCACGAGGACGATGAGATCAGGCTGCTGATCATCACCGGGGCTGGAGATGCATTCTGTTCTGGAGCCGATGTTGAGACCCTGGACGACATGAAGTCGGGAAAGATCAAGCTCGGATTCAAGTACTACACTGAGCGTGTTGCTCAGCCCACCATGCTGCTCGCCGATATCGGCAAACCGGTAATAGCAGCAATCAACGGTCAGGCTGCTGGTGTTGGTTTGTCGCTGGCGCTGCTGTCAGACTTCCGAATTGCATCGGAGAATGCGAAGTTCTGCGCCGTCTTCGCGCGGCGCGGCATGGTGCCTGATGGTGGCATGACTCGCACCCTCCAGATGGTAGTGGGCTATGCCAAGGCACTGGAGCTAATGATGACTACCGATAACATCGATGCCGCCGAGGCATTTCGGATAGGCTTGGTGAGCAAGGTAGTGCCGCAAGAACAATTGATGGACGAAGCCCGTAACCTAGCCCATAGGCTGCTCAAGATCGCACCGCTGTCACTGTCCTTCATTAAGCAGGCAGCCCAGCATGGGTGGTCGAGCGATTTCGTCGGGCAGATCGAGTTTGAGAGTTGGGGACAGGCAATCTGTCGCAACTCAGAAGATCGCGAGGAAGGGATTAGGTCATTTCTGGAGAAGCGACCTCCCCACTTCCAGGGCCGGTAGCCATCAGGAAATTGGACGCCAATTGAGAGGAGTACTGGACATGTTTGACGACAATACTAAAGACAAGGTGGCTAAGCAGCTAGACACGTGGGATGCCAATATGCAGAAACGGTACAGCGATCGTGGGTTCGACCTGCGTACAGACGGTGGCATTCCCATCAAACCCGTCTACTCACTGGCAGATGTCGATCATCTGGACTGTGACGTCATCGGTATGCCGGGGCAGTATCCCTATACCCGTGGGATCTATCCCATCATGTATCAGGCCCAGCCTTGGGTGATGCAGCAGATCCATGGCCACGGGCTTCCGGAGCATGCACGAGAGCGTATGGACTACCTGGCCGAGCTGGGCCTGACCGGATATGGCGAGACACGCTCCTTCAATCTGGTATTCGATCAAGTCTGCAAGTTTGGTTATGACCCAGACAACCCCGAAGTGGGCGACTTGGTTGGGCTGGTCGGGGTCAATATGACTACGTTGGACGATTACCATAGGCTTCTCAAAGGGCTCGATCTTGAAAAGACAGCTATTGTGCTCAATCAGGGTATCCACTCCATGATTGCTCTTGCTTTCTTCATCATCTACGGGGAGGAGCAAGGTGTGCCCAAGGAGAAGCTGCGTGGCAACACCATGAACTGGCTCTACAAAGGGTGGATGACAGATCTAGAGATGTACCCTCCCAAGCCAGCCTTCATGATCATGTC
>Ga0180438_10004510_pt1 | contig 20009 bp, 34 predicted proteins | sample SS_ome_12_FD_132455 | JGI IMG/M metagenome (GOLD analysis project Ga0180438, IMG submission 132455) | Hypersaline lake sediment archaeal communities from the Salton Sea, California, USA - SS_3_D_2 metaG | ecosystem: Environmental > Aquatic > Non-marine Saline and Alkaline > Hypersaline >... | reverse complement strand
ACAGCCCTAACGGACTTTTGAGAACCTTCTAAAATCTAAATAGAATTTCAGAGAGGTCTTTTAAGTTCAAGTTTGTGATTTGTAATTTGTAACTTGTAATTTGCTTGTAATTTGTATTTTGTGGTTTGTAATTTTATTTTCTGCCATTTCCTGGCAAAATTTCATTTCTAAGTGACTAATCCTTTACCCTAATGCCTGGCTTATAATAGCGGCTGAAAATCCCAGTAAAAACCAGGATGCTGCCTCCGCTGGATCAAAAGACAGGAACCACTTTTTCGGCCGTCCCGTTTTTATTGATTCTCACCAGCCGGTAAGCAGTGGTCACACCGTAACCGGTTCCATCGGGGCCAAAGCCGAACCCTTTAAAATATTCAGGCCAACCGGGTAACCGGTCTATTTCAAATGTTTTCATAGCGAGGTCTTCAACATTAACCAGCGTACCATTCCGAAGACCTCCCAGAAGGAATTTCTTACGGTCGGGAGATATTCCTTTGGCATAATTATAAGAACTTTTCCCTTGAAATACGGTAATTTTATCTCCTTCGACAATAATATTGACATTTGAATAATCGATAAAGAGGGTCCTCTTTTCACTCACCAGCGCCAGGGGATAACCAGAGGAATAAAAAATAGTCTTTTCGCTGAGTTTTTTGCCGGAAGGCACAGCAAATTCAGCTATGATAGAAACCTTGCCGTCATTTTTCTGCCTAAAAATAGATGCGTCAAATCCTTTTAATTCTTTGGGAGTTGGCTTCTTCGCCTCCTTATCCTTTGGGCCATTGGCTAACAATACCAGTCGGTTACCTTCGGCATTAAGCCCGATAGAAACGACTTTGCCAGGGAATACCACCTGATCCTTCCAGGTCCCGTTGGACATTGAAATAAATTTGACGGTGCTTTTTTGATACCCCGATGCCACGCCGGCGATCAGGTCGGCGGCAGGTGCGGCACTCATGTAACCGGCATTCATAACTTTATTAAATACCTGCCAGTCACTGGTTTTGAAAAAGAACAGGGTTTCCGATGTGTCCTCCACCACAAGGACGGAACCGTCTTTGTTGAATGCCGCCTCGAAAATGCCGGTTTTGATCCAGATTCGTTTTTGAACCTCCATGGCAGCGGCATCGATCACATATAATACGCGGTTATCGCCGCCGGCCACCAGGATTTTACCATCAGGGCTTACGGCTACAGCACCCAAAGCGTTCTTTGGGGTATGGGCCGCGACTGACAAAGCGAAAAGCAAGGTAAACAGGACCACCATAATAAAAGTCATTTTTTTCATCTTAATTCCTCCACTCTTTGATTTTCGAAATAGAAATTAATCTCCTTCATAAGCTGATTTTAAAGAAAAAATAGAAAAATGTCAATCCATGGTTTCTTCCAAAATCCAAACATCCCACATAATGCCATTCGGTTAAATCCGAATTTGATAGGGATTCTAGTTTTTTGTATTTTTGATACATTGTTTCAACATCGATTGAACCGATTTTTTGTTTGTCATTGAATTTTTTTAATAATTCTTGTTCATTTTCTTGACCACTTTTACGATAATATAACCAATGATTAGAACGACTCCAGGTATGATGTAAAGGAATGGATTCCATATGGTTCCAGAGAATACCTTCTCCTTGTAAAACAATACCAACAGGTACATCGCCAGTATATTAAATATGGAATCATTTTCTTTAAAAATAACCTTTTTGAGATTAAAAGGGGTTCGATTTCTTTTATAGCCCCTAAAGGTAGGAATGATCCGCTTCACCTGCTGGCAATAGACTTCATACTCCAGGCCGTATTTCTCTTTTAAAAAATTCTCCTCCGCCAATATGACAAAATAATATTGTAAAATTAAAAAAATAATAAAGGACAAACCTGCAAAAATATTGAAAAATACGATAACGAGTCCGGTAAATATAAAAAAATTACCGATATACAAGGGATTGCGAACAATGGAGTAAATACCGCTAATGTTCAGTCTGTCGGCCCTTAAGTAACTCTCCCTGCCCGAGGTGCCAGTATGCGCAAAACCAACAGCAATAACTCGAACGATTTCACCCAATAAAGAGATCAAAAGCCCTACCAGGTTTATTTTGATGTTATTTTTCCCAAGATCAATGGGTCTAAAGATGATAAATACCAATATAATCAAGGGTACGGGCGTAAATGAACGGTGCTTAAATAAAAAATTGCCTAATTTTAACTTCCAGTCTATCATTTTTTAACCATAATTATATCTTTTAAATAATCAAAATCCCCCACCTTCACAGGCGTGAAACAAATACGCTCCACCTCCGTTGGTATGAGAGAAAGATAAGCTTTGATTTCTGATGCCGGAATACGACGGCCCGTTTCCCAATCACGAATCTGTATCTTGACGATCAACTTCTCCTTGCAAATATCATAAGCCCGATCTACAATCTGCTTAAATAACATCCTATTCCTGGATTCACTTAACCGCATCTCCTTTTTGATCTGCCGATGATAGGACATAAGATAAATATAGTCGATACCGGTATTCAGTATCTCCCTGAGATTGTGACTGTACCAGGCTTCGGCATCTTCGACCTGGATAGGGGTTTCATAGTAGATGTTTATACCCACCTTTAGGGCGGAATTGACTTTTTTACAGTTTTCGATGATTAATTTAAGTACTTTATTTAACTGGTTGATTTTCACCCGTTTCCAGTTGAGACTGTAAAGGGTGTTGGCAGCCATCATCAGATTTTCCCTGGCAGGGACTTTGGTGGCAATGGCAAACTGCGCCTTGCCCCAGTTGGAAAATCCCTCATTATACCTGAGTGTAAAATCATCCTGGATCAAGATACAATCTATTTTATGAGACGCCAGTTCTTTATATACGGTGATGATTTTTTGAATGGCATCTGGATTAAACAGATCCAATTTAGGCACCAACTGACGATCCCCATTCTTATAATGATAATCAAACAAAAGGGTATTGGCTATCCATTTGAACTTCCGGCCAACCATCCAGGCACAAAGCTCAAGTTTTCCGAAATCAAACTCCGCGATCAGTTGTTCCAGGTAAGGGTTGAGGATTTTGAATTGCGTGTTTTTAAAATAGACCCCACCGTCTCTTATATTATCCTGGAAAACCCTGTAAATGATCTTCCTAACCCCCATTCTTTCCAATCGAGTATAATCGAGTTTGTCATGCAGGTGGGTGGTATGGAATTGAACCTCAACGCTCCTGGCGAAGGTATTAAGAAAAAAGATGAAGAGACTACAAAATAAAATTCCAATCGCGAGAACTGTATTTTTTCTCAATCTCCACAATGGCTTGTTTATCGCTGGTATCAAATTCATACTCCTTTAACGTATCGCCGATAAACACTTGAAAGCAGTTGATCAATGACTGACTAAGGTCATCCCTGTTTTTTTTAGAAACCTCACTGAGTGTGGTCATGCTCCGTTTGATGATATTAGCCCTTGAATGGGTACCACTGGCGTAGAGCTCGTAATCCATGGATATCGGTATGGAACCGTGCTGTAACAGCGCTTTGTTGTTCCTCTTTTGAGCGGAACCAACGATTTTTTTTCCACCGGCTTCGATTTCATGGAGGGTGGGAAAAGAAAAACAGGGATTATTACTCCTGGAGAACTGAGAAGAACTCCCTTTGGAAAGATAAGCATCGACACCGATTGCTTTGAAAGCATTGACCAGGACCTTTGATATTAGCATGTAGGATTGGTACAGATCATTGTCCTTATAAAAAATATCTTCGGAGGAGATGACGGCATAAGTGATCTCATCGTCGTGGAGAACCGTTTTGCCGCCAGTTATTCGCCGCACATAGGAACACGTGTTGTTTTTGATAAAATCTACATTTATGGCTTTGGATATTTTCTGTGAAACACCAAAAGAGAAGGAGGGCCTTTCCCAAAAATAGAGTCTGAAAAATCCCATTTTTTTCTCATGGCACCTGTTAAAAAGATATTCATCCCTGGCCATATTCTCCGAAGCCGAAAGAGGGATTTTATCAACTAACAGAAACCATTCAGACACGCGTTACCACCCAATTACCTTTCATCATTCATCACTCATCATTCATCATTTAGACTGTTATTGGCGGTTTCTTCTCCGGCATCGGGAATTTTTTCTTCTGGAGGTGTCATATCGATATTTCCCTTAAAAACGGCACCATCGGCCAGTTTGACCCGCTGGGCAATGATATTTCCGTTTAATATGCCTTCGGCTACGATTTCGATCTTATAGCTGCATTTGACATTTCCGTTCACCGTCCCCATTATGATGACTTCCCTGGCATTGATATCGGCATTAACGGTTCCGTTTTTGCCAATGATAACTTTGTGTCTTACGTTTAATTTTCCTTCAATTTTTCCTTCGATTAATACTTCTTCATCGGAGGAGAGTTCCCCTTTGATAAAGAGGTTATTGCCAATGAATGAATTGGTTTTTTCTATTGGTATTGAGCTGACACGGGGAAACGTTTCTTGCGTTATGGTTTCATTTTTTTTAAATACTGCCATTTTAAAGCCTCTTTTTGCCGCGGATTTACGCGGATTTTTTAAAATATATTCAAATATTTTTTTATCCGTGTTTGTACGCCTTTATCCGCGGCCAATTTTTAAAAAAAAGCGGGCAGCGGGGATCGAACCCGCAACATCCAGCTTGGGAAGCTGATACTCTACCATTGAGTTATGCCCGCATATATTGTTGATTTATTTTTTGGCTTTGCCTTTTGCTTTGGCTTTTGCTTTTTTATCCTTTACTTCAAAGATGTAATCGGTAAATTCCAGCATTGCCATTTCAGCGCCGTCGCCCTTCCTGTAATCGGTTTTAATGATGCGTGTGTAGCCGCCGTTCCTGTCCATAAACCGGGGGGCGACTTCGTCAAATAGGAGTTGCACTGTTTTCCGTTTATACAGGAAAGCCAACGCCTTTCGTTTATCAGCCAGGGTGCCTGATTTCCCGATGGTAACCATTTTCTCAACAATGGGTCTCACCGCCTTGGCTTTGGCCAGCGTGGTTTTTATCCTGTTTTTTTCTATCAGGCTGGCAGTTAAATTTCTTAACACTGCTTTTCTATGTTCAGGCTTTCTTCCTAATTTAAAGCCACCTTTCAAATGCCTCATATTTTACTCCTCTGTATCTTCCGATTCACTGAATCTATCGATGTCATCCATATCGTCAGTATTTTCTTTTGCCAATTTTCTCGACAATTCAGCTTTTACAGTTTCCGGCAGTTTCTGCCCTAATATCATATCATATTCTGCCAATTTTGCAATAATTTCTTCCAATGATTTTTTCCCAAAATTCTTTGAATTTAACAATTCATGTTCTGTTTTTTCTATTAGTTCATAGATATAATCGACGCCCAATTTTTTCAGGCATTTGAGTGCTCTAACAGATAATCCCATGGATTCGACATTTTTCTCCAGGTACTCAAATTTATTCTCAATTCCAATTCCGGGTTCCTGTTCATCCACGGGAATGAGTTTTTCTCTGTCCTGGTAATTGAGGCAGATGGCCAGGTGATCTCTTAAAATTTTTCCTGCCCTGGATACGGTTTCCTGAGGAGAGACACTACCGTTGGTCCATACTTCCAGTGTGAGCTTTTCATAATCGGTTTGTTTACCAACCCTGGCAGGCAAAATGGTGTATTTCACTTTTTCGATGGGGCTGAAATTGGCATCTACTGCAATAAAGTCGACAGGTAGGCTTTCATCATAATTCTGTTCGGCCAATGCGAATCCGGTTCCTTTTTTAATCAATATTTCCGCCCTGAATTCAGCGCCATCTTCTAAATAAGCGATATGAATATCTTTATCCAATACTTCAACGTCGCTGTCTGTGATGATATCACCCGATAATATCTCGCCGGAGGTGTTTTTTTCAAGTCGTATTATTCTGGGTTCATTAACATTTAATTTAAAGGGAATGTTTCTCAAGTTTAAAATGATATTCAACACATCTTCATAAACACCAGGGATGGTTGAAAATTCATGAAGCACTCCCTCAATTCTTACAGCGCTGATGGCAGTTCCTTCGATTAGGGATAATAAAACGCGTCGAAGAGCGATTCCGATGGTACTGGCATAACCTCTCTCAAAGGGTTCCGCAGAGAATCGACCATAATTGGACGTTAATTCCTCTATTTCCAGTCTGCGAGGTCTTTGATAATTTAGTTCCATTGTCATAATATCCTCCTTATTTCTTATTTAGAATATAACTCGACGATTAGATGCTCCTCCACTGGCAGAGATACATCTTCTCTATTGGGGAGGTTGCTGATTTTTCCAACCCTTTTCTCAGGATCGACGATCAGCCATTCGGGTATTTCCACCAGGCCTGTCACGTCTTCCAACATTGCTTTGATGTTTTCGTTGTTCAATGATTTTTCTTTAAAGGAGACTTGATCTTCCATCTTGAGAATATATGACGGTATGGAGACTTTTTTTCCGTTTACAGTGATATGGCCGTGCCGTATCAACTGCCGGGCATGGGTTCGGGAGGCAGCAAAATTCATCCGGTATACGATGTTATCCAATCTCAATTCCAGGGAGCGTAGTAGATTATCTCCGGTGATTCCTTTTTTGCTGGCAGCTTTATAAAAGAAAATTCTAAATTGTTTCTCACCAACTCCATAAAAGCGTTTGACTTTCTGCTTCTCCCTTAACTGGATTTTATAGTTGGATTTTTTAAAGGTAACTCGTTTTCCCCTGGTACCCGGGGGATAACTTCTGCGATCAACGCCGCATTTATCTGATAAGCATCGTTTACCTTTCAAAAAAAGCTTGGTTCCTTCTGTTCTGCACAATCTGCATAATGGTCCTGTATATTTTCCCATTGTCTATCTCCTTTATAATTATACTCTCCTCTTTTTTTTTGGTCTGCAGCCGTTGTGTGGGATGGGGGTGACATCTTTAATGGATTTCACTTTAAATCGAGTGGAACCAACGGAGCGGATAGCACTTTCCCTACCGGCGCCGGGCCCTTTAACGCGTATATCAAGTGTCTGAATACCAAAATTCATTGCATCTTTTAATACTTTCTCTGCAGCCAATTGAGCGGCAAAGGGGGTGGACTTCCGTGATCCTTTAAATCCCACCACACCGCCGGAGCACCAGGTTAACACATTGCCACCTTTATCGGCGATGGTAATCACTGTGTTATTGAAGGTAGAATGTATATACATGATACCGTGCGATACGACTTTTTTCTCTTTTCTTCGCGTTCGTTTCTTTTCCTTTCTTTTAGCCATTCATTTCCTCCATTCCTATTCCTATTACTTGCGCTTTTTTATCATGGAACCGCGAGGCCCTTTTCGTGTGCGTGCGTTGGTTTTGGTACGCTGTCCTCTGACTGGAAGCCCCATCTTGTGACGCCTGCCTCTATAGCAATTAATATCCATCAAACGCTTGATGTCCTGGTTAACCCGTTTCTTCAGATCTCCCTCAACCATTTCTTCTGCTTCAATGTGTTTCCTGATGCGGGTGACTTCCTCGGTACTGAGGTCCCTTACTTTTTTGTTATAATCTACTTTTACTTTTTCCAATATCACCCTGGACTTCGGTCTACCAATTCCAAAAATATAGGTTAACCCGATTTCTACTCGTTTATTACTGGGTACTTCAACACCTGCAATTCGTGCCAATTTTACCTCCTTTTAATTCATCCCTGTCGTTGTTTGTGTTTGGGATCTTTGCAGATAACCCTTACGACACCTTTTCTTCTTATGACTTTACATTTATTACAAATTTTTTTTACTGAAGCACGTACTTTCACTTGTACCTCCTACTTAAACCTATAAATAATTCGTCCCCGGTTAATATCATAGGGTGATATTTCCAGTAATATTTTATCTCCGGGGAGTATTCTTATATTATTTTGCCTCATCCGTCCCGAGGGATGAGCAAATATCCGATGATGATTCTGTTCCAATTCTACCAGGAATGACGCATTGGGCAATGTTTCGATAACGATTCCCTTCACTTCGACTACATTCTTATTTTTTATCATTATATCCTCATCACCTTATACCATCGAATATTCACACCCGCGTTAATATTTCAGGTCCGTTTGCTGTAACAACAATGGTGTGCTCATAATGGGCGGACAGGCTTCCATCTTCTGTTACTACAGTCCACTGATCGCTAAGCGTCCGAACCTGGTAAGAACCACCGTTAATCATAGGCTCGATGGCCAATGTCATGTTCTCTTTTATTTTTTGCCCCTTTTGGCCATCATCATAATTTAAAATCTGTGGTTCCTCATGCAGGTTTTTACCAATACCATGCCCGGTTAAATCCCTGACGATTCCATATCCTTTTGGAGTAACGTAGCGATCAATGGCGACGGATATATCGCTGACTCTGTTTCCTTTTTTGGCCTGGGCAATTCCTATATACAGGGCATCTTTGCAGCATTCCATTAATGCCCTGGCATCATCGGAAACGTCCCCTACTGCATAGGTGTAAGCTCCGTCGCCATGATACCCTTTATAGATTGAACCAATATCAATACCAATGATATCTCCCTCTTTCAATATCCTCTCTTTGGAGGGAATACCATGTACCACTTCTTCATTGATGGCGGTACATAGGGCGGCGGGAAATGCCCGCCCTTTGTTGCCGTATCCTTTAAACGCAGGTTTGGCATTCAATGACTCTAAACGCTGCTCTGCCCATTGATCCAGCTCATAAGTGCTGACACCAGGCTTAATCTTCTCCTCGATCTCAGACAAAATAATTGCAATAATCCGATTGGCTTCTCGCATAAGCTTGAGTTCGTTATTGGTCTTCAAAATAATCAATTTAATACACCTATGATAGATTCAAAAACGTCATCAATAGACCTGGAGGCCTCTATCTCATAGAGCCTCCCTTTGTGTTTATAAAAGTCAATGACGGGTTTGGTCTGCTCTCGATAGACTTCAATCCGTTTCCTGACAGTTTCTTCATTGTCATCGGCTCTCTGTTTGATGGGGCTGCCGCAAAAATCACACTGACCGGCTTTTTTTGGGGGATTGTTTTCGATGTTAAATATTGCACCACATGTGGGATTCGTACAGGTGAGCCGAGAGAGCAGCCGTTTAACAACAACATCTTCATCGATAATTTTTAGATATATGGCTACTTCACTCTCAGTTTCCATCCGGGACAATTCTTCGGCCTGCTGCCTGGTTCTAGGGAATCCGTCCATGATATAACCATTTTTTATGTCGTCCTGTTTTAACCGTTTTTTTAATATTTTTATGATGGTTTCATCGGGTACCAGTTCGCCCTTTTCTATTATTGCTTTAATTTCCAGGCCCAATTTTGTTTTTGCGTTGACTTCGGCGCGCACCAGGTCACCGGTTGAAATCTTTTTATACCCATATTTATTTTCAATCGAATCGGCTTGGGTTCCTTTTCCCGATCCAGGTGCGCCAAAAAGAATGATCCGAACCATTTTTCTCTTATCTCCGACCTTTTATTCTGCCTCTTCTTGAGAACGTTTCATAATTTCTCATGGTTAATTGGGCTTCTATCTGCTGCACGGTATCCATTGCGACTCCCACAACGATTAAGATTGAGGTACCGCCAAAATAAAACGTAACACCAAATCCTTCATACAACCATCTGGGTAAATTGGATGCCAGGAACTCACCGATAAAGGGGATAGCGTCCACTCTAAACCCGGACATCAAGAAGGTAGGGATTATAGCCACCAGAGCGAGGTAGAGAGCGCCGATAAAGGTGAGTTTGGACAAAACGTTATCGATGTAATCGGCGGTATTTCTCCCTGCGCGGATGCCGGGGATAAAGCCGCCGTACTTTTTCAAATTATCGGATACGTCCTGTGGGTTAAATATAATGGATACATAAAAATAGGTAAAGAAAATGATACTACCCAGGTACAACAGGTTGTAAAGCGGCATTCCCCCGGGTGATAGATGGGTTGAAATTGTCTGGGCGATGGGGTTGTCACCAAACATCCTGGCAATGGTGGCAGGAAACACACAGACAGATGAAGCGAATATGATGGGTATAACGCCGCCGGTGTTTACTTTGAGAGGGAGGAATGTACTCTGTCCCCCCATCATTCTGCGTCCCTGGACGCGCTTGGCATAGGAGACAGGGATTCTGCGCTGTCCCATTTCCACATAGACGATAAAGGCGATAACCACCACCACCAATACCAGCAAAAAGGCGATTGTTAAGGGAGTCATTTCCCCTGTTTTAAGACCTGATAAAGTCCCGCCCACTGCGGGTACAAGGCCCACAACAATACCGGCAAAAATGATGAGGGAGATGCCGTTCCCGATTCCTCTTTCACTGATTTGTTCTCCCAGCCACATGATAAAAATGGTACCTGTGGTCATTGTCAATACGGTTAACAATCGAAATCCCCATCCGGGATTAAGGACAATGGGATACCCACTGGGGCTGGTCAATTTCTCAAGCATGATGGCAATTGCAAAGGATTGTACAATGGCGATAAATACGGTGCCGTACCGGGTATACTGGGTAATTTTTTTCTTTCCCAGTTCCCCTTCTTTGGAAATCCGCTCCAGGTAGGGCCATACCACCTGCAGCAGTTGCAGTATAATGGAAGCACTGATATAGGGCATAATGCCAATGGCAAATATAGTCATTCGACTCATATTCTGGCCGGAGAACATATCGATAAATCCAAGAAGTGTATCCTTGGCCGTCTCGAAAAATTGCTCCAACGCTTCGACATTAATACCAGGGGTATAGATCTGGGAACCCATCCGGTAAACTGCCAATAGTAAAAATGTAAATATGACCCGCCTTCTTAACTCGGGAATAATAAAAATGTTTCTAATAAATGTGATCAATTGCCTTCTCCTCCAAGAGTTATGGCTTCTCCGCCACTTTTTTTAATCTTCTCCAATGCTGCTCCTGAAAATCGATGCGCATGTATTTTTACTTTTCGTGTCAACTCTCCGTTTCCAAGAATTTTGACCTTTGCGCCGTGTTTTCGTGCCAATCTCTTTTTAAAATAGTCTTCATATTTTATCTCTTCCAATCCGCAGCGTTCGATGGCTCCGAGATTGATGATATTGAATTCTTTTTTAAATATATTGGTAAATCCCCGTTTGGGTACACGCCGTACCAGTGGCATTTGTCCACCTTCAAATCCTCGTTTGCGTGAATAACCGCTCCTGGATTTCTGGCCGTTCATACCTCTGCCAGCGGTTTTTCCATAGCCGGAACCTACACCCCGACCAACCCTTTTTCTCTTTTTTATCGCACCTTTCGCAGGTTTCAAATTGGCCAACGTTATCATTTTCTTACCTCCGATTCAGAATCAGTCACCTGGAGCATAAAATCTACTTTTTTAATCATTCCCAGTACCTCGGGCCGCTTTTCCCGCGTGACTTCAGAGTCAATCTTTCTTAAACCTAAACCTTTAATAATGGCCCGCTGTTTTTGGGTTCGCCCGATCAAGCTTTTTTTCAATTTTATTTTTATCAACGGAAATGTATCCTTCTTCTTTTTTTTTACTGCCATAACTCCTCCTCACTGATGTCTCTTTTTCCACCGATTTCTTCGGGAGCACTTAAACTTATTAACCCGTTCATTGTAGCTCGCGCAACGGTGAAGGTATTTTTACTTCTGAGACTTTTTGTAAGAATATTCTTGACTCCTGCCAATTCCATGATAACGCGCACAGCTCCTCCGGCAATCACACCGGTTCCCGGGGAAGCGGGCCGTAATACCACCCGGGCGGCTCCGAATTTACCCAGGGTGAAAAAGGGAATGGTATCATTTAATATGGGAACGTCCACCAGGTTTTTCTTTGCATTGGCAACGGCTTTCTTAATGGCCAGGGGGACTTCCCTGGCTTTCCCTTTGCCCAGTCCAACTTTACCTTTTTTATCACCCACAACGACTGCTGCAGAAAATCTCAGGTTTTTCCCTCCTTTGACAACTTTGGTTACCCGTCTAATGGAAATCACTTCTTCCTCGAATACTTCGATATCTTCTAATTCCTTCACAATTCCACTCCTTTAAATTTAAAATAGTATTCCGTTTTCTCTCGCAGAATCTGCAAAGATTTTAATACGTCCGGTAAAGGGATACACATTCCGATCAAAAACAACTCGTTTAACTTTCTTCTTTTTTAAACGTTCTGCGATTACTTTTCCCATTAATTTAGCGGCTTCTTTATCTTTCGTACTTTTTAATTGAGACTTGATCTCTTTTTCCAGTGTTGAGGCGCTAGTTAATAGCATGCCGGTGGTATCATCATAAACCTGTGTATATAAATATTTATTGCTTCTGACTATAATCATCCGGGGGATTTCCGGGGTGCCGTTTATGATTTTTCGGATCGATTCTCTCACCCTGGCTCTCTTTTTCTTTTTTATAACGTATTTTGGTGTTATCATGCTTCACTCCTCACTCCAAACTCCTATACTCCTGCTGTCTTTCTTACCTTTTGTCTCAAGTACTGGTCTTCCATTCGGATACCTTTCAATTTATAAGGTTCCACCGGGCGGATTGCCTGAATGTTTGCGCATACCTGACCCAACAGTTGTTTATCATGACTGTGTAAGGTAAACTCACCGGGATTCTTCTGGGTGGCGGTGACGCCTTTGGGGAGTTTAAAATCCACTGGATGGGAATACCCTACCTGGAGATTGATCACATCTCCCTTGACTGCGGATCGCCATCCTTTTCCAACGATCAGCAACGTCCGGGAAAATCCCCTGGTGACCCCAATGACGGCATTGTTGATCAAACTCCAGGCCAATCCCTGGAAGGGTTTTTTTGACTCCTCTTTCCTGTCCACATAGATTTTATTATCTTCTATTTTAACGTCAATCCCGTCCTGTACCTCAACGCTCAACTGGCCTTTGGGGCCTTTGATGGTCACCAGACTGCCCTTCATATCGATGTTAACTGAATGATCGAACGCAATAGGTTTTGAAGCTTTTCTCGACATTGTTCCTCCTTTACTCCATGCTCCATGCTACCACACATAGAGTAACACCTCTCCACCAACATTCTGCTTCTCACATTCTTTTCCGGTTAATAATCCTTTGTTGGTTGAAAGTATGGCAATTCCCAATCCTCCAAGAACTTTTGGGATGCTGTCGGCATTGGCATAGACACGCCGACCCGGTTTTGAAATTCTTTTTACGTCTTCAATGACATTCTTTCGCTTATTTTTGTACTTGAGACCAATATGAATCATTGTAGGAAAACCCGATCGCCCCACTTTAAAATCGGAAATATATCCTTCACGCTTTAATATTTTTGTGATTCCGAGCTTAATTCTGGACAATGGCACAGCAACGTTACTCTTTTCAGCATTTATGGCATTCTTTATTCTTGACAGCATATCTGCAATTGGATCTGTATGACTCATTTTACTCGTTACTCCTTACCAGGACGCTTTGATGATGCCTGGTATTTCTCCTCTTAATGATAACTCTCGAAAACAGAGCCGGCACAACTCAAATTTCCTGAAAACGGCTCGAGGTCTTCCGCATAATCTGCACCGTGATCGATGTCTTACACTGAATTTTTTTGGCTTATTTGCTTTTGCAATTGTTGATGTTTTTGCCACTTCATTCCTCCTTTTATCTAAACCCTAAAAGGCATCCCCATTTGTTTTAAAAGTGCTCGCCCTATTTCATCGGTTTTGGCTGAGGTCACAATGGTGATTGACATTCCATTTATCCTGTCCACCTTATTGTAATCGATTTCCGGGAATACCAGTTGATCTTTGATGGCAACGGTATAATTGCCTCTGCCGTCAAAAGAGCGGGGGGAGACACCGCGAAAATCTTTGATACGCGGCAAAACGAATGAAATCAACCGATCCAGGAACTCGTACATCCGGAGTCCCCTGAGTGTAACGGTGGCACCAACAGGCATTCCGGCTCTAAGTCTGAAGGCAGCGATGGATTTCCTGGCCCGGCGTACGATGGGCCTCTGACCAGTAATGGTGGCTAACTCATCCATGGCTTTGTCCAATATTTTTATGTTCTGGGTTGCTTCACCAACGCCTGAATTGATAACGATTTTCTCTATCTTCGGCACCATCATGATGTTTTTCAGGTTTAACTCTTTTTTTAGTTCTTCCTTGATGGTGTTTTTATATTTTTCATACAATCGGCTCATGTTTCAGCTCCTTTGTGGCTACGTTCACTTTTTTTAAGAAATACCATTAATCGATAACGATTCCACATTTTTTACATATCCTCTGTTTGGCGTTTTCAGTGAATTTGTATCCAATTCGAACACCCTGCTCACATTCGCTGCAGTAATACATGACGCTGACCTGGGGGATGTCGCCTTCTCTTTCAACGATTCCGCCCTGGATGTTCTTCTGGGGGTTGGCCCGCACATACTCTTTCACGATATGTACTTTTTCCACCACGAGCCTGTTGGTATCGGGTATTATTCTCTTAATTTTCCCGATTTTTCCCTTATCCTGTTTTTTACCACGGACGACGATTACTGTATCATTCTTCTTTAGTTTCATCTTTCTTTTTTGTATGCTCATTTAAATCACCTCCGGGGCTAAGGAGATTATTTTCATAAACCTATTTTCCCTTAATTCACGCGCAACCGGCCCAAATACCCGTGTTCCAACAGGTTCTCTCTGGTTATCGATGATAACGGCTGCGTTATCGGAAAAGCGGATGTATGAACCATCTTTTCTCCTGACTTCTTTTTTGGTTCTCACCACCACTGCTCGAACGACGGTTCCTTTTTTTATTTTGGAGTTGGGTTCCGCTGCTTTGACGCTGCCAACGAATACATCTCCAACAGTTGCCGTTTTACCGATTCCACCTCCTAAGGCCCGAATAAATTGAATTTCTTTGGCACCGGAATTATCAGCTACTTTTAAGCGGGTTTGCATTTGTATCATTTGACCACCTCTTTCACAGGCGCAGTGGAAAGAATATCTACCAGCAGCCATCGTTTGGTTTTACTGATGGGTCTAACCAGCTTGATTTTTACGACATCACCGGGTTTGCACTTATTGTGCTCGTCATGTACAAGGTACTTCTTCTTTTTTCGTACAATTTTTTTATACGCCGGGTGTTGGAAAATTCGTTCGACGTTAACGGAGGCGGTTTTATCAGCCTTGGCTGAAACGACTTCCCCTGTCAATACGATATCAACTCCTTTTTTCATTTCTTTCCCTTCATGCTTTTTCATCGTTTAACCTCTTTTCAGCTAGAATTGTTTTTAATCTTGCGATATCTCTTCGGGTATCCCTGATTTTATACGGATTTTCTGACTGGCCCAATGATTTCTGGATTTTTTGTTTAAAAAGTTTGTCCTGGGACTCTGTGAGCTTACTCTCTATTTCTTCAATGGTCATTGACCTGATTTCTTTTGCCTTCATGTCACTTGCCTCCTATTCATTTGCTCATTCATCATTCATCATTTAATGATGCATATGCCTGGTGACAAACCTGGTTTTAATGGGAAACTTCCTCTGGGCTAATCTCATGGCTTCTTTGGCAACCGATTCATCAACTCCTTCCAGTTCGTAAAGGATGCGTCCTCGTTTAACCACATCTACCCAGAATTCGGGATCACCTTTTCCTTTACCCATACGAACTTCGATCGGTTTGGAGGTGACGGGTTTATATGGGAATAAGCGAATCCACAATTTTCCACTCCGTTTAATATGTCGGTTGATGGCGATACGACCGGCTTCGATCTGCCGGGCAGTGATCCAGGCATTTTCCATGGCCTGGAGGCCGTAATCACCAAATTCCAGGGTATTGCCTTTGGTGGCGATTCCCCGCCGTTTTCCCCGAAATACTTTCCTGTGTTTAACTTTCTTTGGCATCAACATGGTTTATTCTCCTTCCCTGGCTATTTCCGGTTCCTGTTTTTTATACCTTGCCTTCTCTTTGTCATTGACATAGGCCCACACTTTAATACCGATCTGTCCGTAATCGGTATTGGCTTCGGTAACTCCGTAGTCGATGTCGGCTCTTAAGGTTTGCAAAGGTAATTTCCCCACCAGGTACCACTCGGCCCGAGCGATTTCAGCTCCGCCCAATCGCCCGGAAATCCGAATCTTGATTCCTATAGCTCCGGCCCGTACGGACGAATCCACTGCCTTTCGCATGGCCCTGCGGAAGGATATCCGCCGCTCAATCTGGTAAGCAATGCCTTCTGCTATTAATTGCGCCACCACTTCGGGATATTTTATTTCGATGACATCCACCAATATTTTCTCAGGTGGCATCCTGGTAAACTCTTTGATTAATCTCTTTATCTGTTGGACACCAGAACCACCTTTCCCGATGATAATACCGGGTCTGGCTGTATTAATCTGCACCCGGAGGGTATCTGAAATTCGTTTGACTTCTATACTGGCTATACCGGCATGTTTGTACTTTTCCTTTATCATTTTCCTGATTTGAATATCTATGTGAAACAGGTCCACATAGTTTTTCCCTTTGGCATACCATAAAGAAAGCCACCCTTTGTTAAAACCTAATCTGAAACCGTAAGGATGTGTTTTTTGACCCATTATTACTCCTCTCTTTCGCCTAAATGAATCGTTATATGACAATATCGTTTTAATATGGCAACGCCTCGTCCCCGGGGAGCTGCCCTGTATCGTTTCAAATACGGCGCTTTATCCACAACAGCGTTGGAAATATACAAATTATCGACATCAATGTTGGGAAATTTAACCTGTGCATTGGCAATGGCTGAATCCAGGACTTTCGATACCATCCCTGCTGCTTTCCGCTTCTTTGAAAACCTGAGGAGGGTTCGTGCTTCTCCTGCATCTTTTCCCCTGATCAAATCAACCACCAATCGGCTCTTCCTGGGGGACATCTTCAGGTATCTTCCTCTTGCAACGACTATATTTTCCATTCACGTCCTCCTATTTACTTCCTTTTGATGTATGTCCTTTATAATTTCTAGTTAATGCAAACTCACCCAGTTTACAGCCCACCATATTTTCAGAAACAAAAACCGGGATAAATTTTTTGCCATTATGCACTGCCAATGTTAATCCAACCATTTCCGGTATGATGGTGGAGCGACGGGACCAGGTTTTTATGACTTCTCGTTTCTTAGACTTCCTGGCCTCCAGGACTCTTTTCAACAGTTTTTCTTCAATATAAACACCTTTTTTTATTGAACGTCCCATTTATCTACTTTCTCCTTTTAACGATAAATTTTTGAGTTCTTTTATTTTTCCTGGTTTTGTATCCCTTGGTGGGTTTGCCCCAGGGGGTAACGGGTATTCGTCCGCCCTTGGTTTTACCTTCGCCTCCGCCGTGGGGATGATCCACCGGGTTCATGACGGTTCCCCTGACATGGGGCCGTTTACCCATCCACCGACTGCGGCCCGCTTTACCTATCGTTATATTACTGTGCTCGACATTACCCAATTGACCAATGGTGGCCCTGCAATTCAAGATGATCTTTCTCAATTCACCGGAGGGCATCTTGATCAACGCATACTTACCCTCCTTAGCCATGAGTACGGCAGATGCCCCGGCAGTCCGGGCAATTTGTCCGCCTCTGCCAATATTAAACTCAATATTGTGAATGATGGTTCCCACAGGAATATTTTTTAATAAAAACGTATTTCCCGGGAGAATATCAGCTTCCTTTTCAGTGGAAATAATGGGGTCACCAACTTTGAGGCCCAAGGGAGCCAGAATATATCTTCTCTCACCGTCGGCATATTTAACCAACGCGATACGAGCGGTCCGGTTCGGATCATATTCTATGGTCTCAACTGTCCCGGGTACGTCGAATTTATCTCGTTTAAAATCGATGATTCGGTACTTGCGCTTGTGTCCCCCTCCCCTGAAGCGGATGGTGGTTCGCCCATTATTGTTTCTTCCCCCGGATTTCTTTAAGGACACCAGGAGTTTGCGATAGGGTTTGTCTGTGGTCAACTCATCAAATGTATAACCGGTTTTACCTCTTTGACCCGGTGTTACTGGATTGTAATTTTTTATGCCCATTATGCCACCTCAAAATATTCGACCATTTTCGCATCTTTTTTTAACTTCACATATGCTTTTTTCCAGGAAGGCCGCCGCCCCGAATACCTACCGTAACGCTTCTCTTTTCCCCTGAAATTCATGACGCGTACTGCCTCCACTTGCGTTTTAAAAAGCTCTTCAACCGCCTTTTTAACGGAAATTTTATTGGCATTTTTATGCACTTTAAAACACAGCATCCGCTGCTGATCCTTTAAATCAGTTGATTTCTCAGTCACCAACGGAGCAATGATTATATCTGTATGTTTTAATTTCATTTAAGTACCTCCACCAACTGTTTCACGGCATCGACGGAAAACATGATGTAATTATACTTTAGAGAATCATACACGTTAATCTCCGAAAAGTCAATGGCTTTGATATAAGGTACATTCCTGGTGGAGAGTATCAGTTGGGAATTTTCCTTTTTATCTACGATGAGTAACTGATCAAATTCAAAATTCTTCAGCACGGCTAAGGCATCTTTTGTCTTATTGGAGTTAACGGTTATTTCATCGATAACAACGATCCTATCATTTCTCATTTTATCGGACAGTACTGATTTTAACGCATTTCTCCTGGCCTTCCTGGGCATCTTGTAGGAATAATCCCTTGGCTGAGGTCCGAATACCGTTCCACCACTTCTCCATAATGGACTCCGGGTAGACCCTACTCTCGCTCTTCCGGTTCCTTTCTGGCGCCAGGGTTTTCTCCCGCTTCCGGATACTTTGCCTCTTGTTTTGGTACTGGCGGTTCCCCGTCTCTGGTTGGCCTTGTAGTTTTTTACAGCTTCATATATTAAATGCTCTTTTAAGGGATAATCAAAAATTTCTTCAGGAAGGTCCATCTCACTGACATCATCGCTATGTATATTCTTAACCTTTATCTTAAGCATTTTTTTTATCTCCTTTTAAAGGAATCTTTCAAAATATATACATAATTTCCATTATACCCTGGGACTGCGCCCCTTACCACCAGGATATTATTATCCACATCAACTTTTACTACATTGAGTCCTTTTACAGTTTTTCGTTTGCCTCCCATGCGGCCGGGCATTTTCTTCCCTTTTATCACTTTCCCGGGAAACGCACACATTCCAATCGAACCGGGCCTTCGATGATGCATTGAACCATGGGTGCTTTTCCCACCCCTGAAATTCCAGCGCTTCACCACTCCCTGGAATCCTTTACCTTTCGTGGTTCCTGCGATATTGACCCGCTCTTTTTCCTCGAAGATATCGACTTTGATGGAATCACCCACCTCTATATTATCTTCATCGATAAAAAACTCTTTTAATACCCTTGTGGATGGAATTTTAGCCTTATCAAAATGACCTTTTATGGGTTTGGTTACCCTCTTTACCTTCGCTTCTTCCACATATCCCAATTGAACTTTCATCCAGTGATTATTCTCTTTTATTTTTTTCTGAACCACCAGGCAAGGCCCAGCCTTTATAACAGTAACGGGAACAACTCGTCCGTCATCGGTAAATATCTGGGTCATTCCCACTTTCTTTCCGATTATTCCTTGAATCATTTCGTTCACCTTATTATTATCATTCTAATCTCTAGTTTGATTTAACTTCAACTTCTACTCCGGCTGGCAGGTCCATTTTCTTTAATTCAGCAATTGTATCGTCATTATGCTCTCGAATTTCAATCAATCGGCAGTGGGTGCGTCGTTCAAAATGCTCACGGGATTTTTTATCCACATGAGGCGACCGAAGGACACAGAATCGCTCGATCCGGGTTGGGATAGGAATGGGACCTGCCACATTGGCCCCGGTTCGCTTTGCTTTTACGACTATCTCAGCAGAGGATTTATCAAGAATCCTGCTGTCAAACGATTTTAATTTTATCCTTATTTTTGTAGACATATACGACCGTTCTCCTTTTGTTTTTAATCGATAATTTCAGTAACAGAACCTGCTCCAATGGTTCGTCCACCTTCACGGATGGCAAACTTTAACCCCTTTTCCATAGCAATTGGGGTAATTAACTCGATGGTCAGGTTGGCATT
>Ga0180438_10004509_pt1 | contig 20013 bp, 14 predicted proteins | sample SS_ome_12_FD_132455 | JGI IMG/M metagenome (GOLD analysis project Ga0180438, IMG submission 132455) | Hypersaline lake sediment archaeal communities from the Salton Sea, California, USA - SS_3_D_2 metaG | ecosystem: Environmental > Aquatic > Non-marine Saline and Alkaline > Hypersaline >... | reverse complement strand
TGACCGTTTCGGGAACCCAAGGCTTTCCCGGAGACAGTGATCGAAGCCACTGGCGCGGCTGCCAGCGCCGCCCAACTGCTGGCGCCATCCCGCTTCAGCCTTGCAAAACCGCAGGAGTACCCCCCCGAACGGGATGTCAGCTATGAACAGGCCCGCATAGGGGTGTTCGTCTGCCACTGTGGGAGCAATATCGGCGGCTATGTGGATGTGCCTGAAGTTGCCGGTTACGCCAGCGCTCTGCCCGGGGTTGTCCACGCCGAGGACAACCTGTACACCTGCTCGCAGGATACGATCGCCAATATGATTGAAAAGATAAAAGAACTGGATTTAAACCGGGTTGTGGTTGCTTCCTGCACCCCGCTGACCCACGAACCTCTTTTCCAGGATGCCCTGCGCCACGCTGGTCTGAACCCTCATCTTTTTGAAATGGCGAATATCCGCAACCAGTGTTCTTGGGTCCACTCGGAGGACAAAGCGACAGCCACCCACAAATCGAAATCCCTGGTCAGGATGGCGGTCGCCCGGGCGGTAAAACTGCAGTCCCTCAAGGTGACCGAAGTGGAGGTCAACAACGCCGCGCTGATTATAGGCGGCGGCGCAGCCGGGATGAGCGCGGCGCTCAACCTGGCGGAACAGGGTTTTCCGGTCCATATTGTTGAACGTGAAGATCAGCTGGGAGGTAACCTGCGCCACCTGCACTACTTCATCCCGACCAACGGGAAAACCCTCACCCCGGGCGAGTATCTCGCTGAGACCGTTTACCAGGTCAAACAGCACCCGCTGATCCAGGTCCACCTGGGAGCAGAGCTGCTCCAGACCGGCGGGTTCAAAGGCAATTTTGTCTCTACCATCAAGCAGAACGGGAAGACTTTTAAGGTGAACCACGGCGCCATTATCGTCGCAACCGGCGGGGTCGAGTATAAGGGCTCCGAGTATGGATACGGCAGCGACCCGCGCGTCCTGACCCAGCTTGATTTTGAAGAACATTTATCAGCCGGGGCAGCCGGCCTGCCTGAATCGGTTGTGATGATCCAGTGTGTGGGTCCGGCGGAAAAATTCTGTAGCCGGATCTGCTGCTCAACCGCCCTAAAAAACGCCTTGAAGCTTAAAGAATTGAACCCCGATGCTGATGTTACAATAATCTACAGGGATATCCGGACATTTGGATTTAAGGAACGACTGTACACCGAAGCCCGGCGATCGGGTGTAAGGTTTGTCCATTTTGATTTCGACGAGAAACCACAGGTCTCCATTAACAGCCCGGAAAACGGATTGGTTGTAACCGTCAGAGACCCGATCCTGGACCGGACTCTGGAACTTAAACCGGATATGCTCGTATTGAGCACCCCGGTTGTCTCCCCGCAGGGGATGGGCGAACTCGCCAACCGGCTGAAACTATCGATAGATGTGGACGGTTTCTTCCTGGAAGCGCATGTAAAACTGCGGCCAGTCGACTTCGCTGCGGACGGAATCTTTATGGCTGGTCTTGCCCATTATCCCAAGTTTCTGGATGAATCCATCGCCCAGGCAAAAGCGGCCGCATCGCGGGCTGCGAGCATACTCTCAAAAGAGACCATGCTCACCAATGCCAGGGTGGCGGTTGTTGACCCGCTGATGTGCGTGGGCTGCCTGACCTGTGTCCGGATCTGCCCGTATGAAGTCCCGCAGGTGAGTGCGGATTTCACCGGCATTGGAGAGATCACCGGGGCGGCTTATATCGAGCCGGCTGTCTGCCACGGCTGCGGGACCTGCGTCTCTGAGTGCCCTGCCAGGGCGATCCAGTTGATGCACTCCACAGATGCCCAGACCCTCACCAAGATCGATGCGCTTTTTGAGGTTCCAGAACCTGAAGGCGGTTTTATACCCGTCAGAGATATCGAGGTGAACTGATGCCCATCCAAGAATTCAATCCTGAGATTGTCTCCTTTTGCTGCCACTACTGCGCCTACGCAGCTGCTGATCTGGCAGGTTCAATGCGCCTGGAATATCCACCCGCGATCAAAGTGATTGAACTGCCCTGTTCTGGAAAACTCGATGTGCTCTACGCCCTGCGCGCCTTTGAGGACGGTGCGGACGGCGTGATGGTCGCCGGTTGACTGGAGGGCGACTGCCATTACCTGGAAGGTAATATCAACGCCCGGCGGCGGGTTGAATATATCAGAGAAATGTTGGAAGAGATTGGACTTGAAGGGCGCCGGATTCAGATGATAAATGTCTCCTCCGCGATGGGAGGTCAGTTTGCATGGTCCGCGGCTGAATTCACCGAAGAGGTCCGGAGGTTAGGTCCCAGCAAACTGAATAATCATTCCGGCTGTGAACCGTCTATAGCTCAAATAGATGAGCTGCCAAGTGAACTGCAGGGAGGGTAAAGTGAACCAGCAACCTTATATTCTGATTGTCGATGATGACCCTGATATTCTGGAGGGCATCATTACAATCCTCGAAACCCAATCCTACCGTCTTGCCACAGCCCGGGATGGCAGGATGTGTGTCGATATGATCGCCCAGGAACAACCGGACCTGCTGATACTGGACCTGTTGATGCCGCGTATGGACGGCTGGGGGGTGATCCGCGAATTACGTTGCGAACCCCGGTTTTCAAAAATCCCTATCATGATCCTGACAACAGTGATCGAAGACGCCAGCCGCAGGCGCTACGAATTAGAGACTGGAATGTCGATGGAAGTCCAGGATTACGTCCAGAAACCAGCCAGACCGGCTGACTTACTGCGCAGAGTGGAGAGGCTGTTAAAGTCAAATGACTGACCTGAGAACACCGGTCCTTTCGGTCACTGCTGAACGCCTGAGCCAGGCTGTTATCTTCCGGGAGCTTGCTGAAGATGATCTGATTGCGATTGCGGAGTTTTGCAGAGAAGAACGCGGCCTCGAGAACCATGCAATTCTTGAGGAAGGGAACCCGGCAAATACACTGTATATCGTTGAACGCGGCAAACTCGCCCTTGAGAAGAAAATTCAAATCGGGCGCCAAACCACCCCGCGCAACGCCACAATAGGTTATGTTGAACCTGGAGAAATCGCCGGTTTTTCAACCCTCACTGAGCCGTACATTTTTTCAACCTCGGCGGTTTGCGTTGAACCGACCCGCCTGATCGCGATTGATGGCCCCAGGTTGCGCGAATATCTGAATACCCATTCCAATGCCGGCCTGGTGGTCATGAAGAGCGTCGCCTCGATCATCGGTAACCGTTATCGCCTGGCTACCGGGACGCTAACTTACTTTCTTTCAATTGTCTCGCACGAACTGCGCTCTCCACTGGCTGCAGTAGAGAATTACCTTCAGCTTATTCACGAAGGTTTTGCGGGGGAATTGAATCAAAAACAGGAGCGCATGGTTCAGCGAAGCATACTGCGAATACTTGACCTGCGCGCATTAATCGGGGATGTCGTCGACCTGGCCCGCATGCGCCCGGAGCAGATTCAGGCTGATTTTGAGTGGTTTGACCCTGGCGAGGTAGGATTCGAATCGATTGAGGACGCCCGCCTGGCAGCCGCTGAAAAAGACATCAGAATCAAGGTTGATCCCCCTCAAAAATTTGAACCAATCGTTGGCGCCCGCCGCAGAATGCGGCAGGTGCTCACCAATCTGCTGAACAATGCAGTTAAGTACGCTCCCCGGGGCAGCGAGGTGGTTTTTCGAGCCCGCTATAAACCTGAAAAGCTCATATTTGAAATTGAAGACCACGGGCCCGGTATCCCGGAGGATGAAATCCCCCATATTTTTGAAGATTTTTACCGGGCAAGCAATGTTGGTGAGACGACCGGTGCAGGTCTGGGTCTTTCCATTGCCAGGAAAATCGTCGATGCCCACGGCGGAGATATTCTAGTCTCCAATATCAGTGACGGCAAGAGGGTGAGCGGAACCCGCTTCACCGTATTCATCCCGCGCGACCTGAGCACCCCTGAGATGAGGCGGCGGGAGCTGCGGGAACTGAAATAATGGAGATTATTGGACAGTTGGAACTGGATTAAAGTGGATCACTCACAAAATCTTACCCCACCGAAGGGTGGCGCCCAAAAAATCCTGCCGGTTGGCGCGGTGCTGGTCGTCGGCGGCGGTATTGCCGGCATGCAGGCTGCCCTGGATCTGGGCGACCAGGGTTTTAAAGTGTATATTGTCGAAGAGAAGTCCGCAATCGGCGGCCGGATGGCGCAGCTGGATAAGACTTTTCCAACAAACGACTGTGCAATGTGCAATATCAGCCCAAAACTGGTCGATACCGGCCGGCATCCAAATATAAAAATCTTAACAAATACTGACTTGCTCGATGTTCAGGGCAGCCCTGGCAATTTTACGGTCTCTCTCCGTAGACGGCCGCGCTACATAAATACGGATATATGTGTCGGCTGCGGAGACTGCGCCGAGGTGTGCCCTATCTCGCTGCCGGACATATTTGAAATGGGATTGAAAGAACGCAAGGCAGCCTACCGCCTGTACCAGCAGGCGGTCCCGGCCGCATACGCGATCGACAAACTTGGCACAGCGCCCTGCCGGCATGCCTGCCCGGCTGACCAGCGTGCCCAGGGCTATATTTCCCTGATTGCCCAGGGTCGTTATAAAGAGGCCTTCCGGGTAATCAAAGAAGATAATCCCTTCCCGAGCGTGTGCGGGCGGACATGCCACCATCCCTGTGAAAATAAATGCACCCTCGGCATGGTGGACCACCCAGTCAATATTATGGCGTTAAAACGGTTTGTGATGGATTATGCGCTCGCCTACGGCAGGGATAGAGTCGAACCGGTGGCGCGCACCCGCCCGGAGTGGATCGCAGTCGTCGGTGCAGGTCCAGCAGGCCTTACGGCGGCTCACGATCTGGTGAAACTTGGCTACGGGGTTACCGTATACGAGGCGCTGCCGGTCCCGGGCGGCATGATGCGGGTCGGGATACCCGCCCACCGCCTGCCAAAGGGAGCCCTGCAGCAGGACATCGATGATATTCTCGCCCTGGGAGTAGTATTAAAAACGAACTCCCCGGTCAAAAACCCCCAGGAATTGTTGAACCAGGGTTATAACGCGGTCTGCCTGGCAACTGGAATATCTATGCCGGAACATTCATTAGACCTGGAAGGTGAAGACGCCGAGGGTGTCATCCCGGCAGCCACTTTCCTGCGTAAAGTCAACATCGGGGAACCGGTGTCTATTGGCGAGCGGGTCGCGGTCATCGGCGGCGGCATTACCGCAATGGATACGGCAGCGGTAGCCCGCAGATTGGGCGCAGAAAAAGTCTACCTGGTGCTCGACCGCCCGCGCGGCGAACTGCCCGCCTACCAGTGGGAAATCGCCGCCGTGGAAGCCGAGGGGATTGATATCTACGAGCGTACTTCCGCCACCCGAATCCTTTCGGAAAATGGCAGTGTAGCTGCGATTGAGCTGGCAAAAACCGGGAAAGGAATGGTCACCGGCCAGGACGGCCGCAAGCGCCCCAGGCTGGAACCCGGTTCAGAGTTCATCCTGGAGGTTGATACGGTAATCGGTACGGTTGGGCAGTATTCGGATCTGGCTTACCTTGACTCGCATTACGAGGACCTGACCGTTAATACTGAGAATTTGACCTGCGACATTCCGGGGCTGTTTGTGGTGGGCGGGCGCAAGACCGGCGCCAGTTACATCATCGAAGCAGTTTCCCTGGGGCATAAAGTTGCCGGTTCAATCGACAGGTACCTGTCCGGCTCTCAAATGAAAGGTTTTGAAAGAGCCCGGCCCCCTGTGGTGAAATTCGATCGCCAGGAAATATTGGACCGGATCTCAAGCGGCGAGTTAACCCTGCGGGAACGGGTTGAACCGGGCTTGCTGTCAATGGAAGAACGGGTGACCAGCTTCCGGGAAGTGGTGCTCGGACTCACAGAACACCAGGCCCGGGCTGAAGCCCGCAGATGTTTGCAGTGCGGAATCTGCTCCGAGTGCCTTTCTTGCGAATATGCCTGCGGGGTAAATGCCATTGACCATAACATGGTGGAAAGGGAAGAACAACTCCAGGTGGGCTCCATTCTGCTTGCGCCAGGGTTCAAGCCGTATAACGCCTGCCTCTCTGAAGAATACGGATTCGGGCGCTTCCCGAATGTTATCACCGCCCTGCAGTTCGAAAGGTTGCTCTCGGCTTCTGGCCCCACAATGGGCCACATCGTCCGGCCATCGGATGGAAAGGAGCCCCAGCGGATTGCGTTCTTACAGTGCGTCGGCTCGCGCGACCAGACCCATGATTACTGTTCTTCAGTCTGCTGCATGTATGCCACCAAAGAAGCCATCATGGCTAAAGAGCACCAGCCCGGCCTCGATATCCACGTTTTTATGATGGATATGCGCGCCTTCTCGAAGGGTTACTGGAACTATTACCTGCGGGCGCGAGACCAGTATGGAATCCAATACACCCGCTGCCGGGCCAGCATGCTGCATGAAGACGAAAAAAGCTTCCGGCTGACCCTGAAGTATCTCGATGAAGCCAATACTCGCCGGGAGGAGCAGTTTGACCTGGTTGTGCTTTCAACAGGGATGGAGATTCCGGAGAGTGTGCGTGCGCTCACCCGGCGTATCAATGTCGAAACCGACCAGTACGGTTTCTGCAAAACAGAAGCGTTCAATCCGCTCCAGACCAGCCGGCCGGGGGTTTACGCCGTGGGGCCGTTCCGCGAGCCAAAGGACATCCCTGAATCGGTCATCGAAGCCAGCGGCGCAGCCGCGGCAGCCTCCTGCATTATCGCGGAATCCCGTCATTCCCTCACCACGCCGGTCGAATATCCCCTAGAACGGGACGTCAGCGGCGAGGAAGCCCGCATCGGCGTTTTTGTGTGCCACTGCGGTTCGAACATCGCCGGGTTCCTTGATGTTGAAGAAGTGACTGAACACACCCGGCGCCTACCGGGGGTTGTCTTTGCTGAATCCAACCTGTACTCGTGCTCCCAGGACAGCACCCAGCATATCAGCGAAGTGATCTCGGAAATCGGCTTGAACCGGGTGGTGGTCGCCAGCTGTACCCCGCTCACCCACCAACCCCTATTCCAGGACTGCCTGAGAAGGGCGGGCTTGAACCCGTTCCTTTTCGATATGGCAAACATCCGCAACCAGTGTTCCTGGGTCCATTCGCACGACAGACAGGCAGCCACAACCAAGGCCAAAGAACTGGTCCAAATGTCCGTCGCCCGCGCCAGGCGCCTGACACCCAGACCGCTGGTAACGGTCCCCCTCGAAAAATCCGCCCTGGTTGTGGGAGGCGGCCCGGCCGGGATGAGCGCGGCTCTGTCTCTTGCAGGTTCTGGTTTCCCGGTGCATCTGGTGGAAAAGAAGCCGGAACTTGGCGGCAATCTCAATTCGGTGTTTGTTTCCATCAATGGGCGCGACCCGCAGAAAATCCGGGAGAGGCTGGTGGGCCAAGTGAACTCTGATGACCTGATTAGCGTACACCTGAACAGCCAGGTGAGTGAGGTCAGCGGCTTCAAGGGTAATTTCTGCAGCACAATTGAGAACCATAACGGAGACCAGACCACAATTTCGCACGGTGTGATTATTCTGGCGACAGGGGCCCAGGAATACCGCGGCCCGGACTACAACTACGGGACCGATGAGCGCATCCTGACCATGGGCGAATTCGAAAAATACCTGGCGGATAGTCCGGCGGGTAGACTCCCGGGTTCGGTTGTCATCATCTTATGCGTTGGTCCTGCTGAGCGTTACTGCAGCCGGATTTGCTGCACTGTTGCGATAAAGAACGCAATCAGGCTCAAAGAGCTCAATCCTGAGGCTGAAATCACCATCATTTATAAAGATATCCGGACTTATGGCTTTAAAGAACGCCTTTACACCCATGCCAGACAGGCAGGTGTGATCTTCGTGCGTTATGAAGATCACACTCCCCCGCGGGTCTCGACAGAAGAAAATGGAAGCCTGCTCGTGCAGACCTGGGACCCGGTTCTTGCGCTTCCAGTGGTGATCAATCCGGACCAGGTTGTGCTCGGAATGCCGGTAATCCCGAATGCGGATGCGGGAGAAATAGCCAGCCTGTTCAAGGTGCCCATCGATGAAGATGGTTTCTTCAAAGAAGCGCATGTCAAGCTGCGCCCGGTGGATTTTACAACCGAAGGCGTATTTATGGCTGGAATGGCGCATTATCCCAAACTACTTGATGAAACCATCATCCAGGCCCAGGCAGCCGCCTCCCGGGCGGCGAGCGTGCTCAGCCAGCGCGATCTTAAAGTGGGTGGCAGGATCGCGGTGGTGGACGAAAGCCTGTGCACAGGCTGCCTCACCTGCCTGCGGATATGCCCCTTCCAGGTTCCGCTGATTAAATCAAACCTGGTTGGAACCGGGAACATAATAGGCGCGGCATACATCGAGCCGGCGACCTGCCAGGGCTGCGGGACGTGCGCGGCTGAATGTCCCGCCCAGGCTATTCAGCTGATGCATTACACCGATTACCAGATGTCGGCAATGGTTGCAGCGCTGATCAAGCCCGAACTGATCGAAACGGTTACAGGCGATGGATAGAAGTGCGAGAAGCAGCATGAAGAAGTCGGCACCCGGGCAGGTAGGATAATGGAAGAAATTGCGCTCCAGATCCTGGCGTATTGTTGTGAGCACTGCGCTTATGCGGCAGCCGACCTGGCGGGTGGTCTCCGGATGCAGTACCCGCCCCAGCTAAAAATTGTCCAGCTGCCCTGCTCGGGGAAACTGGACACATTGATGGCCCTGCGAGCAATGGAAGAAGGAGTCGACGGCGTTATGGTAGCCGGTTGACTGCCCGGAGATTGCCATTACCTGTACGGTAATGAAAACGCCAGGCGCAGGGTTGAATATACATCTGACCTTTTTGCTCAGATCGGCCTGGAGCCGGAAAGGATCCGGATGGTGAATATTTCATCCGCGATGGCCGGAGGATTTGTGGAAGCCGCCCAGGAAATGTGTGAGAAAATTAGTGAACTTGGACCGAACCCGCTGAGGAAGTTTGAATAAGGAATTATTTATTATGTTGATCGGTGTTGATATCTTAAAAACAATTATTAGTGGAATGGAGGTACTCCGGTGATTATCGCCGAACGAAAATCATTAGAAGAACTCAAAACCCTGATCGCCGAATCGGAAAAAGTGCTGGTGGTCGGCTGCGGGACCTGTGTTACGGTATGCTTCGCGGGAGGTTCCCGTGAAGCGGCGATCACATCTTCCTCCCTGCGCATGGCCTCCAAACTGGAAGGCAATAACAGGGAGATCACAGACATAACCGTCCAACGCCAGTGCGAGTGGGAATACCTGGACCAGATCGCCGAACAGGTCGCGGATGTCGACGTGGTGCTCTCGCTGGGCTGCGGGATCGGCGTCCAGGCGATCGCCGAACACTTCCCCAACTCATGGGTGGTGCCGGGATTGAACACCACATTTCTGGGGATTCCTACCGAGCAGGGTGTCTGGGAGGAGCGCTGTGCAGCCTGCGGCGACTGCATTCTGGGCCTGACCGGCGGAATCTGCCCGATCGCTCGCTGTTCAAAATCCCTGCTGAACGGGCCCTGCGGTGGCTCGGAAGACGGCCACTGTGAGATAGATCCTGAAGTGCCATGCGCCTGGCAGTTGATATACGACCGTCTGGCGAGCAAGGATAGACTGCACGTCCTGATGGACCTGCAGCCGCCCAAGAATTGGAGCACTTCCCGCGATGGTGGGCCGCGCAAGATTGTGCGCGAGGATCTCCGTCTTGTGGAAGAGGAGGAATAGTTATGGTCACCGAAGTACAAACCAGGGCTGAAGAAAGCCCTAAAGGCTATTTATCCGGTTCAAACCTCGAAAAGGTGCTGCGGGCCAGCCACTTCGCGGTCACCGGCGAACTTGGACCGCCCCAGAGCGCGGATGGCGAGGAGATCCGCCATAAAACCGGGTTATTAAAAGGATACTGCGATGCGGTCAATATCACCGACAACCAGACCGCGATCGTGCGTATGTCCAGCATCGGCGCCGGGACGATTGTGGTCAATGAAGGGCTGGAGCCGGTCATCCAGATGACCTGCCGCGACCGCAACCGCCTGGCGATCCAAAGCGACCTGCTGGGCGCTTACGCTCTCGGGATGCGCAACCTGCTCTGCCTGACAGGCGATCACCAGAGGTTTGGTAACCACCCCACTTCCAAGAATGTGTTCGACATGGACTCTGTCCAGTTAATAAAAATGACCAGGGACATGCGCGATGAATGTATTTTCCAGTGTGGGGAAGCTTTTAAAGGAAGCGAACCGCGCTTTTTTATCGGAGCCGCGGCTGCCCCGTTCGCCGACCCGCTTGACTTCAGACCCTACCGGCTCGCCAAAAAAGTCAAGGCGGGGGCAAATTTCATCCAGACCCAGCTGATCTACGACCTGGAGGCTTTTGCGGAGTACATGCGGAAAGTGCGCGAGCTCGACCTGCACAACCAGACCTACATCCTTGCGGGGGTAGGTCCCTTGAAGAGCCCCGGGATGGCTCGTTATATGAAGAACAGCGTGCCCGGCATCCTTGTCCCGGACAGGATCATCGAGCGCATGACCGCAGCCGGGGCGCCCTGGAAAGACAAGAGCAAGGACGAGCTCACCAGTGAGGATAAAAAAGCCCGCTCCGCCGCCTGGAAGGAAGAGGGCATCAGGATCTGCATTGAATTAATCCAGGAACTGCGCCAGATTGAAGGGGTCGCCGGGACCCACGTGATGGCGATTGAATGGGAAGAGGCGGTGAAACCGATCGTCGAAGGCGCCGGTTTGTACCCGCGGCCTCAGGTAAATTAAGCAAGGATGTGAATAAAGACTTTAGCGGTATTCCAAATTATAAGTAGCAGCCAGCATCGATTGGAGATGGCTTATGAGCGATGAATTGAAGAAAGACCAGGATATAAGGACGATCAACCCCGAACTGGCCCAGCGCATCCAGGATGAGCTCGGTCAGAACGTTTACCTGTGCTACCAGTGTGTGAAGTGTTCCAGCGGCTGCCCGGTCGCTGAATTTTTCGACTGGCAGCCAAACCAGATCATGCGAGCCCTGCAGCTCGGCCAGCAGGACATCGCCCTCGAGTCCCAGACGCCCTGGCTGTGCGCCTCCTGCCAGACCTGCACCACCCGCTGCCCCCAGAACCTGGATATTGCCGGGATAATGGATTTCCTGACCCGCGAGGCGCTTGAGCGCGGGGTCAAGCCTCCCGTCAGCCAGGTCAGGGTATTCAACGAAGCCTTTATGCGCGAAGTGCGCCTGTGGGGTCGCTCGTATGAGCCCGGATTGATGGCTGAAATCGGGTTGCACAACCCAGGCGCGATGGTGGACGACATCGGGCTGTATACCCGTATGCTGAAAAAGATGAAGGTCGGTTTCCTGCCCAGTATCGGGCGCCCGCCCCGCAAGGTAAAACGGATCCCGGGGGCTTCGAAAGCGGTGGCATATTACCCGGGCTGTTCGCTGGAGACAACCGCAGCTGAGTTCAACGACTCTGCTAAGGCGGTCTGCGAAGCCCTAGAACTCGAGTTGATTGAACCGAAAGGCTGGGTTTGCTGCGGGAGCAGCGCAGCCCACCGCTCCGACCCGCACGCCGCCCTGAAACTCCCGCTCGAAAACCTTGCCCTGATAGAACAGAGCGGGTTTACAGAGGTCACCATGCCCTGCGCGGCCTGTTTCAACCGCCACAAAGCCGCCCAGTACGAGATCCGCCACGACGAAAGCAACTGGCGGGGTATGGACAGAGAGCTCGGTTACCACTACCAGGACACAGTCGAGGTTAATACCCTGGTTGAGACCATCCACAAACATGTCGCCGAAGAGACGATCTCCCGGAAAGTAAAGCGCCCGCTCGAAGGGTTGAAAGTTGTCTGCTATTACGGCTGCCTGCTGACCAGGCCTCCCCAGGTGACCGGTTCCGAGCATCCCGAGAATCCCACCGATATGGACGAACTGGTTTCCGCACTGGGGGCTGAGGTGCTGGACTGGTCTTACAAGACCTGCTGCTGTGGGGCGGCCCACTCGCTGACCCGCCCGGATATTGTCGTAAAGCTGAGCGGAAACCTGGTGAATGAAGCCCGTAACGCCGGGGCGGATGTGATCGCAGTCGCCTGCCCGCTCTGCCACATGAACCTGGATGCGCGCCAGTTCCAGATGGAGGTTGAAGAGCCGATGCCGATTTTGTTCTTCACCCAGCTGATGGCGCTCGCCCTGGGCTTGCCGGAGAAGGAAGCCGTCCTGCACAAAAACCTGGTCGACCCGCGCCCGCTGCTCAAGGAGAAAGGGTTTATCAGTTAATTTATTTAGCAGCTTTCCCCACTATTTACCCGGCAGGATTGGAATCCTGCCCTACAACCGACCAATAATATTACTGGGCGGTTTTTGTTTGCATCACTGCAGGACTTAAACCGCCAACATTCTGGCAGGTGTGGAAACCTGTCCCACAGGTATGATGAGGCGCTTGGCACTTTTTTAGGGGGTTTATCAGGTTCTGAAGGTTATATTCTTCATAATAGGAAACGAAGCGTTTCCAATTTCAAGTGATGGGCACCTTCATCTGGAAGCGCTTTTGTAGAAAATAACGGGTATGGCCATCCGGGAAATCATCCAATCTCCCGAAAACCTGGTAGCCCAGCTTCTTATAAAAATCAAGCGCCTGGAAGTCAAACGTGTCAAGGTATGCCTGCTTACAGCCGTGCTGGACCGCCTGCGCCTCGGCGAGCCGCATCAACTCCCTGCCATACCCGCGTCCCCGGAGCCTTTCGTCTACCCACAGCAAGCTGATAAAGAGCCAACCCCAGAAGGTTTCGCCATAAAGGCCTCCAACTATCTGATTATTCCTATCTCGGATAAAAAAACCAAGCTTGCCCAGGTTGAGTCTATCCACCCGGGATTCATTGTATTCAACCAGGTGTTGCTCCAAAGTTTTGATATCAACCCTGGAAGGAGGATCTTCTAATGTGATCCGGTACTGTTTTTCATTCAAACTAGACAGGTTTTTTTCCATAATCGAAATTCCTATTTGTTATCTTAACAACTTTAGATTTTATGAGCCGGGAGATAAACACAATCAAAATTTATATGGCTTTTCAAACATTCAATGAACCTCAAACATAATGCGGAAGCAATCTGCCCGCTTCGATTACTAGAATTGCCAGCAAACAGTCTTAAAATACAAAAGGATAAAAAAGTTTTGCAGGAAAAAATGCAGCTGGAATAGTTGGAATCCTATTCTCTCATTAATTGCTGATATAACACCTAACCTGCCGCCCGGACAAGGCTTATCATGAAGGTGAAGGGCTTTTGCGGCGAAGCAAGCTGGTTTAAGGTCCCGGCAAGATACAGCGAGCGCGAGGGGCAGGTGAACGCAAAAGAGCCGGTTGAACCGGAGTGCCCGATGAACTCCGGTAATGGTGTGAACCAGAAATAACGCGGCAGCCGGAAGTACATCAGTCCATAGCCGTAGCGCATCGGGAAAAATATCGAGTTCCAGTTCATCATCCATTCCAGGAGCGACTTTTTAAACAGCTGACCTTCAAAAAATGCCCGCAGAAATGTAAGGCATTCAGCGGCGGTAGAAACCAGCCCGCCATCCGACACATTTGAGGACAAATACTTCGGGACGTGCGCTGGTTTCTCTTTCAGATATACCGTCGCTGGGGTTAGTCCTGTTCGGGACGCAGTCCAGTCGAACAGGTACGTGTGCTCAAGTCCGAGCGGCGAGCAGATAAATTCCTGATAAGCCTCCGCCATGGATTTACCGCTGATGGATGTGATGATCTCCGCCAGCAGGCGGTAGTTTGTGTTCGAATAATACGCTTTTCCGGGAGCCCCGGGCGGGAAAAGTGGTTTTAAGCCGCGCGTAATTTCAACTGCCTCCTGGTTGCTGACCTCACGATCGATTCCCGCTTTCAATTCATCCATGAGGCTCTTTCCGCCCGCTGGTTTACCGCTTTCGTGGTCCGGGAGGCCGGAACTGTGCTCGATCAGATTGCTGACTTTTATTTGGGCGCTGTAATCGACGCCTTTATAAACATGGATGCCATCAATCATGGAATCCGGCAAGTATTCTGTGATTGGCGCATCCAGGTCAAGGAGTCTCTGTTCGTCCAGTCTCATTACAATCGCGGCAGTGTATGTCTTTGATAAGCTGGCGATGAAGTACGGCGTATCGGGAGTCATTGACGTGCCAGTCTCATGATTGGCTATGCCGGATGCCCCGCTAAAGTCCACCCTCCGGTCGCATGACTGCACGGCTGCCACCACGCTGCGGATATAACCTTTGCCAATCTGTTTATCAAGCAGGTCCTGCAGTTTCTGATTTATTCCATCCATATTAACCTCAATAATGTAAATTGGGGATGCTATTTCGGGCGCTGAGCGATTGGATTGATTGGGGCTCGTTTTAAGATAAATAATAAATTGAATTTACGCCCCATACCAGGCTGGAGAAGAATGCCGTTCCCCAAAGAGCCTTCTTTATCCCCTTTCAATTTCTCTACGAGAGGTGTTTCTTATTACATAAATCAAAACCAGCGCTTTCACCCTGCCAAGATTTCAATCACATCATCAATTGTAGCCAGAACCGGTTCATCGATATCAAGTATTTCACCGCAATCAACAAATTCTATCCAATCGTCAGCTTGTTTCAAGCATAGTGCCGGGGTCTGTGGGTGCTGCTTAATAAAACGGTATATTTTATAAGCCTGCCTATCTTGACCCTGGAGTACAAGAACACAGGACAGGCCGGCCAGGGCGTAAAGACATAACGGTACCATCTGGTATTGTTTGGCAAGAAGGAGGGCGTTTTTGAGGCATGAATATGCCTGAATGGTACTTCCCAAACCGATGTAAGCAAATCCAACCCAGCAGGCTGACGAACAAATCCCCCAGCGATGGTTAATTTCCTTTAAGATCTGGCTTCCAGACTGGCCCAGTTCAAGCGCCTGGGCAAAATCCTTTAGAAAATAAGCGCTTACACTCATCCGGCTTAAAGAATACCCTTCTCCAGCCGGACTGCCAATCCGCTCAAATGTTAATGATGCTTCCCGGTGGTATTCCATAGCCTGGTTGTGCTCCCCAAGCCCATCTGCAGCCAACCCCATCTTGCTTAAGGCGAATGCAGAACCCCAGATAGTCCCTCTTTGATCAAATATATCTTTACATTTCTTCAGGCTTAATAATCCCTGTTCATATTCCCCAATTAAAAAATTTACATGCCCCAACCAGAGCAAATAGGTCGGCCAGAAATCGAAATCATGCTCCCGTCCAAGTAAAATTGCTTCTTCCAGGCAAACTTTGGCAGTCTTGTAATCTCCTCTAAATGAAGCATTCACGCCAAGGTTATGCAAACACGAAGAGCGTTCGCCGTGCAAGCCAAGCTCTTGCAACCCATCCATGCACGTTTGGGAGATCGTTTCACTTTCCTCAATCTGACCAAGGTTGCTTAGAATAAAAGCCTGGTGGATACTTGCACACAAAAATACCGGATCGAGGGCTGGTTCTATATTTTGTTTCTCAACCAGGTTCTCTGATCTCCTGCGCGCAATAACACTAAATGCATCCACACCTTCATGCCACCCCTGAATAATATAAAAAGCCAGTAAAGCCAGCAGAACTCTCCGGACTACCTGTGGTTCCTGGTTCTGGCAAACCCAATCCACTGCGGCGCGCACATTTTCGATATTCCGGAGGATTTCATCCCTTGCCTGGAGCATCTTGGTTCCCAACAGGTCCGCTTTCTGTTTATACAAGAAGTCTGTGTAGTATTGGCTAAAAAGGATAAGAGTTTCCTGGTGGATTTCTGGAGATTGTGTGAGCTTCTCATTGGCAAACTGTTTAAACAGCTCATGCATAAAGAAGTAACCATTATTATCTCTTATCAACATGGATCTATTAACAAGATCAGATAGCTCTGAAATGCTTGCCCCGGTTATATATTTGGCTGCGGCCCGATCAAAGCCGACCCGAAAAACTGACAGGCGCGAAACCGTTTCCTGGTGTTTTTCTGTAAGCATCCTCCAGGATCCATTAAAGATAGCCCGCATGCTGCGGTGTGTTGCAGGGACGTCACAAGCTGAGCTTGATAGAAAGTCGGGGTTGTCGCCCAGTTCGTCCACAATTTCTCCCAGGGATAGTACTGATGTCCAGGCGGCAGCCAATTCAACAGCCAGAGGCATCCCTTCCACCAGCTGGCAGATGTGAGTTATATGCATAAGGTCGTCTGGAGAAAAACGTGTTTCAGTATTTGCCTGTTGTGCACGCTTAATAAAAAGTTCCAGGGCACCTGAATTTTCCACCCGGTCGTCCTCACCAGCCTGGATTTGGACCGGTAACCCGTGCAGAAAGAAGGTCCACTCCCCTTGTATATCCAGTTTCTGTCTTGAGGTTGTTAATATTTTTATCAAGGGCGCAGCGGCAAGCAGCTCCGAGACTAGACCTGCTGCGCTGATCACATTTTCAAAGCCATCCATAATCAACAGGAGCGAGCGATTTTTCAGGTAATCAAAAATCTGAATTTTTGGATCTTGCCCGTCTATAAAACTGTCAATATTAAATCCAATTTTTCTTGCGATATCTGGAATCATGTAATTGGAAGAATAGCCCGCTTCAAAAGGGATAAAGAAAATGCCATCCGGAAAAAATTCTAAAATCCCGCCTGCAACTTGAATTGCCAGGCGGGTTTTGCCCCAACCACCAGGTCCTAAAAGTGTAATAAGCCGGCAGTCCGGTTTTTGCATGATGGCTCTAATCTGGGCAATTTCTCTTTTCCGGTTAACGAAACTTGTCTGAGAAAAAGGCAAATTATGGGCTGGCGCCAATGGTCTCAGATGGATTAATTCTTCTCCTTTAAGCAATTGATCGTACAGCGCTTGAGTTTCATGTGAGGGCTCTATCCCAAGTTCGGATTGCAGCCTGGCAGTGAAATTCTCATATTCAACCAGGGCGGCATTGCGCTGGTTGTCAAGCGCCAGCAGCAGCATGTAATTTCTTAAAGCGGATTCTTCGAGGGGCTCAATTTTCAGCAACTGCCGGGCAAAAGCCTGCCCGCCGGAATAATTTCCCGATTTTATGGCGTTGATAATTGAAATTTGCAGGCAGCTTACAAATCTATCCCTGATCCGGTCCTGTTCCAAACGCAGCCAATCTTCAAATTCAGCGCTGTCCCTGATATAGAAACCTTCCAGGAAATCTCCCTGGTAAATTTTTAAAGCCGCATCGATTTGGTTATCAGCAACTTTACCCTCAAAATCTGACAGGTCAAAATAAGTTTCAGCATCCGTATTTATTGCGACTCTTTCCCGGTGAATAATTAAATAACCCCCCAGGTATTTTTGAATGGTTGCCAATGCCACCCGCAAGCTGGTTGAGGCTCGTTCCTGAGAACTCTCCGGCCAAAGGAGGGCTGCAAGTACACTGCGGTTTTGCACTCCACCCTCCACAAACAGATAGACTAACAAAGCTTCAGCTTTGTGGGAACCCAAATTGATGACCCCACGGTCAGCCCCCCTGATTGTCAGCCCTCCCAAAGTCCTGATCTCTAACATATCCCTTCAACCAGCCGAAAATATTTTCTATCAGTTTCTTAAATGGTTATCGAGCCTTGCCGGTAATGAATGGGTATCCGCGATCCTACTTTAACGATTATTTAGCGATTTTTTTATTATCCTGTTCTATTATATAACAGCAAATAATTTCTGGCATGGAGACAAAATTAATGGAAAAAAACCTGAATCTTGCTTTACTCCTGCATGCAGTTACTGGATTCTGGATGGTTGCGTTTTCCTTTGTTAGTTTCGGAATAACTCTAATGCTTTTATACCAGCATGAATCCAGGGATTGGAAAAGACCAGGGATAAATATCAAAGAATTATAAAAAAGGAGCCAAAAAATGAAATTCAATATTTTAATGATCTTAAAAGCGGTTGTTTGTTTGTGCCTGGGTGTCCCAATTTTGCTCTTCCCAGAATTCACCTATTCGCTGTTTGGCATCCAACTCGATCCAGCGGGCACATTTCCAGCCAGAGAATATGGCGCCGCGCTGATTGGAACGATGTTAATCACCTGGTTCGCCAGAAACGAAGTTGAGTCGAACGCCCTTCGCGCCATCATTCTGGGCATGGTTGTTTACAATGCAATTGGTTTTGTGATCACTTTGTCGGCTCAATTATCCGGTCAATTAAGCTCGCTCGGCTGGCTGGCTGTTGCGATTTACCTGTTCTTCACAGTTGGATTCGGGTATTTCCTTGTGAAGAGCCCTCAAAAACCGGTTCAAGAGAGCGCTGCTTAATAACAACCAATATCCGGGATCAAATCAGGCTCCTATCCCTGCCCGGGTTGGAGCCTTTTCCCATTATGCCCTGATAAATAATAACCCTGCGATCCCTTCTATTGAAATATAATATATCAGGTGAATGCTGATGACTGAAGAAGTCTTGCGTAAAGGAGTTGAAGCGCTTCAAGAATTGAATTTGGATAAAATCCTGTCCATTTATTCTGAGGATGCTGTTTTTGAAGACATTCCCGCCAATTTGCTGATTGATAATAAGGCTGAACTGAGTTTGTATTTTGAAAGGCTGTTCACATCTCCCGGCGCAGCATTCTCGGATTTTCGCATTCTGGAATCGGATGAATTCGCAGTAATTGAATGGGTGTGGACAGCGCAACAGGTTGGCCTGGATCAACAAAATAAAGTGCGCGGAGTATCAGTTATTGAACTGAAGGAAGGCAAGATCAGCCGCGAAAGGATTTATTACAACCTCCCATAGGTCAATCTCCTGGTAATCAATAAGTGTACGGGCTGGATTGGGCGCTTCCTGGTCCAACCCGTAACAGCCACAGTAAAAATTTACTGGAACAGTCCGGAATTGATAAAATTGGGGTAAGCATAATGCCTCGCGGGAGTTTCCTGCACCGCCATCGCAGCGATGAAAGAACATTTCCTCCTCGATCCAGATATTATTTTCCTCAACCACGGCTCTTTTGGGGCGACCCCCCGGCCGGTGCTGGCAGCCTGCCAGGACTGGCAGGAAAGGCTTGAGCGCCAGCCGGTGCGGTTTTTCGTGGACGAGCTGCTGGCTGAACTGAAACATGCCCGCCAGGTCCTGGGGAATTACCTGAACGCCGATCTGGACGACCTGGTTTACGTCCCCAATGCCACCTACGGCGTTAATATTATTGCCCGCTCACTGCCCCTCAGCGCGGGTGATGAGATTTTGACAACCGACCATGAATACGGCGCCTGCCTGAACGCCTGGGAATTTGCCCTGAAAAAGAGCGCCGCGGTCCTGGTCAGGCAGCCAATCCCGCTGCCGCTGGGCTCGCCGGCCGAAATAGCTGACCAGTTCTGGCAGGGCGTGACACCCAGGACAAAGCTGGTCTTCCTCAGCCATATCAGTTCCCCAACCGCGGTCCGGCTGCCGGTTAAGATCATCTGCAGGAAAGCCCGCCAGGAGGGGATCTTAACCGCGATTGACGGCGCCCACACCCCGGGGCAGGTCCCGCTTGATTTAAGGGCGATCGACCCCGATTTTTACACCGGAAACTGCCACAAATGGATGCTCGGTCCGAAGGGCTCGGGGTTTCTATACACCCGCCGCGAGCTGCAGCCCCTGGTGGAGCCGCTTGTTGTCAGCTGGGGCTGGGGTCAGGATTCGCCGTTTTGCTCCGGCACAAAATACCTGGACTACTTTGAATGGGCAGGCACAAATGACCCTTCGGCTTACCTGTCCGTCCCGGCCGCGATCCGCTTCCAGGAAGAGCACGATTGGCCGGAAGTGCAGGAGCGTTGCCGGCGGATCCTGGCGGAAGGGATAGAGAAGCTCAATAACCTGACCGGACAGGACCCGGTATATACCCCTCAAGCGGAGCCGTTTGCCCAGATGGCGGTCGCCCGCCTGCCGGCTATTCGGGACCTGCCCGGACTTCAGGCTGGGCTGCTTGAGAGGTTCAGGATCGAAGTCCCCTGCATAGAATGGAACGGCCGGGGCTTTATCCGCATATCCGTCCAGGGATACAATACCCGCGAGGACCTGGATGCCCTGGTTGCGGCTCTCGGGGAGCTGCTC
>Ga0180438_10004508_pt1 | contig 20017 bp, 23 predicted proteins | sample SS_ome_12_FD_132455 | JGI IMG/M metagenome (GOLD analysis project Ga0180438, IMG submission 132455) | Hypersaline lake sediment archaeal communities from the Salton Sea, California, USA - SS_3_D_2 metaG | ecosystem: Environmental > Aquatic > Non-marine Saline and Alkaline > Hypersaline >... | reverse complement strand
TATGGGAAAAGGACGATTACACGTTTTTGAGCCAATACCAGCAAAAGCCAACTGAGCTTACCGGTAACATGGTTGATACTGCTTGGTTCCAGCGTTACGAGTTTTTGCCTGAGCTGCAGTGGCGTGCCATTTACGTTGATACCAATAGCGGCAAGGTCGGTGATATGAATGATTTCACCGTGTTTACGCTTGCTGGCCTTGGTGTTGATGGCAACATGTACATCATTGACGTTGAGCGTGGAAAGTGGGACCCCGAGGAATTGCTTAAAAAGGCCATTGAGGTTTGGGATAGGTGGACAGGTGGCACGGAGCGGTCGCGTGTACGTTACATGGCCATCGAGGATAAGCAGGCCGGCCAAGGTTTAATCACTACTCTTAAGAAAAAGCGGGTCATACCACTTAAGGAAATACCACGAGGCCCAGGCGATAAAAAGCCAGTGCGTTGTAATAATGTGATACCTCAACTTAAAATGGGCCAAGTTTTCATACCGGCTATGTATCGCACTGTTGAGGGCGAAGTTACGGAAAAACTGCTTAAAGTGGTATATTCTAACGGAAGTGAGGCAGGTTCAACGGATTGGCTGCCTATTGCATTGAAAGAAGTGGCTGATTTTAGCGCCGATGATTCCCATGAGCATGATGACGTTTGGGATACTTGGATGGATGCAATAGACGATATGTTAATTGGTGAGCGTAAGTCGCGAGGCTTTTTTGATATGGGGAAAAAATAAATGTTTGGTCGCAAAAAAAATAAGGCTTTGCCGGCACCGGTTGAAGATAAAAGCAAAGATGATGAGCTAATAAATAAAACCGGTAACGGCTATTTTAGCACCGACACATTTTTCAGAATTGGAAACCCTAAATCATGGCTTGAAAAAAACGCCATACAGGTTGTTCCTAAAATGCCAAGCAAGGTGGTAAACGTTGCCACCGATGGCGTTGAGGAGGCCAAAGGTTTTGCAATGGATGGTGGCAGCCTTAAAGCCGCTTTTACCCTTAGCAACCAATTACCCGATTCAATCTTTTGCTGGTATGGCGCACAAAGCTTTATTGGTTATCAGGCGTGCGCAATACTTGCTCAAAACTGGCTGGTAAATAAAGCCTGCAGCCAATCACCAAAAGACGCTGCACGCAAAGGCTGGGAACTTACAACCAATGATGGCCAAACGCTTACCCCAGAGCAGCGTGCCACAATCAGAAAGCTTGATAAGAAATACAAGGTCAAAAAGAACCTTGTCGAGTATGGCCGCCACAATCGCATCTTTGGCATTCGCATTATGATTTTTAATGTTGAAAGCACTGACCAACAGTATTACCAAAAGCCGTTTAATATTGATGGCGTTAAAAAGGGTTCATACAAGGGCATGATTCAGGTTGACCCGTACTGGATAACCCCAGAGCTGAGCATGGAGGCAAGCGGCAACCCTGGAAGCCCTGAGTTTTACGAGCCAACGTATTGGCGCATCAGTGGCAAGCGTTACCACCGCTCACACCTTGTAATCGCACGTTATGACGAAGTGCCAGACGTTTTAAAGCCAACGTACACTTATGGCGGTTTGTCGCTTACCCAGCTAATTTACGAGCGTGTATATGCAGCTGAGCGTACAGCAAACGAGGGGCCGCAATTGGCCATGACCAAACGCACAACCGGCCTTTATGTTGATATGGAGGCAGCCATTGCCAATGAGCAAGAATTCACCGAAAAAATGCAAGAGTGGGCCGCAATCCGTGATAACTATGGCGTAAAAGTATTGGGTGAAAACGAAAAGATGGAGCAGTTCGACACCACGCTCACTGACTTTGACGTTACCGTTATGACCCAATATCAATTGGTATCAGCTATTGCACGCACGCCGGCAACCAAGTTGCTTGGCACCTCACCCAAGGGCTTTAATGCGACCGGTGAGTACGAGGAGGACAGCTACCACGAGGAACTGGAAAGCATACAAAGCGATGAATATGAGCCAGTTTTAGAGCGCCATTATGAGCTGCTTTTAAAGTCTGAGGGCATTAACGCTGAGGTCGAAATAAACTGGAACTCGCTTAAAGTGCTTTCTGAAAAAGAAATTGCTGAGCTCAATGAAAGCAAAAGCCGCACTGACCTCAACTTGGTTAATGCTGGCAGTATTGATGGTTATGATTCGCGCAAGCGTATTTCTGAGGATGATGATTCTGGGTATAACGATATCGAGATTGACGGCGTGCCCGAGGAAGAAAACGAAAGTGAAGTTGAGGAAAATGAAATTGATTTAAACGAGGCAGAAAAGCAGCAAGCCAAAGCCAATGACCAGCAAGATTGGATATTTGCTATGGATGCAATCCGTAATGGCTATGTAAGCGTCAAGCCTCGTTCCCGTGATGCAGCCAAGTATTTTGCTGCAGCAGCCAAGGCCGGCATTGATGACCTTATCGAGCCAGATAAGTTGCACGTAACATTGATGTACAGCAGCGAGGATATACCGGAGCCAAGCTATGCTTACCAGCCATTGATTGCCAAGCCTACCGGTGAAATCCGTGTGATGGGTGAGGGTGAGTATAGGGCCATTGTGGTTATGCTTGATTCACCTGATTTGCACCAACGCCACAACGAAATAAAACTGGTTGGTGGAGTTCCAAGGCATGAAGCCTACTTGCCGCACATCAGTTTAAAGTACGCACCGACTGAGGCTGACATTGCACGCATTGGCCAAATTGAAATACCGGATGAACCAATCATCTTGGAAAATGAGCAATGGAGTAGCGCGAAAGACTAATGGCACGCAACCCGTTTCCACAAAGCCCAGGCCGCAAAGCTTGGGCTGAAAAGTTTAAGCCTAACAGTGTTTCACGTGGAACACCGCTAGAATATAACGCCGCAATTGCTGCTCGTTATACACGGGAAATTGACAAGCTAATCAATAAGATGGCTGCCGATGTTGAGAAACAGCTTAAGCAACTTTATACCTCTGAAACCAGCAAAGAATATTTTGTTGAGGATGCGGCCATGGACAGCAGCATTGCCAGCCAATCAAGAATCATTACCAACAAGCTCATGGCCAAGTGGGCCAAAATCTTTAACGATGAGAGCAAGGATATTGCCAAGCAAATGTTGGGTGGTATCGACAACGTTAGCCAAAAAGCATTGGAAACCAGCCTCAAGGAATTAAGCGGCGGCCTAACTATTGATGCCAGCATCGTGAGCGCCGATGTAAAGGAAGTTGCCAAGTCTGCATTTAATGCAAACGTAAAATTGATTACCAGCATACAAAGCCGCTATTTCGACCAAGTTGTTGGGGCTGTTGACCGTAGCATTATGACAGGCAGCGGCTTGGCTGAATTAATACCAACTATCAACGAATCACTTAAAAGCCAAAAGCGCATTGCAAAAAACCGTGCCAAAAACATTGCGCTAGATCAAACAAGGAAAGCTTATAACTCAATAAATAAGGCCCGAATGGAATCGGTAGGCATTACCAAGTTTGAGTGGTTGCATAGTGGTGGCGGCAAAGAACCAAGGGAGCATCACAAGCAGCGTTGGCCTGCTGGTTTGAACGGTGGGGTTTTCAGTTTCGATGATTTGCCTATAATAGACGAAAAGACCGGCGAGCGTGGAATACCTGGACAGGCCATAAACTGCAAATGCAGAATGCGCCCGGTAATAGAATTTAAAAACGGTGAGCAATCATGAGTGCAAGAGAGTTAGACGGCAACGGCTGGGTAGAAATTAAAGGGAACCCCATTAGTAAGGTTGGGGTTTACCAGTATCTGGGAAAGTCAATTGGCTTACCAGGGCTTGAGCCAGACAAGCTTTACAATGTATTGCGTCCAGCTGAGGAATTAAGCAGCAAAGATGCAATTGATTCATTTAAGCTTGTGCCGTGGATTGATGAGCATACAATGCTTGGTGAAGCGTTTGGAACCTCACCTGAGGAAAAGGGCGTTGAGGGTGTTATAGGTGAGGACGTTTATTTTGAATACCCTTACTTACGCGCCAACATTAAATTATTTTCGGATAATTTGACCGAATCGGTTGAATCCGGGAAGCGTGATTTGTCGTGCGGTTACCGTTGTGAGTATGAGCTAGAAAGTGGCGAATTTGACGGGGTGACCTATGATGTAGTACAAAGGCGAATAAGAGGTAACCATATCGCATCTGTTGGAACCGGTAGAATGGGAAAAGACGTTGCAGTTTTGGATAGCTCAGAAAAGTTAACTTTTTCAATTGATAGCGAGGAGTTTGCAATGGCAGGCGAAAACGAAGATAAGGGTAAAAAAGCCGAAGACGGCGATATGACTCTTGAAAAACTGGCCACTATGGTTGGTGATATGAAAAAAGGTCTTGATGAGTGCATGAGCACCGTTAAGGATATGAAATCAGCTAAGGATGCCGAGGAAGAAGAAGCAGCCAAGAAAAAAGCCGAAGATGAGGAAAAGGCTAAAGCTGATGAGAAAAAAGGTGAGGGTATGGATGCCGGCGTTGTTGCTGAGTTGCAAAAAGAAATTGCAACGCTTAAGCAAGAAAATGCGAACCTTAAAACTGCACAAGATGCAGCTCCTTCGCTTGCAGATATGCAAAAATCACTTGCAGAGAAAGAGGCAATTGTTGGCCGCTTATCTCCTGTTATTGGTGCGTTTGACCATTCAGAAATGGTTGATGCAAACGCCGTTGCTAAGTATGGCGTTGATAAACTTTCAATTGCTTGCGATGAGGGCACAGAGCTTACGGCTTTAAATGCTTTCTTACAGGCAAATCCACAGCCTCGCGTTATTGCTACCGGTGAAGATGCCGGCGAAGCAATGGATGAAGCAGAGGCTTACATTAACGGTAACGAGGAGTAATCGTAGCCATGACTTTTCAAACAGAAGTTCGCCAAGACCAAGCGTCTGGCATCGTAGGTGAGTTGGCTTTTGATGGCCCAACTCGTGCATTTCGTTACACGTTAGATTCTGGTGATGCAGCTAACAACATTTTTGGTCGCGCTTTTACTGTTAAAGCTGGTCAAGATTTGGATGTTGAAGCTGGTGGCGCTGGTGTTTTTGCCGGCATCATGGTTGGCCCTAAGCAGCACGCTACTCAAGGCCCAGACACTGGCACTCTTGACCCAACGTTGCAATTGCGTAACGGCGAAGATGCTGATTTCTTAACCATGGGCACCGTATTTGTAGAACTTACGAATGCTGCTAACGTTGGTGATTCAGTTGCTTATGCAGCAGATGGCCAGTTAACTGCATTTGCTCCAGGCGCTATAATTGCAGCTCCATTAGTTCAAATCCCAGGTGCGCAAGTTGTGCGCTGTGATACTGCAGGCGCTGGCCTTGCTGTTATCCAGTTGACCAACCAGCAAGCCGTAAACCCAACGTCTTAAGGAGCGGATAAATATGTTACCTGCAAAAGAAACGTTCAACCGCTCAGCTTTGGGCATGAAACCTCTTGTATTTAAAGACAAGAAATCAATCACTATGCAAACCATGGATGCCCTCGAAAAGATGGGTATTGCGTTTGACCATGCTGATTTGGCGCAAATGGCGCAATCTGCTGGTTATGCCGAAGATGCTGGCTTAGTAAGTTCGCTATCTACGCCAAGCATTGCAACGCCGGTTCAGTTCTTACAAGAATGGCTACCTGGTTTTGTTCACATTGTTACATCGCCAAAGCGCATTGATTCGCTTATTGGTATCACTACCCAAGGCTCTTGGGAAGATGAAGAAATTGTACAAGGTGTTCTTGAGTATATTGGTAAAACTCAGCCGTATGGCGACTATACCGATATTCCTCTTGCAAGCTGGAATACCAACTTTGAGCGCCGCACCATTGTTCGCTTTGAAGAAGGTATGCGTGAAGGCATCCTTGAAAGCAAGCGTGCTGCACGCATTAAAATTGATTCTGCTGGCCAAAAGCGTAATGCGGCTGCAGAGGCACTTGAAATTCAACGTAACCGCGTTGGCTTCTTTGGTTACAACGATGGCACGAACCGCACTTACGGTTTCTTGAATGACCCTCAGTTGTTGCCTTATGTGAATGCTCCAACAGGCGGCTGGGCTGCTGCAACATTCTTGCAGATTACAGCCGATATCCGTGCTGGATTGCGTGGCTTACGTGTACAGTCTAATGACCGTGTAGACCCAACCAACGATAATATCGTAATGGCTGTGGCTTCTGACGTTGTTGATTACATGACTGTAACATCAGATTTTGGCAACAGTGTTTTGGATTGGATTCGTGAGAACTATCCGAAGCTTCGCATTGTTTCAGTTCCTGAATTGAACGGTGCTAACGGTGGCCAAAACGTTGCGTATTACTACGCAGAAATCACAGACAGCGAATTCTCGACTGATGACCGCCGTACATTTGTACAGGTTGTTCCGAGCAAATTCCAAAGCTTAGGAGTTGAGCAGCGTGCTAAAGAGTATCTTGAGGATTACTCTAACGCTACCGCCGGCTCGCTTTGTAAGCGTCCATTTGCTGTTTACCGTCAAACCAACCTATAAGGGGTAAAATTATGGGTAAGAAAGTCTATATCGCGTGTACGCTTGCATCACCGCAAGCGTATAGCACGTTTTTAAACGTTGATAATGCCAAGGTGCCAACCGTGGAAAAAGTTATCAACATCAACGGCGGCCATAATGTTGCCAATAAAAACTTGATTACGCCTCACGGTGTTATCACAGAAATCAGCGAAGAAGATTATGCAATCTTGAAAGAGATTAAGGGCTATCAAGTTCACGAAAAAAATGGTTTCGTGAAAATGCTTAAGCAAAATCCTCGCAGTTCTGAGAAAGCGGTATCTGACCTAAACCAAGATGACCCATCGCGTCCGGTTACGCCTGGTGATTACGAGGCAGAGGGTAAGGAAGCACCAAAAACTGGTGAGGACGTAGCTGTTTAATGGCTACCATAATCACACTAGACCCAGCCAAATTCCGGGAAATGTTCCCGGTTTTTGGTTGTCCTAACGTTTATTCAAACGACTACATCCAACTCCGTTGGGATATAGCAACTTGTTTTGTATCCGATGTTGATTGCGGCCACCTTAGTGGTGCATGCCGTGAGAATGCGTTGCTATATGTCACCGCACATGTAATTCAACTTGAAAACGCTGCAAATGGCGTTGCTGGCAATAACCCAGCAGCACAAGCCGGCGTTATCTCATCAGCAACCATTGATAAAGTTTCTGTGACCGTACAGGTTCCACCAGGCAGCGATAAAAGCAAGTTTTCTTGGTGGTTATCTCAAACGCCTTTTGGCCAAATGGCACTGGCTTTACTTTCTGCAAAAGCTGTTGGCGGTTTATATATCGGCGGCTTACCAGAGCGCCGTGGTTTCAGGCGTGTTGGCGGTGGCTTTGGGAATGGCTAATGCCAAAGGTCATACGCAAAAAGGGCACTGGTTACGATAAACTGAGAAATACTTTGGGTAATATGCCGACCATGAAAGTCGGCTTTTTTGATACTAAATACCCAAAAAAGAAAGGACAGAAAGGGCCTGCAGTTCCTGTTGCATATGTTGCTGCCATCCATGAGTTTGGCTCACCTAAAAACAATATCCCACCGCGCTCTTTCATGCGCACCACGGCCATTGAGCAAGCCGGTGCATGGCGTAAAGCGGCCCGTGAGATATTTAAGCCAGTAATGCTTGGCAATGCGACAAGCGCCGAAGCTCTTGATAAACTAGGCTTCATAGTTGAGGGCGATATAGCGGCAAAAATAACGCAAATATCATCACCGCCATTAAAGCAAGCAACTATTGATCGCAAAGGCGATTCCAAGCCATTAGTTGAAACCGGCTTGTTGTTGCAATCAGTAACCCATCAGGTGGACGCATGATTTTAAACAACCTTTTAAACCAAGCCTTAACAATAATTCCAGGGCAAGAGGGCCAATTGCATAAGTGGGTCGGCAAAATCACCAATGACGTTGGAACCGAAATTGACCAATACGCATCACCAACCCCAATTTATGGCAGCTTTCAAGCTGTACCGCGCACCCTATTTGAGAAGATGGGACTCGATTATAAAAAGGTTTATTACATGCTCTTTACCTCGCAAGACGTACAGGGCTTAAGCCGCACCAATTCAGGCGACCGCATAACGTATACCGGCAAAACCTTAAAGCTGGAAACTGAGGGCGGCTGGAAGCCTGTCGATGGCTGGACGGGTGTATTAATGGTTGAGGTGCCAAATGACTGAAAATGATATTTGGGCAATCCTAAAAACCACCTTTGAGGAGGCGCTTACAGCGGCTGGCCTCACTGACGTTAAATACAAACGCGCATACCAGCCAAGGCAGCAAGGGGCCATTGTTGGCCCTGCATTGTACTGCTTTAAGCTAACCAACCACCGGTATGGCTGGCAAAGCCGTAAAGATGAATACAACGAGGCTGATGATGATTTTGACACCAGCGAAAGCCGCGTAATTGAAACCACTTTCCAGGTAAGCAGTGAGGCAGACGAAGACCCAGCCGACACCAGCTTGCCTACCGCATTTGATATTGTTGAGGAGGTTTCTTCCTACCTAAACACAAAATCGGTGCGGCTACAGCTTAAAGAACAGGGGCTTAATATTATCCGCATACTGGATATCAGGCAGCCTTTCTTTAAAAACGAGAGTGACCGCTTTGAACAGGAGCCGTCATTTGATTTCACTATTAGCTATCAAAAGGCTACTATTAGCAAAACACCTAAAGTAACTGAATTTGAAAGCAACACTGACAGGATATAAACATGGCAATTTCATTTAAAAAATATGTCGATATCGTTAGCCGGGTAATTGGTGCGGCCATTGTGCCTCGCCGTGACCTGATTGGCCGTATTTTCACCAAGAACGTGTTAGTGCCCACTAACTCGCTTATTGATTTTACCAGCGCCGATGACGTTGGTGCATACTTTGGCACCGACAGCCAAGAGTACAAGCGAGCAGCTTTTTACTTTGGCTTTATCAGCAAAAATAATAAAAAGGCCCAGAAATTAACGTTTGCCCGGTGGAATGCTGCAGCGGTTGCGCCATCAATCATTGGTGATACTGCTCAAAAGGTGCTTGCAAGCTTCCAAGCTGTTACTGACGGCCATTTCTTTTTGACGATGGGAACTGTAACAGCTGAGGTTGGCCCGTGCGATTTTAGCGGTGATGGTGATCTTGCAACAGTAGCTGGCACAATTCAGGCTGCTGTACAGGCTGCTGATGTAGACGGTAACTTTACTGGTGCGACTGTCACTTATGATGCTGTCCGTGGCTCATTTAATCTTACTGGTGGCACTGCTGCTGATGCTGTTATAAACAGTGCAGCCGGCCAGACAGGAACAAACATTTTGCCTCTTATTGGTTGGGTGAATACCGGTCTTGCAACAGCTAATGACGCTATATTTTCCGATGGCGATGATGGCCTTACAGCCTCTGAGACTGTGCAAGCCTCTGTTGATGCCAGTGACAACTTTGGTTCATTCCTGTTTATGGATGCTGTTTCTGATGCACAGAAGCAGGCTATTTCAGCTTATATTGCCGGCCTAAATATTAAGTTCATTTATTGTGTTGGTGTACTGCAGGCTGATGCTGCAACTTTACAAGATACTGTGAAAGATAATGCTGGCACCTCGTTAATTATTATCTCTGACACTGAAACCGACCAATACGATGAAATGGCAGATATGATTGTATTGGCTGCAACTGATTACAGTGCACGCCGCTCAGTTCAGAATTACATGTTTCAAATGTTTAACGGCCTTTCGGCCAAGGTCAGTGATACGCTTACTTCTAACGCTCTTGATGCAATTCGTGTTAACTATTATGGAGTGACCCAAACAGCCGGCACAAACCTTGCGTTTTACCAGCGTGGTTACTTGCAAGGCGTGTTCGGTACCGACCCAGTTAACACCAATATCTATGCCAATGAAATGTGGCTAAAAGATGCTGCAGGTTCTGACCTTATGAATTTGCTGCTTACTGCAAGCGCAATTGCTGCAACGCCATCAGGTGCGGCCCAGGCTGTAACCACTTTACGCGAGGGCGTTGTTGCTGAGGCATTAAATAACGGTGCAATAAGTGTTGGCAAAGAGCTTACGCCGGCACAAAAAGAGCAAATCACCACCATTACCGGTGTTGAGGATGCTTGGTACCAAGTTCAAGACCAAGGTTATTACTTAAGCGCCTCGGTTGTTGATTTTGAAAATAACGGTGTAACAGAGTACAAAATTGTTTACACATTAGTTTACGCAAAAGCAGACGCCATTCGCAAAGTCGATGGCGAACATTCGTTAGTATAAGGAGGCTCAGCAATGGGTGATATTTCAGCATTTGGCACAAGCGTAATCCTTGTGGCCTCAGAAACCTTTCCAACCGTTGGCATCGAGATTGATGAGTTTGCCGACGATGTAGATGCAATCGCATTTGAACCGCTGCAAGTTGGCGACCATGCCATGGGCCTTAACGGTGACTTGGTAACTTGGTCAACACCTAATGCAATCCTTATGACAATTGCTGTCATACCAGGTGGCGCAAATGACCGTAACTTATCAATACTGGCAGAGGCCAACCGTGTTGGTAAGGGTAAGCGTGCAGTGCTTGACACAATCACTGGCACAAAGGTTGCGCCTGGTGAGGAGCCGGTTATTTATACCAACGGCAAAATGATTCAAGCGACACCGTCAACAGGTGCGCAACAGGGTGGCCGTAAAGGCACTAAAACTTTCCAATTCGCATTTGAAAATAAAGTGGGGTTTGATTAATCACTATGAGTACAGCGCCTAAATTACTACAACCTAAAGAAATCGAAATTGAGCTGCCTGATGGCGGCTCTAAAACGTTCTATCTTGGCAAATACCCAGCCATTGCAGGCCGTGAGATTGTTAGCCAATACCCAATGTCAGGCCTACCAAAGCTTGGCGATTATGGTAAAAACGAAGTAATCATGAAAAAGATGATGCGCTTTGTGGCCGTTGAAACTTCTAACGGGCCGGTCAATCTAGATGCAGACGCACTTATCGATAACCATGCAGGGGATTGGGAAACACTAGCTAGACTTGAGAAAGCATCAATTACTTATAATTGCTCTTTTTTTCAAGACGGCAAAGCCTCGACTTTCTTCGAGGGTTTAATCCAACAGGGTCAAGCGTTGATTACAAAAACATTGACGGATTTGTTGGAGCAATCATCAGCTCAGGGCAAGCAAAGCTCTGGGAACTCGAAGAAAGATACACCTTAGAACAGGCGTTTGATTTGTGGGAAGTTGTAGTTACCAATCGTTACAATGAATGGTTAGCTATTAAAGAATCACAACAAGAGTGACTTTGCCGTGGCAAGTTTATTAGAAACATTTTTCATCCTATTTGAATCGGATGCAGACAAGGCCGCAAAGGGCCTTGATGACGTTGAAAAGGCAGCCGATGGCGCTGCTGATGGCTTGGAGGAAACAACCAAGCAATCTGAGGAAGCTAACAAATCATTTGGCAAAACCATAAAGGCCGCTGCAGGTGTTGCAACGGCACTTGGTCTTGTTACTGCTGCCAATAAAGCTTTACAGCTTACACAGCAAGTTGACCAGCTTGGCAAGTATGCAGATTTGTGGGGTAAGAATGTTTCCAGCATAAATGCTTGGCAGCAAGCCAACATGCGTGCCGGTGGCAGTGCCGCTGAAATGCTTAGCACAATAGAAAGCTTAAATTCAGGCCTTAATGAAATTGCCTTAACTGGCGAGGGCTCATTACTGCCTTTCCTTAACTTGTTTGGCATATCTGCAATTGACGCTGCAGGCAAGGCCCGTGACGCGTTTTCGGTATTACCTGAGCTTGCGGATAGGTTCGCAAGTTTAAATGATTCTGAGGCTGCTACGCTTGGCCAGCAGCTTGGTTTGGATGATGCAACCATACGAATGCTTAAAATGGGGCGGCGTGAGGTTGAGTTAATGATTCAGCGCCAAGAGCGCCTTGGTGTTGTTACCAAGGCCCAAGCAGAAGCATCGGCCGACTTCAATGATAGCCTGGGTGATACAGGGCAAATATTTGGAACCCTTGGCAGGCGATTGATAACCGCTGCTTTGCCGGCACTAACTGCTTTCTTGGATTCAATAACCGACATTATGGTTTTTATGAACGAGCATGAAACTCTAATGATTGGCTTTTTTGGCACGATTGCATCGGTGATAACAACCTTATACCTCCCAGCCATGCTAAAGGCTGCTGCTGCTACTTTGGCCGCTGCTGCACCGTTTATATTGGTTGCTGCTGCAATCGCTGCTGCAGGCGCTGCAATTGGCTTATTTCTCGATGATTTAGAAAACTGGCGTGCCGGCAATGATTCGCTGCTTGGCCGTGCTTTGGGTGATTGGCGTGATTTTAGCGAAATGGTTGGCCAAGTTATTGATGGCATGGTTTCCCGTGTATTTGGTGGCATAGATAAAATCAAAGACGGCTGGGAATCCTTAAAAGGATTTTTCACTGGAAAATACGAGGCAGGCCAGTTACTTGGTAAGCAGCTTTTGGCAGAGGCTGCTAATAGCCCTTTAGGTGCATCAACCTCGCAAAGCATTGCAAACAACACAAGCAATGGTGGCAATCGCACCGTGCAAATTGATAAAGTTGAGGTTGTAACCCAGGCAACAGATGCTGAGGGTGTTGCTGCAGATATTAGCAAGACTTTGAAGCAGCAAATGAAGCAAACGGTAGTTACTTTTGATGATGGGCTTAACGCATGACGCAGGTACTTGACAGAATTGCATCATTTTTTGCCACTGATGTTGTGGCAATTTATAACACCAGCGAGGAGCAGGTGTTTGCCGATGCCATACCAATGAAAGCTGCTATCAACAGCACCTTGCAAAAGTTTGACCATCCGCTTGAGGACAGCACTGTCATAACCGATCACATTGTTATCAATCCCGATCAAGTGTCGCTTTCCTTAACAATACCAAAAGGCCTTTACAAAGATACCTACAACCAAATCAGGCAGGCGTACCAATCCGGTGATTTATTTGAGGTCCGAACTAAAGCAGCCAACTTTACCAATATGCTCATCACCGGTTTGCCGCACGAGGAAAATCCAGAAAAGTTTGATGCCATTGATATGGTTTTGGAAATGGAGGAAACCCAGTTCGAGAGCGTTATCATTGCAACTTTGCAGTTTCAGGAAGTGGCACGGAAAGACCAAGCAACAAGCGTTGACCGCGGCGAGCAAAACCCAGCTGATGCCAGCAGTGTTGCAGCGCAAATATTTGACCAAGCACAAGAATTTATTGAGGGCATACTTGAATGAGCAGCCTGGTACCACTAGAAGCAACGCCAAATCAAAGCTTTTCAATCCAGCTTGATAATGACCGTTACGACATAGACATTAAGGCAACAAAAACAAGCATGGTTGCCAATATCACAAAAAACGATGAGCTACTTATTGAGGGCGTGCGTTGCGTTGGTGGAACGCCGCTAATCCCTTATGAATACTTGCGTGATGGTGGCGGCAACTTCATTTTTTCAACCACTGATGAACAAATCCCATATTACCAAAACTTTGGCATTGACCAGTTTTTATTTTACTTCTCTGGCTCAGAAATAGAGGCTTTACGTGCTTGATAAACGGTTACTTAGGGTCGGCATTGAGGTAAATGGAAAGCTTAACGTTTATGAAAATCTGGCCATCACTTGCCAAGGCTTCAAATCAGGAAGCCCAATTCAAAATGAGTGCAATATCACAATTGCCAACCTCGATAAAAATACTCGAGACTTTTTAGAAACTGAGGGAAACCCCTACAACCGCATACGAACCAATAAGCGCTCGCGCATAATTGTGGAAGCAGGCCGGGAAAGCACCGGCTATTTTGTTTTGTATAGGGGCGACATTGTTTCTGTTGGTGGCACCCAGCCGCCTGATATTGTTACCAGCATCAGGGCTTTGACAGCTGACACATTCAAAGGAAAGATTGTTACAAATAGCAGCACACCGGTAACGCCTGTTTCATCTATTGCAAAGCAAATTGCTGACGATATGGGGCTGTCGCTGCAGTTTGAGGCAACCGATAAAGATATTGCAAACTACAATTACACCGGCTCAGCAGAAAAGCAGGTTGAGCGTATTTATTACCTGGGCAATTACTCAGCATTTATTGATGATGACAAGCTGGTTGTTATCGACCGCGACAAGCCTCTAACCAACCAGATACGCAAGCTGAGCCCAAGCACGGGCCTTATTGGTAAGCCTGAATGGATTGATAATGGCGTGCGTGTTAAGTTTTTTGTGGATAACTTCACAAAGGTTGGTACCAACTTACAACTTGAAAGCCCAATATATCCGTCCTTTAATGGTAACTATAAAATTGTAAAATTGGCTTTTGATGTTGCTAACCGCGCACAGCCTTTTTACTTTATTGCAGATGCATTGAGGATTTTATGACGGCCAACCCATCACGCGACCAAGCCAACGATGATGAAATGTCTGGCATGTTTCTTGAGGTCTTGGATAAGTTTTTATCCAAGGTTGACGGCATGTTGCCGGCCATTGTGGTTAAGTACGATGCAGAAAAAAACCGTGCCACGGTAAAGCCTTTGGTTATGCGTATTGATACATCGGGCGAGCTTTATGAGCGTGCTGATTTGCCAAGCGTTCCGGTATTCCAGATTGGTGGCGGTGGCTATATGTTACGCTTTAATCTTAAAGAGGGTGACTTGGGCTGGATTAAAGCCAATGACCGCGATATAAGCCTGTTTCTACAATCTTATGACCAAGCAAAGCCAAACACATTTCGCAAGCATGTTTTTGATGACGCAGTATTTTTTCCAGATGTTATGAGGAATTACAGCGTTACGGATGGCGAAGATTGCGTATTGCAGTCCACCGATGGCTCAGTGCGTATTGCACTGCTTGAAAACCTTGTGCGGATAACTGCAACTGATGTTGAGATTAATGGCAATCTGGCCGTTTCTGGTGATGTAGTCGCAGTCGGGGAAGTGGCCGCCAATGCTGCAAGCCCAGCAACACAAGTTACCCTTAGTGGCCACACTCATACAAGTGCTGCACCTGGTAGCCCAACATCCGCGCCAATAGTACCGGAGGTTTAAAATGACGCAAAAAATAGCAGTAGATGAAAACAATGATTGGTACCTTGGCAAAGATAAGCATTTAGCCATAGCAACCGACCTGCAGGCAGTGCTTGAGGAATGCGAGCATACGGCCAAGGTCGTTATTGGCGAGCTAGTGTTCAACCAAAGCAAAGGCGTGCTTAGCTTTTCAAGCGAGGGAACCTTCGGCAATGTGCCAGATTTATTTTTTTATGATTCACGTTTGCGCCGTGCTTTTGAGGCGTTGACCGATGTTATTGAGGTTGAGGACCTCAATATAAGGCGGGTTGACGATGTGTTAAGCTATGCTGCAACAATAAAAACCGTTTATGGCAGCGGCGATATTACTGGGTAAAGCTTATGAGTTACGAGTACATCACAGACACCGGAGTTATCGTACCGGATACGTCAGACACCAAAGAAATTGTTGAAAATGAATACAAGGCCATATTTGGTGCCGATTTAATTGTTGATGATGAATCGCCTGAGGGCCTTATTATCAATGCTGAGGTTGAGCAGCGTGACGCCTTGGCAAAAAACAATGCCGACTTGGCAAACCAGATAAACCCTAACTTTGCTGAGGGGCCTTTCCTTGATGCCGTTTTTGCTTTTACTGGTAGCCAGAGGCAAGACGGGTTGCCAACAACTTTTCCAATTGAGCCAGTTGTCGGTGGTGTTGCCGGCACCGTTATACCTGCAGGCAGTAAGGCCAAAACAACAGCAGGCGATATTTTTGAAGCCACTGAGGAGGTGGTTATTGGTGGTGGTGGTACCGCAAGCGTCCAATTTCAATCTGTAGAAAATGCAGCCATACAAGTTGGCCCGAATGAATTAACACAAATAATTGATGAGGTTATTGGCTGGGAAACCGTAACCAATACTGATGCGGCACTACCAGGGCGCGAAAGACAAAGCGACCAGCAAGCCCGTATTTATCGCCGCCAAACTTTAGCATTACAAGGCCGCTCAACACCTGAGGCGGTTTTTTCAAATGTGCGTGCTGTTGAGAATGTTGCCAGCCTTTCATTTCGTGAAAATGTTAAAGCTACAACCGAAAATATTGATGGATTAACTATGCCGCCTCACTCTGTTTATGTATGCGTCGAGGGTGGCACTGATGCTGAGGTTGCAGCAGCATTACTTGATAGCAAGACAGCCGGCGCACAGTGGCATAATGGTGAAAGCTCAAGCCCAGTTACAATTGATGTGACTGAGGCTATTAGTGGCCAAGATTATGAGGTTTTATTTGATAGGCCTGATATTGTAAGCGTCATTGCTGATTTTACTGTAAGCGCCGGCTCCTCAGTTGTTGACCCTGTACAAGCTGTTAAAGATGCGGTGCTTGCTTATGCAGCAGGCGAGGTTCCAGGTGAGCAAGGGTTTGTTGTTGGTGCCGATGTTTCGCCATTTGAGCTTGCCGGTGCTGTCACAGTTTATAACCCTGCAATCATTGTAAGAAATGTTCAGGTTGCCAAGCAGGGCGACCCTGTTGCGCCTGCAACGGTTGAAATTGAGCTATTTGAAAGGGCCAATATTACAGAAGCCAATATTTCGGTGACTGTTGTATGAGTAAGATTCAAACATTTGATTACAGCCTTGATTTATTGCGTGTTGTGCCATGGCAATATGAAGATGCTGTGCGCTTGCTTGAATGGCTGCAGAATAAGCAAAACTATGCCAACCAAGACCATACTGAGTTTTGGGAAGATTGGTACAACGATGTTTTTAATATCGACACCTGTAATATTTTTGGCACAAATGTCTGGGCAATAATTCTAGATTTGCCACTGCTTATAAACCAAGAGCCAATCGTGCCTGGTAGTAATTGGGGCTTTGGTGAATTCAGAAAGAACTTTACTAATGGCAACTTTATAGGCTCTGGCTCAAGCGATATTCTGACGCTAGACCAGCGCCGCCGTGTTTTAAAGATGCGTTACTTGCAGCTCATATCCCGTGGCACTGTTGCTGAAATAAACTATGCAATGCAGGTTGGTTGGGGAGATATTGGAAGCTCCTATGTTTTAGATAATGGGAACATGTCCATAACTTATATTTTTGAGTTTGAAGCCGAAGAATGGATGACCTATGCAATAAATACATTGCAAGTATTGCCAAGGCCATCAACTGTTGGCCAAATTGTTTCAGAGGGCTGGATATTGGAAACCGGTTTTTGGAATGACAACGGCTCTTGGGATGATAACGATGTTTGGAATGATGGGCCTTAATATATTCGGAGTAAGTTATGCCTAAATTTTTTAGAAACCCTTTTGCATTTAGTGGCGACAAAGTTGCCATACCAGATGACACGCAACCGAGCGGCGAAGTTAGCTATGCTGACGGCTTTGGCCCTGATTACCAAGCAGAGCAAGGCGTTGACCCAAATGCTAAAGATATTGAGCGCACAACGTTTAACCAGTTTGCTTTTGATACAACTGAAAATCTAAAGCAATGGCAGACATTTGGCCTTTATGAATACATAACGCCAGTGCAAAATAATGGTGCTCCATTTCCTTATGCTAAAGAGGCGCTTTGTGTTTATGGCGGTCTTATATATCAATCGCTTGTTGACAACAATACAGCAAACCCGACCGACCTTAGCAAGTGGGGTAGGCCGGCAAACTTTGCCAAATTGTTTGTTGATAGCGGCGGCGCGAATAATTACGTTTTAAACAGTGCTCAAGGTTTCCGGGCACCTGATGCATATTACCCAGGCATGGAGGTTGTTTTTTTTGCAACATCAGACAATACAGGAGCTTCAACCTTAAATTTATTTGGCCTTGGCTCAAAAGATATTGTTCGTGAATACGGTACTGATAAGGCATTGATTGGTGGCGAAATAAGCGGCTATACAACCCTCATTTACGATGGCACAAGGTTTGCTATTACCAGAGACAGGCTTGAGGAAATATCGACCACAAGAATTATTGACCACTTGGTCGGGGTGGGAACGCTTACTGCTGGCTCAGCTTTTCCAAATTCTGCTGGCGTTTACAGAGGAACCTTTAATTTTGAGCCATCAACTCAGCTTGGCGGGAATACTGATAACCGGTATATCAACAACAAAGACCCAGACGGCTTTTATTGGGGGTATGAGCGCAAAGACCAAGGCGGCATACAAAACTTCCTTTATAAGATTGACTACAACCCTGTAACAAAGCTGCCAAGCAATGTTTACGAATACAGCATTGACGCCGATTGGCCAAACACCAATGCACCTCAGAATATGTTTATTGATGGCACTGAGCTTTGGTTTTTTTATGGTTTAGGTGCAAACAACTGGTCATCTGTCCGCTGGACTTGGAATGCTGGTAGCCAGAACTGGGATTTTGGAGGTAGCTCAGGGGCAATATCTCACCCCAACAGCAGAATTGGTGTTACGGCTGCAGGTATTTTCAAGGGTACCGATGGCTCTTATTGGATTGCCTCAAGAGAAACAACAGGTAATGGCCGTGTATTTATTGATGAAATAACGTTGAACTCTGGGAGCAATAGTTTTGCTTTTGCTGGAACAAGCATACAGATTGGCGGCAACTACCCGACAAACGTATTGGCATCCATTGTTTACACCTCTACCGGTGTTCTTCAATCAACAGTTTCTGACGTTGGCAACAATACCAACTGGTCAAATACTTATACATGGAATCCGGACACAAACACCTTTGATGAGGTCGCTGCTGATATTTCATATACCAATCTTTATGATGGTTTTTTCCTTGGCGCTGTTTGGGATGACGTTATATTCGGCCAGCCTAGAACTACAGCTGCCCCAAGGCCTGATACCTTGTATGAATATCTAAGTGCAGGTGCCACCATAGACCTCGAGGAAGTAGGAAAGCTTGTTACAGCAGGTGACACAATTGAAATACCTGATACCTCTCAATACCTGGTGACCGGTATAACTAGTGATAACAGCATTACGGTAAGCGGTGCATTACCTGCTGGCACTCAGTACGGCAAGTTCCAACGGGTAATGGCTGACGGTGACGCCTGTATTTACAATAAGGGCGTTGGTGTTTGGAGGGCTACTTAATTTTCAACACAGTACAAATGGTGGTTTGCAGAATCGCAAGCCGCCACTTGTGTTGATAGCTCAAGCGAAGGATTTAATTTTTTTATTGTTATGTGCTCACTGCTGCTTTCACTTGTAAATTCAAGGCATGCCGAATAAGGCTCGCTTTCACCAATAAAGGTATTGTTGAAGTAAACACCGCCTGATAAATCAACTGTATTACCATTCTCATCATTATCAATAAGGTGCCCGTTTTCATTAAATACAAAGCGTTGGGCCTTTACCAAATACTCATCGGCTGTTGTATAAAAAAGGTTCCTTGAATAAGAGCCAGCCGGTAAATAATTAAGCCTATTCACAACATCCATACCGGGGGCGCTTACATAAGCAACAAAATATTTGCCAGTCAAGGCGTTATTGCTTGAGGCATGCTGGTTACATATTCCATCAGCTTGCAGAATGCCGCCTATTTCCAATGGTGTATATTGTTCTGATGTGACAAAAACAGATTTGTCATAATGGTCATACAGCATCGCTTTGTTAAAATTGTCATCATTATCGTTTGAGCAGGCAGAAAGCCCGATAATTATTGCTAGTAATAAATATTTCATGGTGTAACTCCTTGGCACGTTTAATGTTGTTACCTTGCACAAACAGCGTGAAAGGTCATAATAGAGTAAATTATATGCTTAAAATTGCAAACTTGAGGTACTAAATGACTGACCCACTTGCAGACGGTGAACAAGGCGATAGCTGCCGTCAAAAGATAAATGAAACTATTACCAAGGGTAATAATTTTGAAACATACAACCCAGACTTGGCAGAGACAGATAACAACGAGCGTGCTTTTGTAAAGAACAAGCCAAAATCTGCTTTTATTGATAGTGCCAACTATAACCGCCCAGGGCAAACCACGGAGGGCCTTATAAACAACCAATTGAATATCTATGAGGACTACTTAACATTGGTTTTTCAGCCAAACCGTGACGGGATT
>Ga0180438_10004507_pt1 | contig 20021 bp, 13 predicted proteins | sample SS_ome_12_FD_132455 | JGI IMG/M metagenome (GOLD analysis project Ga0180438, IMG submission 132455) | Hypersaline lake sediment archaeal communities from the Salton Sea, California, USA - SS_3_D_2 metaG | ecosystem: Environmental > Aquatic > Non-marine Saline and Alkaline > Hypersaline >... | reverse complement strand
TCCCTTTATTTTCAATCCGTAAATTTGCTATAATAGCCGAACAAAAATGCAAAGCGAAGGGTGGAAAGAGAGGATTCATGACAAAGCATAATATCGCCATCATCGGAGCCGGTCCAATAGGAAGCATAATGGCCGCCTATCTTGCCAGGAATAAAGAGAATGTTTTTCTTATTGATATAAAGGAAGATCTGATATCAGCCATTGAGAAGAACGGAATCACGATCACGGGTGTGGGAGATAACTTCACTGTCCCAGTCAAGGGAACAGGATATTCACCAGCCAGTCTCGGCCAGCTTGACGTGGGCTTAATCTTTATTGCTATCAAATTGAATTATCTTGACTCACTCATGGAAGAAATCAAGCCGATATTTAAGGTTGGCCAAAAAATCCTTCTGATTCAGAATGGAATCGATAACGAAGACAGAGCCGCGGAAAAGCTCAGCCCAGATGATATTCTCAGATTTGTCATCAACTATGCGGGGATGATCGAAAAACCAGGCATTTTTAAAATGTCCTTTTTCAATCCCCCTAATTATATCGGAGCTCTTTCTTCTGAAAACGAACTCCTCGCCAAAGAAATCGCCGGTTTCATCACTGAAGCCGGCCTGGAGACTCAATTCACTCCCGATATAAAGAAATTTGAATGGAAGAAGACAATTCTCAACGCTTCTCTCATGCCTGTCTGCGCCACCACAGATACCACTATGAAAGAAGCCATGGACGGAGAAGAGACTCGGTTCCTCTCTGAACAGATCCTTAGGGAATGTATCCAGGTGGCCAAACAAGTGGGTTACGACTTTGGAGATGATTTTTTTGAAAAAGGCGTATCCTATCTATCCAATGCAGGTAACCACAAGCCCTCGACTTCAATGGACCTGGAAGCGGGAAACCCTATTGAATACGTCTTCCAGCCCATCATCGATTACGGGAAAAAAACCGGTATCCCCACTCCTTATCTGGACTCACTCACAAAAGTCATGCGCACTCTGGAGAGGAAAAAGAGAGAACCGAAATCCTAAAAAGGCTCTATTTCCCCATCAACCTGGAGACAATTCCCTGAATCACTTCCGCATCAGTGACTGAAGTTTCATATTCTGAAATCTCTAAGGGTGCTCCCATGAGGGTCTCTTGATTCCTGAATTTCATAGGACTTTCAACGCGTTTCATGGCGAAGACATGAAATTCTTTGGCTCCAGTCTCTCCGGCTAATCTTTCTATGTTCTCTGGAGTGATGCCGCAGCCAGGCATGATAGTCATCCTGTCTCCGGCTTCTTTGACCAGCGCAGAGATAAGCTCGACACCTTCCAGGGCAGTATTTTTCTGGCCGGATGTGAGTATTCGGTCGACTTTTAATTCGATAAGAGCGTGGAGAGCCTGAAAAGGATCGGATGTCATATCAAAAGCCCTGTGGAAAGTGACACTCAGGGGTTTGGCCAAATCAACCAGCACCTGGATTCTTTCCTTGTCGACTCGTCCATCGACGTCCAGTATGCCGATCACCACACCATCCGCACCCAGTTCCTTGGCGGCCAGGATATCGCTCTTCATGATCTCAAATTCCACGTCGGAATAACAAAAATCCCCTCCTCGAGGACGAATGATCACATTCAAATCGACAGACAGGCATTGACTGGCCAGTTGAATACTGGCGGCACTAGGAGTCGTTCCCCCTTCCAGCAAGTTATCACACAATTCCACCCTGTGGGCTCCGCCTTTTTCAGCTTCCATGGCTGATACCACAGAGTTCACACAGGCTTCGATTGTAAAATCTTTCTTTCCCATCGGTTTTCATTCCAATTGTACCAACCGGCCTCAAGATTCTCAAACTCTATTCATCATTAACGATGTGAAAGAAAAAAAGTAGCCTGTTGCTTATGCTCACTAATTAGGTAACTTTTTTTGTAATGACAATAAGGCAAACATGTCATTGTGAGCGAAGCGTGGCAATCTCTTAAGGATAAAATGTTTTTCTTTATACGAGATTGCTTCACTTTGTTCGCAATGACATCCAAAAAGTGTTACCTAATTACTGAGCGCGTACACCTGTCCCCTTTTTCCTACTGGTTTGACCCCTTACCGCTCAAGGTGCTAAAATTTTTATATGGGAAGAAAATCAATCCGAACCTCGCTTCTGGCCGTCCTTGTACTGTTCGCCCAGGTATACATTTCCGCTCGTTCCTCGCAAGACATCCAACAAGGCGAAATTATCGATAAGATCATATGCCAAGACAAGCCGGAGCAAAGCTATGCCCTCTATCTTCCTCCTGACTACACGCCAGAAAAGACATGGCCAATACTGATTGCTTTTGACCCAGGGGCACAGGGCAGGATTCCACTTGAGCACTTTAAAGAAGCGGCACAAGAATACGGTTATATCATTGCGGGTTCAAACAATTCAAAGAACGGTCCCTGGCTGCCTGTGATGGAAGCAGCGATGGCAGTCTGGGCCGATACCAATAAACGATTCTCTATAGACAAAAAAAGAGTGTACGCCACAGGCTTCTCCGGAGGTTCGCGTGCCGCGGCTGTTTTCTCAAAATTCGTCAATCATCCTGTCGAAGGAGTCATAGGCATCGGTGCCGGACTCCCCCAGCAGTTGAAACCCGCACAAATCCAGCCATCTGCCTATTTTGGAATCATCGGGATCGGAGATTTCAATTATCAGCCGATGATGAGACTCGATAACGAATTTGATAAGTGGAATGTTCCCCATCGGTTCCTTGTTTATGATGGAGAACATAACTGGCCTCCTCAAGAAATCTGCACACGGGCCGTCGAATGGATGGAAGTTTTGGCGATGAAACGAAAGTTAAGACCTCTGGATAACGACTTGATCGAAAAAATATACAGAGAGGAACTGGAAAAAGCGCAACAACTGGAAGAGGAAGGTCAAGCCTACTGGGCTGTCTTTGAGTATGAAGCGCTCGTCTTTACTTTTCAGGAATGGAAAGATACCAAAGACATTTCAGATAGAATAAGCCATCTCAAGCAGAGCGAAGAATACAAGCAATTCGTGAACGCTGAAAAGGGAATAAATGAACGAGAGGATCTCCATCGGCAAAGGTTTATTCAAACGTTTGCCCGAATCATGAAATCCCCAGAAACGATTATGAATCTCGACGAAATATACTCTGAGCTTGGGATCAGCCAATTACTGTATAAAATCAAAAACAAAAAGAATATCAACGAATACTACCTCGCTTCCCGCTTGCTCACAGAATTATTCATTCATTCTGTTGAAGAAGGAGGGAGGTATTATGAAAAAGGGGATTATAAAATGGCCATTGTGTTCTTCGAAATCGCAGCCAAATCCAGCGAATATCGGCCTTCCCGTCTTTCGTACTCCCATTACACACTGGCCCGTTTTTATGCCTTGAATAGCCAGAAGAAGAAGGCGTTAAAAATGCTCGAGCGCGCTGTCGAGAACGGCTTTGACAACATCGAAGCCATAGAAAATCAAAAAGACCTTAAGACCATTCAAAATTCCGCTGAGTATAAGAAAATCATCAGAGAATTAAAGAAAAAAAAGTCTGAAAATCTTAATCAAAACATTAAATTATTTTGACCTGGCCTATAATACCTTAATACCTCAATACCTCGCAATCAAATTTATAAGCGACAATGAAACATTCAACTGCTGTTATTCGTACAATATATAAACAAGAGATATCTTCAGGATGAAAGAAGGTTAGCCTGACAAGTAAGGTGCAGTCAAATGAAAGAAAATTTAAGAAAAGTAATTTTTTGCCTCATTATTTTAACAGTCACAATTCCGTTTATAAGCTGCGGTAACTCATCCGGTTCCCAGGCAAACAATGAACAAGAAGAAGATCCTGGTGTCCCTGTTGAAACAGCAAAAGTCAGTCAGGGATCGATATCGGCAACCTATACGGGGTCTGCGAGTTTAGAAGCCGAAGCTGAAGCAGAGGTCGTCGCCAAAGTCAGTGGTGTGGTGAAAGAAATCTTCGTCGAGGAAGGCCATTTAGTTAAAGCCAATCAAGTGCTGGCAAAATTGGACGATGAGCAGTTAATACTCGAGTTCAACCAAGCCAAAGCGAGATTGGAACAATTAGCCAAAGAGTTCGAGCGCAATGAGAACCTGCTCAAAAACAAGATCACCAGCCAGGAAGCATACGAGAAGACAAAGTCAGAGTATCACTCCCAAAAAGCCGCCTGCGATTTAGCTCAGCTGAGACTCGACTACACTGAAATCAAGGCACCCATAAGCGGTATTATCTCTCTCCGTCATATTAAAATCGGAAACATGGTGAATAGCAACCAACCGACTTTCCATATCGCAGATTTTGATCCTTTACTGGCTGTTTTACATATTCCAGAGAAAGAAATGAGAAAATTACAGATCGGATACCCTGCAAATCTGTCTGCCGATGCGCTCCCTGGCGTCGAATTCAACGGGGAAATTCTGCGAATCAGCCCGGTTGTGAACGCCAGCACAGGAACCGTTAAGGTTACGATTGTCGTCGATGATCGAACCCGCCAACTGAAACCCGGAATGTTCACAAGAGTCCAGATCATATACGACACACGCGAAAATACGTTGCTTGTCCCCAAAAATGCCGTTATCACAGAAGACTCAGAATCTTCAGTTTTTGTAGTCAATGAAGATACCGTATCCAAGAGAATTGTCGAAATTGGGTATAACAATGCGACACACACCGAAATTCTTTCAGGTCTCAATGTGGGCGATACAATCGTTTCAACCGGACTGAGCAGTTTGAAAGACGGATCAAAAGTCAACATAGTCAGCCAGTGAAAAAAGTCATCCATACTTCGATCAAACGCCGTGTTACAGTGGCCATGTTTACCATTGCCGTCTTGCTTTTCGGATTTGTTTCTTTCACCAGGCTGAAAATCAATTTACTTCCCGAGCTATCCTATCCCACGCTCACTATCAGGACAGAGTATGAGGGAACCGCACCCGTAGAGATCGAAAACTTGATCACAAAACCCATCGAAGAAGTCGTGGGAGTAGTTAAAAACGTGCAGAAGATCAGCTCCATCTCGCGTTCTGGTCAATCCGATGTTATCCTCGAGTTTGCCTGGGGTACAGATATGGACTACGCCATCCTCGAAGTGAGAGAAAAAATGGATGCGCTCGAGCTTCCCCTGGAAGTGACCAAGCCGGTCATCCTGCGTTTTGACCCCTCTTTAGATCCTATCATGCGCTTCGGCTTCTACAAGCAGTCAGAGGGAGAAACAGAAGAGGTTCTGAAAACATTTGATGAAGAAAAGCTGAAATCCTTGAGGCGTTTCGCCGATGAACAGATAAAGAAGGAACTGGAATCAGCTCTGGGTGTGGCCGCTGTTAAAGTCAGCGGCGGGCTGGAAGATGAAATCCAGATTTTGATCGACCAGATGAAGCTGGTCCAGCTTAATCTGCCGATTGAAAACATCACAAGTATTCTCCGGGCAGAGAATGTCAATCTTTCCGGTGGCCGCCTGGAGGAAGGAACGCATCAGTTTCTCATTAGAACTCTGAACCAGTTCCAGTCCATCGATGAGATAGGCAATGTGATCGTGGATTATAAAAATGGTATTCCGATATACCTGAAGGATATCGCGGCAGTTCATCACGGGTATAAAGAACGAAAAGCCATAACGCGAATGAACGGCATGGAAGCTGTCGAAATCGCCATTTACAAGGAAGGAGATGCCAACACTGTCTCTGTCGCCAGAGAGGTTGAAGAACGTCTCTTGAGAGTCAGAGGAATCCTTCCTCCAGAGCTCAAAATTGTTAAAGTTTACGACCAGGCCGTATTTATTCAACACGCTGTGAACGAAGTCATTTATGCCGGACTGATAGGCGGACTATTAGCCATTGTTATCCTCTATTTCTTCCTCCGTAACTTCTGGACAACAGTGATTATTTCTCTCTCCATACCTGTATCGGTTATTGCCACATTCTGTTTAATGTATGCCGCCGACCTTTCTCTCAACATCATGTCACTGGGAGGGATCGCTTTGGGCATAGGCATGCTGCTGGATAACTCCATTGTCGTTCTGGAGAATATTTCCCGTCACCGTGAGGAAGGGAAAGACATTATCTCTGCGGCACGCGACGGCGCCAGTGAAGTCGGAAGAGCAGTCACCGCCTCCACAATGACCACAATTGCTGTCTTTTTTCCATTGGTCTTTGTCAAGGGAATCGCCGGCCAGCTTTTTCGTGACCAGGCGTTAACCATTACTTTTGCTTTATTGGTCTCGCTGATGGTGGCTTTAACTCTTATTCCTATGCTGGCTTCTACGAAAAAACAGAAACATCTTGGCGGAAAGGAATCCCAGCCCTCAGAACCACGAACCCGTTTCGGAAAATGGATACGAGTCATCCGTCAATTTATTTTTACAGCCATTCCTGTCTTTATCCTGAAAATCCTATTCTTCATTATACGAAACTTTTCCAGAGGGATCCGGTTTGTCATAAAGCCGGCATTAAAGGCATTCACCTGGTGCTATTCGAAAGTTGAAAAATCATATCCTCCTTTCCTGCAATGGGCATTAAGCCATAAAGGGGCAGTGTTAAGCGTTGCTGCTGTCCTCTTCCTGATCTCAGTCTTTCTGATTTCCCAGCTAGGAATAGAATTGATTCCACAGCTTTCTCAGGGAGAGTTCCGGATAGAGTTCCGACTGCCTCCAGGAGCTCCTTTGAACCAAACCGATCAAATCATGGCTGCCATGCAAATCTCTGCAGAAGAGATCAGAAACATTCAAACCACTTTTTCGGTCGCTGGAACAGGAAACCGCTTTGATGCGAATCCAGAGCAAGGCGGTGAAAATTGGGGAGAGTTGAGTGTGGCCATGACCCCCGATTCAAAAAGAGTGCATGAAGAAGAAACGATTGCCAGGCTGCGCCAAGATATTGAAGACTTGCCAGGAGTGCAGTACAAATTTTACCGGCCGACTCTGTTCACCTTCAAAACGCCCGTTGAAGTTGAAATTGCCGGTTTTGACCTGAAGAAACTCAAGGAAGTCAGCAGCGACATCGCTCAAAAAATGGAGGAGTCGGGAAGGTTTGCAGATATTAAATCAACCATGGAAGCCGGTCATCCAGAGGTCCAGATTCATTTTGACCGTGAACGTGCAGCTTCATTGGGATTGAATGTTTATGAGATTGCGGACCGAGTCGTCAAAAAAATCCGGGGTGAGGTAGCGACACGCTATTCCTGGCATGACCGAAAAATTGATGTCCTGGTCCGTGCTCGAGAAGAAGACCGCACCTCCATCGAAGATATCCGTCAATTGATTATTAATCCGGAAAGTGAACGCCCCGTTCCTTTAGAAGGAGTGGCGGATATCGTGGTCGGTATCGGCCCAAGTGAGATTCGCCGGGTCAACCAGGAAAGAGTGGCTCTGATCACCTCCAACCTGAGATACGGCGATCTTGGGGAAGCGGCAGAAGAACTAACGAAAATAATCAACGATTTGAATATTCCCGATGAATTAACTGCCCAGATTTCCGGACAGAACGAGGAGATGAACCTTTCTTTTCGTTCCCTGAGATTTGCGTTGCTTCTGGCAATATTCCTGGTCTATCTAGTCATGGCTTCCCAGTTCGAATCCTTCCTCCATCCCTTTGTGATCATATTCACGATCCCGCTGGCCATCATAGGGGCTGTGTTCGCTCTTTGGATAACAAGCTCAAAAATCAGTGTCGTGGTCTTCATCGGTTCCATTCTTCTCGCGGGCATCGTTGTCAATAACGCCATTGTTCTGATAGACCGGATCAATCAGATGCGAGCCAAGGGAGAGGAAAAGATAAAAGCCATCATTGAATCCGGAAAATCTCGGTTGCGACCGATTATCATGACCATGCTGACCACAACACTCGGGCTTCTGCCTCTGGCGATCGGCATGGGAGAAGGAGTTGAGGTCAGAGCGCCGATGGCCATCACAGTCATCGGAGGATTAACCATATCCACTCTGCTCACCTTGATTGTCATTCCTGTGGTTTACTGTCTGGTGGACAGAAAAAAATGAAAATCACTGATTCTTCGCTCCGACGTCCTGTCACTACCCTGACGATCTTCGCCTCATTTATTGTCATCGGCTGGATAGCTTCCCGAATGCTTCCCTTAGAATTTTTCCCGACTTTCGAATATCCCTATGTCAACATTAACATCCCCTACCCCAATTCCACCCCTGAAGAAACCGAACGCCAGATCACCCGGCCTGTCGAGGAAATCCTAGCCACCATCGGCGGGATCAAACGGATGGTCTCCAACTCCGGAGAAAACAACTCCTCGATCTATCTTGAATTTGATTGGGGAGTCGATTCGAACGTCAAAGCCATCGAAGCCAGAGAAAAAATCGACAGTATTCGCGACCAGCTTCCGGGCGATCTCGAACGTTTCTACGTCAGCCGCGTTTCCATGTCTGATATAGAAGTCCTGGTGGTGCGCATCTCCAGCAACCGGGATCTCTCCAATTCCTATGATCTGCTCGACCGTCACCTCAAGCGCAGAGTAGAAAGGATCGATGGAGTGTCCAGCGTCAGACTGTATGGAGTTGAAAAAAGAGAGATTCGTATCCAGCTTCTGGCGAACCGAATAATCGCTCATCAGGTCAATCTGAATCGTCTATCCCAAGTCCTTGGGACGAGCAACTTCACGGTCACAGCCGGCCGAATCACGGATGCCGACCAACGATTCACGGTTCGCCCTATCGGAGAGATTAAAACAGCCGAAGAAATCGGGGACTTAATCGTCGGCGAGCACAACCTCAAGCTGCGGGATATTGCCAAGATCAGCTATGACCATCCGGAACTTGAATACGGAAGGCATCTCAACAAAAAATATGCCATCGGTCTGGATGTGTTCAAAGAGTCAGGGGCCAATATTGTTGAAGTCGCCAAGCGGGTTAGAGCCGAGATTGCAGAAATCAGTAAAGACCCTAAAATGGAAGGGATCAACCTGTACGTCATGTTCGATCAAGGCGAAGCAGTAGTCAGCTCTCTCAATGAACTTCTCAAAGCGGGATTAATCGGGGCCTTGCTGGCCATCATCATTCTTTTTATTTTCCTGCGCCAGTGGATAACGACTTTTATTGTGGCCATGGCTGTTCCTATTTCCCTCCTTGTCACCCTGGCGTTTATGTATTTCTTGAACATGTCTTTGAATATCCTATCCATGGTGGGCCTGATGCTCGCCGTCGGGATGCTGGTGGATAATGCAGTGGTGGTGAGTGAAAACATCTATCGTCACCGGAGATTCATCCCGGATAAAAATCAGGCCACCAAGACAGCTGTCAATGAAGTGGCTCTGGCTATTACAGCGGGGACTTCGACAACGGCCATCGTTTTTCTCCCGAATGTTCTCAACCAGCAGGGGGAGATTTCACTCCAGATCAAACATGTGGCCGTATCATTCTGTATAGCGCTCGCTTGTTCTTTGATTCTGGCGCAAACCGTTGTTCCCCTCCTCGCATCAAAAATAAAATCCTCTCCAAATGACAAAAAATACACAGTGATTGACCGTTTAATAGGACGGTACAAACGGGTACTCAACTGGCTCCTGCTTCACCGCAAAACTTCTGTGGGAATTATTCTTCTGGTCCTGTTCAGTGTCGCAATTCCCGTATCAATCGTAAAGAAGGATATGTTTCCCCAAATGGAGAATCGCGAGCTAAGCCTTTATTACAACATAAATGACAGCTATACAGTGGAACGGGTTGAATCGACGGTTGATAAAGTCGAAGAATTTCTGTTTGCCAACCAGGAACAATTCAAAATCGAGTCGGTTTATACCTACTACACAGGAAACTATGCGGAAACCACGATAATTTTGTTAATAGGAGCCGTTAAGGATAAGGAGCACATTAAAAATGAAATCAGAGACGGGCTTCCGAAGCTGTCCATAGCCAGGCCCAGCTTCGAAAGAAGAGGCTACGGTGGAGGCGGAGACGCTCTGAGCATTCGGATCACCGGCCCCTCTACCGAACGGCTGATAGAGCTTTCAAATGAAGTGGCATGGGTTTTGGGGAAAATTCCGGGATTCAAAGATGTCCGTTCTGCAGCGGCCGCGGGCAGAAGAGAAGTCCATGTTATCGTTGACCGTGAGCGGGCAAAAAAATATGATTTTAGTCCCCAGGAAATCGCCCGTAACATCTCAGTCGCCATGCGCGGCGTTAATCTGCGCCGCATTCAAGGTGAAGACGGAGAAATTTTGGTGCGTGTCGAGTATCAGGAGGAGGACAAACGAAACCTTGAACAACTCCGGGACCTGACTCTTTTTAAAGATGCCAGCCAGCCTATTAAACTCGCAGCTTTAGCGGATTTCAAGCTGACCCACAGCCCGAACTCCATCTATCGCGAGAACCGGATCACCTCACTCGGGATTTCCATCGATTTAAAAGATCTGACCCTTAATGAGGCAAGAACAGAAATCAGCCGCGTTTTGAAAAATTTCCAATTCCCCGAGGGATACACTTGGACCTTCGGGCGGAGTTTCAGTTTCGAAGATGAAGCCATACAAATGATGATGGTCAACACGCTCCTGGCGCTGGCGTTGATTTACATTGTCATGGCCTCATTATTCGAATCCTTGATTTTTCCCGCTGCCATATGGACATCTATTATCTTTGCCATTATAGGAGTGTGGTGGTTTTTCCTGATGACCGGGACCACTTTTGACTTGATGGCCTGGTTCGGGGTTCTCATCTTGATTGGAGTTGTTGTCAACAACGGAATTGTGCTGATAGATTATATCAACCAGCTCCGTGACAGAGGCCTCTCGCGTCACGAGGCGATGGTAAAAGCCGGGGGTGACCGGCTCCGTCCGATTCTCATGACAGCGGCCACCACTGTGTTCAGTCTTTTGCCGCTGTGTATAACACGAACTCAGATCGGGGGAAATGGCCCTCCGTACTTCCCGATGGCGCGGGCCATCGTGGGAGGATTGGTCCTTTCTACTTTAGTGACATTGATCATTCTGCCAACGATCTATATTCTGCTGGATGACCTAAGAAACTGGTCGCGAAGAGTGATCGGCCAAGTTAGAAGCTAAGACGACGAAAGAAGTGAAATAATCCGGATAAGCCATATGTCACCAGGAATGGGAAATGGCACCCGGACCACAGGCTTCCATGCACGGCAGCGGTATCCTCCCGGATGCCGGTTTGCAAGGTCCACAACTGTATTTGACCTTCTTTCGGTGCTCTTCGGTCACTCTGGCGACAGGCTCTTCCCGGAAAGGATCATTCTCGTCCTCTCCGACTTCAAGGACACCACACGGGCAGGCCGCCACACATTCTTCACAGCCATCGCATTTATCTGTGTCGATAACGATGAAGTACTCGCCTGAGCCGTCTTTATAGCCATAATGGGCAAGCATTTTATCTCCGTCCTTTTTCTTTTTCGACAAGCGCATTGGCGAACAGAGCGCCCCCTAAGGCTCCTGCGATCTGGGTGTCATGCTTGGGTTCGAGCGCCTTTATCTTTAACTCGGCTTCGATTCTTTTCACGACTCCCTCATTCTTGGCGATCCCACCGGTGATGGCAAAATCTTTTTCAACTTTTATCCTCTCCAGAAGCTTCGCAACACGGTGGGCCATTGCCGAGGAGTAGGCGGCCAAAACCTTCTCCTTGGGCCAACCCTTGCGCAAAAGCCCCACAGCCTCAGATTTGGCAAAAATGACACAGGTGGAACTGACCGGCTCTGGCTCTTTATCGACCTCAAATGAGAGTCGCCCCAAATCCTCGATGGGAACCGAAAGTAGGTCAGCAAAGACCTCCATGCCGCGACCTGTACCCGCTGCGCATTTATCATTCATCAAAAAATTCGTGACTTTGCCTTCGGCATCACAGCGGATGGCCTTGCAGTCCTGGCCTCCCATATCCAGGATGGTCCTCACTGTGGGTCCGTACATAAAATTGGCTCCCCGCGCATGGCAGGCAATCTCAGTGATGGTCCGCTGGGCAAAGGGGACATTGACTCTTCCATAGCCGGTTCCGACAATGTAATCGATCTTATTCAAGGTCAGGCCGGTCTCCTCCAGCGCTTTGTCCATAACTTTCTGAGCGCTCTCCGGGCTGCCCGAGCCTGTGCGGAAATTACTGTAGGCGTAAAGGTTTCCATCCACAAGAACCACAGCCTGGGAACTCACTGAACCGACATCCACCCCAGCTGAAATGATATCCCCATCCTTCCAATCAACATCAGGAGACGTCCACCTTGACTCTGGCCATCTCCAGTATTCTTTTTCCACTTCAGCCTCCTTTTGCCTTTTCCGCGGCTACAAAAGCAGCTCCCAAAGCACACGAATATTCCGGATTCTCAGGAATCAGCAATTCCTGCTTCAGGTCTCGTTTCAATGAATCCACAAAACCAATATTCCGGGCCAATCCACCCACGAGGGCCACATCCTTTTCAATCCCGATACTCCGTGTCATTGAAGCGATGCGGTCGGCAATCGCATCATGAACAGCCCGGACGATATCTTCCTTGGCATGCTTGGCATGAATGAGGCTGACCACCTCGGATTCAGCAAAAACCACACACTGGGCATTTATCGGAACAGATTTTTGCGACTTTAGAGAAAGGGCCCCCATCTCCTCCAGTTTGATTTCAAGAGCACGGGCCATGGTCTCAGTGAACGTCCCGGCTCCAGCCGCGCACTTATCGTTGATGGCAAAATCTATGACCTTCCCGGCTTCGTTGACTTTAATCACCCTGCCCTCTTCAGCTCCGACGTCAATTACAGTCCGGACAGAGGGGTAAAGAAAACTCACAGCCTTCGCGTCCGCTCCGACTTCGGTAATCGTGCTCTCGGCGAAAGTGACTTCCTCTTTTCCTGTTCCAGTGGCTGTAATATAGGCAAGATCGTCTTTCTTCAAGCCGGCCTGCTCCAGAACCTTATCCAGGGCTTCCTGGGCGGCGGCTTTCTGATCAAAGCCGCTGAGAACCGAGATTTTAGCTTTGATTTTATCGTCTTCCAGAATCATGGCTTTGACATTTTTCACCCCACAGTCAAGACCGGCAACATTCATGTCTACCTCCTATCATTATTTATCACATACTTTTGCTTCCAGGCTATTTTTTTCATTCTTTTTATTTTTCAATTCCTAGGCTTCCCACGAACGCATTGATCAGAAAGTATACCGGGAGTCGAACGAGACACAACCTAACTGTTCCAGGTAACTAAACACTTTTAAAAACACTCAGCGTGGCTGAGTATCTGACATCATTCGGCATTTCTGGTTTCTAAATATCTCATGTTGGTCATGAAGCGGCTCTTTTTAAATGCAAGTTTCTAGCATAGAAGAAACCGCTCCGTGTGTAAATAATGTGTGTCAGTTTTAGGCTTGTTCTTTTTTCTAATGACTAAAAAGAAAATGAAACTCCGATGTATCCGGTGACGATGTCAGTAACAGATGTGTAAACATCATACACCACTCGGTCGTCCTCCAAGCGAACAGAATCTTCAATCAAGTATTCGGCTCTCCCCCCTTTCAGATAGCGAACGGCCAGATCCAGGTACATCGCAAAGGGACCGCTTTTTTGATTCCCCTGTTTTGAGAACAATTGAATCATCAGACCGCTTCCGGCTCCATAGCTCAGCACAAGGTCATTATAAAGATTAGAGCTGGCAATCGTCTCATATCCAATGTCGCTTCTCCCTTTAACTCTTGTGTCGGTGTAGAGATAATTGAATCCGACCAATCCATCCAGATAAGGACGAATCATCCCTTTCTGCGGCTGGACGCGCAGCAGAAAATGGCAGAGGAATATGTTATTCGTGGTTGTCACATTGACCATCACATCCGGAACCATTAGGCTGAGAGGTTCCGTCCGAGTCTCGCTTCCATAGACAAGAATGCCGAGAGACACACCCACCAGGAAAGGAGAATTGCGGAAATTATAGGCAAAATGCCCGACACCGCTGTATCCGATTCGATCGACATTATTTCTGAATTCGCTTTGAGGAAATCCGAGACTAAAATAGGCACTGGCTTGAAACGGTTGCTGGGCATACCCTGAAGAAACTGCCAATGAGATAACCATTATGAATGATGCGATTAATTTAATTTTTCTCATGCGTTGCTCCCTCCTCATTTTGGCAAAACTAGAATTTCCACCGAACTCTATTCAAAATTAGAATTCTGATATGTTGTCCAGACAAATACATCTGCAAGCGGCATGCCAACTCTTCCCAGGGTAAAAAAGAAGATTCTATCCTGTTTTCTGTCCTCTGTACTGGTCAGATGTAACATAATTGAACCGTCAGAAGAGCTTTTCCGGTCGCTCATCTTTTTGGCTTCCCATACCCTTTCAAGCCCAGCACATTGAATAAATGAGAAAAATAGAATCAACCGTTAGTATTGACCTCCATTATTTCCTGCGATAAAAGCATCAAAAAAGATTGACTGAAAAAATCAAACAAATAAAAAATGAAATTCTTTGCGAAATCACTAGAGTATTGGGCCGGGTCAGGGCTTCCTGAGGATTTCTCTGGATAAACTGAAAGTCAAAGCATCTAACAGTTCCTGGTCCGCATAGATGAAGATAACGCCAAAGGACCAATGAATCCCGATGTCTTCATATATCTGTTCTCGTATGGTGGGTTCGTAAGCATTGCCTTCGAGCTTGTAAACCACCAAAAGGATGATCTCTTCATCCCTGGAAATAAGGATCATTTGTTCATTCTTACATTTCTGTGCATATTGCATTAATATGAGTAGACGAACATATCTCAAAAAATATTGTAAACGTTTTGTAAAGAAGGATATTTTTTAAAAAATACTGGGTACTAATATATGTATCGAGACGAAAAAAATCTTTAAATCTTTTATCCTATTTCCTGAGTGACGACTAAATAAATGTTTTCGATTTATATTTTCATTTCAGAGTGCTGAAAATGCTATAGAACTCAGTCATTCTTCTGCAACCTTAAATGAGGAGCAGAAAAACAAACTCCAAGAAAGTCCTGCTGAAAAGATCATAAAGTGGAAGGGAGTTAAAACAATGTGAAAAGCTTGGATATTTTTTGCAGGGAAGGAAGGATATAAGAATTATCTGCGTCTACCGGAGGAGACAAGAATATGAAAACGATGAGAAAAAGTAAGGTTCTAATATTGGCCATTTTTATCTGTTTGGTGTTTAGTGTCTCAATGATCTTTCCACAAGGACGGGATTCCTGGCAGCAGCCAGAGAAGGTGATGGATGCTATCGGAGTCAAACCGGGAATGGTGATAGGAGAACTCGGGGCGGGAAAAGGATATTTTACCTTTAAGCTGGCCCGAAAGGTCGGTAATAAAGGACGAATCTACGCCAACGATATCGACGAAGAAGCGCTTGAATTTATTGAGGGCCAAATCCGAAATGAAGGCATAACCAACATCGAAACCATCCTCGGAAAAGTCGATGACCCGATGTTTCCCGAAAGAACCATGGATATGGTCTTCATGTCGTTCGTTTTCCACATGCTTGAAAAGCCGGTGGAGATGATGAAAAACATCAAGCCGTCCCTTAAACCCAGGGCCACGGTTGTCATTCTCGAAGTCGATCCCGAAAAGAGATGGATGGGGCCTTATCCCGAAAATAAAAAGATAGTCGAGCTTGTCACCGAAGCCGGATACGAGCTGGACCGAATCGAGACATTTCTCGGCCGCGCGAATATCTATATCTTTCGGCAAAAAGGCTGATCAAAAACGAATAGAAGGATGGAGGCATCTGCTTTTTGACAGAAATAATCCTAATGCCGAGAATAGGTTTTGGGTGGGTTTTACCGGGTGGATGCAAAAATTATCGAAGAACCGAAGTCAGGCTTTATGAGATAAATAAGGAGCGCCAGTCTTGAGAAAACGGATTTTCTATATCAATTCTATGTTCGTTTGTCTTATTTTGATCCTGTTTGTTGGCTGTATCCAGCGGCTGAATCGAACGGCTGAACGGCCCGCCGGATTAGGATATCACGCCTTGGCCTATGACAGCGAATCAAGGAGAGTTATTCTCTACGGCGGCCAGACAGGAAATATATCCGAGCATCCGGAGCTTTTTACCAGCTCCGAAACCTGGGCCTTTGACCTGGCTCGGAACCGCTGGCAGAAGATGGAGTCAGAATCACATCCCCCGGCAATGTCCGCCCATGCCATGGCCTATGATTCCGAATCCGACCGCGTGATCCTTCATGGAGGTGGTGGGATTTTTGATATGGAGAGACTAGAAGATTATATTCTCGATCAAACCTGGGCTTATGATTTTAACAATAATAAGTGGATGAAAATGTCCGACGGCCCGCCACGGCTCGGCCACCGGATGGCCTATGATGCAGAATCCGACCGGATCGTCATGTTTTCTGGTGCTTGTTTTCGGGATGGTCGTTTTCAGGATGTTCAGGAAACCTGGGTCTATGATTTCAACAGCGATCGCTGGACCGAGATGAAGCCTGCACGAAGTCCGGCCGCGCGCCACTATTACGGCCTGGCCTATGACACGGAATCCGACCGGGTGATCCTGTGGGGAGGCTTTATTGGAAAGGACGTGCTGGATCACAACATCTGGACCTATGATTTCAATACGAATACGTGGTTGGAACTAATTCCGGAAAGCGGTTCTGATCCCCGGTGGTATCAGGCCATGGCCTATGATGAAGCCTCTGACAGAATCATCATCTACGGCGGGGCGGATGAGGGAAGCGACGAGATGTGGGCTTATAGTCTTTCTAGCAACACCTGGGCCAAGCTCCAACCAACGACTAATCCTGGAAAGATCTCCCGAATGCCTATGGTTTATGTTCCGGATATAAGAAAGCTGGTTTTGTTCGGCGGCCAGCTCGATTCGCGTCAGTACACCTACTCGGATGCAACCTGGCTCTACGATCTCAACACCGATGCCTGGACCAACGTCACTGTACGCCGGGGAGAGTATTTCGGGCAAAAAAAACCGGGAATAATACCTGAGGTTTTTGCGCCGGGGATCGTATCCACCGTTTATCTGGAGCACAGCCCGGTGGCCTTCTCGCCCGATTGTAAAGAAGCCTATTGGACCAGCGACTTCAGAGATTTTGGAGGGGAAGAGGGCAGAATATTTTTCTCGACTCAGGAAAATGGAAAATGGACTTCTCCCCAGGTTGCTCCATTCTCAGAAGACCTGAATTGTTATAACCCCGTCTTTTCGAATGATGGATCCTCTATGTATTTTTTTGCACAGCCCGGTGGAGAAGGCAACAATCCCTCCCCTCACATTTATCGGGTTGAACGAGAAAACAAGGGTTGGTCAAGGCCGCGTGTTTTGGATATCCCCAAAATGAAAGGTTATTTGATGACTCAATTCTCTTTAACGACAAACGGAACCCTTTACTTTTCGACAGATTCCGAGGACGGATATGGATCGTTCGATATTTTTCGTTCCAGGCTTGTCGACGATCAATACAAGGAACCAGAGAATCTGGGAGAAGCCACCAACGATAGGTATTGGGATAGTTATCCGTACATCGATCCCGAAGAACGATTCCTCATATTCACCTCCATGGATCGTCCTGATGGATTCGGCGGAATGGATTTGTATATCAGCTTCCGCTTGGATGATGGCTCCTGGACCCAGGCCGTGAATATGGGAGATCAAATCAATACGAAAGGCGTCGAGACACTGGCCAATGTATCACCGGACGGCAGATGGATGTTCTTCGTAAGCGACAGAAACGGGAATGCGGATGTCTACTGGGTCGATGCAAGAATTATCGAAGAACTTCAACCGAAGAGCTTGAAATGAGGAGTTAAGGAAATGAAAAAAATTGTCTTGCTTCTCATCGTGTGCATATTTGTTCTGACTCCTTTTTGGGCCGATGAGATTCATGAGGCAGCGCAAAAAGGGGATATCGAGAATGTTCAAGCGTTGCTCAAACAGAATTCTGCGTTGGTCGATGCAAGGGATGAATTTGACCGGACACCGCTACATTGGGCGGCGCGGGGAGTTCATTTCGGAGCCATGCAGCTATTGATCGAAAAGGGAGCGGACGTCAGTGTGAAAGACAATGCCCGAATAACACCGCTACACAGCGTGGCCTCGAGGGGACATAAACAGGCTGCAGAGCTGTTGATCGAAAAAGGCGCTGATCTTACAGCTGAAGACGCATCCGGCAACACTCCGCTATCCTATTCTGTTTCCGGCGGTCATAAAGAGGTCGTAAAGCTCTTGTTGGATCATGGCGTGAAAATTCCCCTGCAAGATGAGAAAGCACGGAAACTTATACACTTAGCTGCTTCTTCTGGGTATAAAGAATTTGTCGACCTTATGATTGCTAAAGGCGTTGATGCGAATATAAGGAGTAATGACGGAAACACACTGCTCCATTCCGCCGTGCAAAGCGGAAACAGCGAACTTGTGAAGAGCTTGATTGGAAGAGGAGATGATGTCAATAATAAAAACAGACATGGCATTGTACCTCTCCATATCGCGTCCTTCTACGGCCATGAAGAGATTGTTAAGCTTCTCATCGATAAAGGTGCGAAGATAAATGCAAAAAATAAGACTCAATGGACAGCATTGTCGTTTGCCGAATTTGCAGATCGAGAAGATATGGCCGCGTTGCTGACTAAACTGGGGATTGATCAAAAAAAACCACGCTTCACAGACCTATCGGGTGAATATTTCGGACAAAAAAAGCCAGGATTAGACCCAGAACCCTTCGCCGAGAGTATCCTGTGCTCCATCTCGTCTTTGCAAAGTGCACCCTCCTTTGCCACTGGCGGAAAAGATGTGTACTGGTCGACATTTTTCGGCCCCCCCTTCCATCTCCTTATCATGTTTATGCAGAATGAAAACGGCAGCTGGACGGCACCTCAAATAGCTCCATTTTCAGATGAACATTTCTCTTTTAATCCCGTTTTTTCACCGGATGGAAGGAGGCTGTACTTCATTTCCAACCGCCCTTTGGAAAAAAGCGGGAAGCCCCGTGGATTTAATAACTGGTACGTGGAAAGGCAAGGCGCTGGCTGGTCAGAGCCGAAACATCACGGACCGATGGTCAATTCCGATGATGACTGGGGAGCATCGATCTCCAAAGAGGGGACTCTCTATTTTGCCTCGGGCCGCGAAGGGAGCATAGGCGCAACCGATATTTTCCGGTCAAGACTCGTGAACGGAAATTATTCAGAACCGGAGAATCTGGGAGTATTTGTCAATACGAAGGCAAGGGAAGTCTATCCCTTCATCGCTCCGGACGAGAGTTATCTTCTTTTTATATCCAACAGAAGCGCCGGTGAGTATGGAGGGGTAGACCAATACTTCGATATATACGTCAGTTTTCACACTCGGGATGGGTCATGGACTCGGGCGAGAACAATGGGCGATGGAGTCAATTCAAAAGCATTCGAAACGACACCTATCGTGTCTCCCGATGGAAAATATCTCTTTTTTGTCAGCCAGAGGGATAGAGGCCTGGGCGATGCCTACTGGGTGGATGCCCGGATAATCGAGGAGCTAAAGCCTGATGAATTGAAAACTGAAAAAAAAGACTCATAACCTGGATACAACACCTTTTGCTTAGTCCAAGAGCACACCAGATTCATTCAATGACAACATCCGGTTTCTTTACATTCTTCAAGAAGGCGATGTAGATTTTCAGTTCCACCTCTTCATTTTATTCAGCAATCTCGGGAATATATTATCTTGACAGAATAAGAATAATCTATTATTCTGAAAATTCAGAATATATTTAGATTATATGAATACATTTCACAATTTAAGAGGAAATAACGAATGATAGATGATATTGACCACAAAATACTGTCTCTTCTTCAAATCAATGCCCGCATCTCAAATGCCGAAATAGCCCGCCGTCTGAAAATGGCTCCTTCAGGCATTCTCGAGCGGCTCCGCAGACTGAAGGAGCGGGGCATAATCAAGGCGTATGTGACGCATCTTGATCCCAAAGCATTGGATTTTGGACTACTAGCCTTCGTTTTTATCAAAACGAACGAAAAAAGGGTGAAATGGGATGTGGGTGAAATCATGGCCAAAATTCCAGGAGTCCTTGAGGTCCATGACATTGCTGGTGAGGATTGTTAC
>Ga0180438_10004506_pt1 | contig 20023 bp, 16 predicted proteins | sample SS_ome_12_FD_132455 | JGI IMG/M metagenome (GOLD analysis project Ga0180438, IMG submission 132455) | Hypersaline lake sediment archaeal communities from the Salton Sea, California, USA - SS_3_D_2 metaG | ecosystem: Environmental > Aquatic > Non-marine Saline and Alkaline > Hypersaline >... | reverse complement strand
TGTGGGCGCGCTCTGTGGGCCGGCCAGCATGAGGTAACCGATAGGCTTGTATCCAGGATCGGCCTCCAGTTCGTCCCCAAAGCGCATATAGGCCGCAAATGAAAGTTCAGTGAGCGCCAGGCAGCTCTTGCGGGGAGAAAGATGGCCAATGATGGAAGCCGACCGGCCTGTTGAACCACTCCCTAGATCGTTCATTTCCACCAGGCACACGTCGGTGAGACCACGGCGGGCCAGGTGATAGGCCAGGCTGGCCCCCTGGATGCCGCCGCCGATGATGACCGCCTCAGCAATAGTTTTCATTCGCCTCTACCTCAAGTACCTGCCAAAGAATGTCAACACCCGCTCCATAGCCAACTCCCACCCCTCTCCCTCGAAGGTATGCGGCTGGCCAGGGTAGGTAAAATACTCGGCTGACCGGCCTGCCTCTTGCATCTTCTCGTACAGCTTTTCAGAGAACTCGATGGGAACGACATCGTCTGCCTCCCCGTGATGGATGCTCATGGGCGGCGCGGCGTTCAGGTACCGGATAGGCGACAACCAGGCGTAGGTACCCGGGTTCCGCTCTGGCAAACCGAACGTCTGGTGAACCTTGAGGCGAGTGACGCCGTTCCAGTAATAGTTGTCCTTCTCATCGGCACCCACTGAACCGAACAATGCCACCGCTTTGATCCGGTCGCTGATGATGCTCGCCTTGATGGCAATGCCCCCACCCATGCTGTGCCCCCACATGCCGAGGCGCGATGGATCGGCCTTGTCTATCGTCCCCACCGAATTGACCAGATTCAGCGCATCTGTCATGTAGCCCACCAGCAGCAGACTATCGCCCGCACTGGATTCACCATAGTTGCGATAGTCGGGTGCAATCGTCAGATAGCCGTGACGCGCCAAATAGTCCGCTTCGCGCTGCGTGCCGGTACCGGTAAAGTACATTTCTGGGTCGTAATAGCCGTGATTGAGAACGATCACGGGAAACGGGCCCTGTCCCTGAGGCACGTACATGTAGCCGGTGATAGTCAGATTATCGCTGGGATAGGAGATATAGTAGGCGGCGTAATCTTCATTGTCCGCGATATCGCCAGTAACCTCAACTGTGCCGCCCATGTACGCTCGCTTCCGAAGCCGGGTGATATAGTAAGGCAGACGCGGATCGGGCGTGTTAGTCGGTGTCGACTGGCGGCGAGTGGGCGTGCCCGTCGGCGTGGGGGTGATGGTAGGCGTCGAGGTAGCGGTACCCGTGGCGGTGGGCGTCCAGGTGGGAGGCCAGGTTGCATTGGGGTCAATGCGACGGGTAGTCCCGGCGGCAGCAGTAATCGGTGTTTTGGCCGGTGGCAGCGGGTTCCATGGCCCAGCCGGGTTAATGGCAATAAGCAAGTACCAGATCAGAACCAACACCGAGCCTACCAGCAGCAAAACGGAAAGGACTGCCGTCGCCCGGCTGCTCCAGAAACGTTTGATCAACAACCTACCTCCCTGCTCTGCCGGGCCATCTTGCGCTCCAGCCGACGCAGCCGATGGGCCAGTTCGGCCAAGGTCTCTTGAGTCCTGCGGTCTGATGAGATCTTTTCCAGCAGGGCCATCGCCTGGCGGGTCACAGCCACCGCGGCAGGCAAATCGCCGGTCTGCCACTCATAGTGCTTGGCCAATTCCACGTGGGCGTAAAAGCTCCGGCTCTCGCCACTCTCAGCTACCTTGCGCCAGATGTCCGCTGCCTCCTTGCGCCGACCCTGCCGTTTGAGCTGATACGAGAGATGCTGCCATGCTGCGTGCTCTGTATCAGGCGGGAGCGGTTTAGACAGCGCAGATCGATAAGCTGCCTCTCCTTCGTCCATCATACCCAGGCGCTCATACCACCATCCCAGGCTAAAGAGATCCACGCCGCCGAGCGCCCCGGCGACTGCCTGGTCGTCAAAGACAGCTCCCAGCCGTGCAGCCAGCGTCACCATGGAGAGAACGTCTACTACGTTGTGATAGAAAACGCCGGCCAGTTCGCTGGCATCTCCGGTCTGGATGTAATCGAAATACAGGCGAGGTACCAACCAGCCAGGCACATCTTCCTCTGCCCGGTGCACGCCGAGCGCCATCTGCTCCAGCGAGCCGAGCGAGCACGATTCCAACCTGCGGTGCCAAAGTCGCCGCGAGGGTTTGAGTAGATCCAGGTGAGGTGCGCGAGTCAAACGACGGGGCTGCCGGGCCAGCGTAAAGCGCGTATTGAGTAACGGCAAGTCAAAAGCACGACCATTGAAGCTGACCACAGCCTCGAACCGGTCTAGCAGATCACCCACCAGACAAAGCATCGCCGGTTCTTCGATCACATCCCGCATGAAGAACTGCTGCAAACGAAAGGTATCACCGTCAAAGAAGCCCACGCCAACAAGAAAAACATAGGTGCCCGTACCGCCCGACAGTCCAGAAGTTTCCACGTCAATAAAGACAGACTGGCGCAGATCAAACGTCGCACTGCCAGGCAAGTCAGCCAGGCGCCCCAGTGTCGTCGGTGTGACCGCCAACGCTGCCGACAGAGGCGAATCGCCGTGACGGTGGGACAAAGGCCAACTGTCTTCGGCCAAAAAGCAGGTGCCCAGGCGAGTCTCACATACCCAACCCGGCACCATCTCTTCGATACCAGAACTGCCAGCTTTTTTCGTCGGCACTTTATGCTTCGGCTGAAGGTCAGCGACACCTCTGTGCAGCCCCAGGCGTCGCAGCCGTGCCAACCGATGTTGCCAATCAATCGCGTCGGACATGCCTTCGTTCTCTACCGCTTCCTGAAGCCAAAATAGGCCGCGCCGATCCCCAGCAGGGCCGAAATCACTCCTGGTGCGAAACAAAGGGCCGTCGCAAAACCCAGATCCTCTTCGAATGGGTAATCTCCAGAGGAAATAAGCGCAAGGCCTCCGAAACTGCACAGGCAAAGGGAGACCAAGAGCAACCCGACAGCAACCACAATAGCCGCGATCCGCAAAGCGGTCCAATCACCTGCTTTCTGCCTGGCTGGCGGCGGGGATACAACCTCGCCAGCCAGGGGTTTCGCCGCCACGGCCGGCTCTGCTGCAGATGGCTCCTCCTGAACCGCGAGTGAAATGTCTTCGAATGACCCATTCGGTGGAGCATCATAATCTGGCGTCTGCACTCGCATCCCACACCCGCCGCAGAAAACGTCGCCCGGCATCAATGCTGCACCACAATGTGGGCAGGTCTTGTCGTCGCTCATTCTTGCACCCCTTTCGCTCGTACCGTGTTTTCAGTCTTGCGCGCCTAACGGGCGTCTATTATACCAGCGAACGGACGAAAGGAAAAGAACCCCCTGCTCACGCCTTCCTGCGCTCGCTCGACGACCAAGACTATCCCGAACGACGCAAGACGCTGAACCAACTTCTCAAGAATCTCGGGCCGACCAGCATTTTCGGCTTTCTCTGGACAGTGGGAGAAAAAGTGCCTCCGTGGGAGGAGCGGGCAAGCTGGCTCTGAAGGTTTTTGGCCATCTCTTCGACTGGAAAGAAAAAAGATGCCCGGCAGATTGGTCGTCGCGGGCGTCGTATCCTTTCAAGGCCAGAAAAGTTCAGTCAAACCGGCATTCACCCGTCGGCTTTCCTCCTCTCCGGCACCATTAGTGGCGGCTGCTGTCCAGCCCTGAGCATCACCGGTCTCCTTCAGGCACTCTCTTGCTGTCGCCGAAAGTCTACAAAGCGATAACCGACACCTCGCTCAGTGAAAATATATTGCGGATTCGCTGGCTCTGCTTCGATTTTCTTACGCAGGTAGGTGATATATAGCCTCAACAGACGAGATTCGTCCCGGTACTCGTGCCCCCACACCTTGGACAGCAACGTTTCGTGCGACATGACCCAGCCAGCATTGCTTATCAGGTGATAGAGCAGACGATACTCCGTGGGCCGGAGTTTTATGGGCTTCCCATCCACGAGCACTTCGTGCCGCTGGAAATCCACTGTGAGACGGTTATCTATCTGCGTGACGGTCTTGGCAGGAGGCGACGGCATTTCCATGCGGCGCAAGAGAGCCTTGATCCGGCTAGACAGCTCGCGCGGAGAGAAGGGCTTGGTCACATAATCGTCGGCGCCCAGTTCCAGCCCACGAATTTTGTCCTCCTCGTCCGCTTTCACCGTGAGCATAATAACAGGCACCATAGAAACCTGCCGGACGAGCTCCAATGCCTCAAAGCCATCCATTTCCGGCATCTGCACGTCCATGACCACCAAATCTGGCAAATCCTCGCGCACGCGGTCTACCGCTTCTAGCCCATTGGTCGCCTCCACCACCCGATAGCCTTCCAGTTCGAGATTCATGCGGATAAACCTGATCATGCGAGGTTCATCGTCTACTACCAAGATCAGCTTGTCAACCTTGTCACTCATGGGTACCCACCCAATTCTTACAGCCGCCTCTTCCCTCCGAACTGTAATGCGCACATTGAGAACATGAGAAATCGAATTTGCCTGCCAAACAATCTACTCACGGAAAAAGGTTTCCACTTCTTCGCGCTCTGCTTCGCTGGGCATGATCTCCACGAAACTGATCCGGTGCCACGGGAATATGACGCTCACGCAGTCTTCTTCAACGTAGTGAAGTGCCTTGCCATCGCGAGCCCGGAGATTGCTGCATTGCAGGAAATTGTCCTGGCTGTCCGGGATCTCCTCAATTTCAGCCACGAACGGGTCAGCGTTAGCGATGTGAACAATCACAGTATGCGACATCCGTACTCTCCTCTACTACATTGTTAGCGCTGGCCTTCTCACATATGTCGCCAGTCCATCAACATGACGGCCAAATCTCGGTCGGCTATGGTAAATCAAAATAGACCTGTAGCGCCAGTGCGCCAAGTTGTAACACATCGCCGCTGTTTATCGGTACCTGCTGATAAGGAGTAAGCTGATCGCCGTTGAGAAAGGTACCATTGACGCTCCCTATGTCTTCGATGGTCAACTCGTCGTCGTGATGAGTTATCTTGGCATGCCGGCGGGAGACACCCTTCTCGAGTGCGCCGTAAGGTGTCAGATCCAACTCTGGGAAAATGCTGCTGTTGGCATCTTCTCGGCCAACAACAATCTCTGGCTTGAGGGGAATGTTTATCTGGTGCCCCACGTCCACAACAACTACTTGCAGCATAACCGCTTCGCGTCTTCTAGTTGTGCTGGCCCTGACCTATTAAAACCGGACACGGAGAACCAACCTGCCCGCCTGGATCTCGTCGCCGCTGGTTAGAGGATGTTGCAGATATGGCGTCAGCCGCTTCCCATTCAGAAGCGTGCCGTTGACGCTGCCCAGGTCCTCGATAAAGGTCTCCCGGCCCCGGCGTGTGATCTTGGCGTGTCGCCGCGAGACGCCCTTTTCCAATCCACTATAAGAAGTCAGATCCAAATCTGGAAAAGTAGCAGTGGCAGCATCCAATCGTCCAATGTTCAGTTCTTTTGTAAGGGGAAATTCGATCTGTCTGTTCTGATCCACAATCAAAAAAGAAAGCGTTACCGGACGGCCACCTTCGCCTGCCGTCGCACTGGCTATCGCTGCCCTGCGATCTACCCAGTTAGCATCTTCCATCGTCAAGGGGTCGGTTGCTTTGCCATCCTCTGACATCAGATAAGCACCACATTCATCGCAGAAGAGTGTGTTCTCTGGGTATGGTTTCTGACAGGAAGGGCATCTAATCACGCGTTGTCTCCTTGGGCAGTATGGCTAGACCTCGTGTGCCATAGCGGATCTTCTTGCGACCCTCTGGCGATATATGCCCAGTTCGCACCAGACGACCCGCTTCCAGGAGTGCCGCCTTGGCCAATTCAGTCTCGCCAATGTTCAGCAGTCGAGTTGCCATAGTCTCCAACCGCTGGCTGGCGCGCTCTACGTCTCCCTGTTCCAATTCCGCTATCGTTTTTTCCTGCATACGAAAGATGGCCAGTTTGCCCATCGCTCCCACGATAGCTGGTGGTACGGGCTGGTCGGCGACTGGTTCGGCAGTAATCTCCACCCCAGCCTCCACTGAAACCTGCTCGTTGACCACACCCACGGAGACTATCTCTCCTTCCACCGTGGCAGTCAAAAGACAACTCTGCCCAGACTCCTCGGTCTGTACCAACAATTCTACCACGACGCCCAGGGGCGTATCCCTTTCCATGTGACCCAGTTCTATGGGCATCTGTGAATGGTCAAGACGGTCAATGTGGGGAGAAATACGAAAGACATCTGTGATTCTTGTGTGCTTGGCCGGCGACAAAGCCAATCGGAGGCTGCGAGCAAAAATCGAGCTCAGCCCATGGATTTTTTCGCGGAACATGGACGTGATTTTTGACGCCGAATCAATATAGGCAGAGGTGCCACCGCTCAGCGACGCAACCTCGTCTAGAAGCTTGTCATTCCAGTCCTGTCCAATGCCCATGGTACTGATGCTGATACCGCGCTGGGCGGCCTCAACAGCCTGGGCCAAACACTCTTCCTCATCGCCATAAGTCTGCCCATCTGTCAGAAGAATGAGATGATTGATCGTCTGAGAAGTCTGCCACCTGTCAACCTGGTCCAGTCCCACCAGCAGTCCCTGCAAGATTTCGGTGCCGCCAGAACTGTGTATCATGCTCACCTTGGATTTGGCAATGGCCTTGTCCAAACCCCGTTGTGCAGGCAAGACAATATCTGCGCGATCGCTGAAGGTGACCAACGAAAAGTAATCTTTATCCGTCAGATAGTCAATAATATAGCTGGTCGCTTCCTTGACACGTTGCAGGCGTGCCCCCTGCATAGAGGTGCTCCGGTCTATAACCAGGCACAGATTGAGTGGCATCCGAGAACCTAGCTCATCTGCAGAAGAGAACAATTCTAGGAGTACATAAAACTTTTGCTCGTCCTTCAAAAGTGGGAGACGAGTGCGGCTCTGCGTGACTTTCAGTGTCAGGGGGGAGACATTGCCCGGCTGGCGCCGACGACGTTTCTGGTCGTATCGCGCGCGTTTCTTGGGATCGCTCAACACGTCGTAAGCTTCCTGCACCAGTCGGAAAAGCAATGAAGTGGCCTGGGGTGCTTCAGGGGCATCAGGGTGATACTGTCGCGCCAACTGGCGATAAGCCCGCTTGATTTCGGCAGCCGTCGCTACCGGACTGACACCTAACGTGGCATAATAGTCTTGTTCGACATCCATTGGGTCTCCTAGCAACCAGACCGGCTCAACTCACATGACTCACCAAGACACCCACTACCCCTTGATTTGAACCAGAATCACCGTGATGTTGTCCTCGCCACCCTGGAGGTTGGCCTCATGCACCAATTTACGGCATGCCTCTTGGGGAGTAGGTGACTCGCGCACAATTGCGGCCATATGTTCTTCGTTGATAAGGCCCCACAGGCCATCGCTACATAACAGCAGGTAGCTGTTGGTCGGCAGCGACTTGAGGTAAAAATCAACCTCCAGAGTACCGCCCTGTCCGATGGCTTTATACAGTACGTTGCGTTGCGGGTGAGAGGCCGCCTCTTCCGGCAAAATCTGACCCAACTCGATCAGCCGGGCTAGCAGCGAGTGATCTTGGGTAATCTGCTCCAGCCGTCCCTGACGGATCAGATAAGCTCGACTGTCCCCCACATGGGCAATGTAAGCATTGGTGCCCTGGATCAACGCAAAGGTAAGTGTGGTGCCAGCCTCCGGCGCAACACGCTGGACGGCCAGATTAGCCTCGTTGGCCGCCTCCAGAATCACCTCGTTGATAGGGCGCTGAGGTATCACATCCTCGACCCCACTGGTCAGCCAAGGTAAATAGAACTCTCGCAGAACGGCCTCCGCCACCACGCGAGCAGTAAGAGCACTGGCCAGCTCGCCCCCCTTGTGACCTCCCATACCGTCAGCCACCAGAAAAAGGCCAAAAGGGAACGTCTCGCCATTTCGCGAAAGCGTGGCCTGGAGCGTGAAATACGCATCCTCATTCCGCTTTCGCACCCTGCCAATGTGACTGGCCTGACCGACGACCAACGTGGGGCCGGTGTCCAGCAACTCTTCGGGGACTATTTCCTCTGTTACTGGCGGCTCCGCCTCTTTGCCAAGAAGCCGTCTAATAAATTCCATTGGACCCTCTCCCAATGTACGGCCAGTCTAACGTCTCTTCTTCAAATCCAGCCACTCAACCTATATAGGCAAAGCGTAGACGCGGTGATCAGTAGCACCGATGTACACCATGCCCTCATAGATGGCTGGGGGAGCAGAGGACAGGACCCGTCCCTCCGTCTTGAATTTCCATCGCAAGTCACCAGACTTGGCATCCAGCGCATAGAGATGCCCGTCCCGCGAACCAATGTAGACCACCCCTTTGAACACAGATGGCGAGGAGATGACCTGATCCTCTGTCGGAAACTTCCAAACCAGGCGGCCCGAATCAGCGTCTACAGCGTACACGGAGCCATCCACCGACCCAACGTAAACAACGCCCAATTCCGGAGAGATGGCAGGCGAGGAGATGACACGTCCCCCCGTACGATAGCGCCAGGCGGCCGAACCATAGCGCGCGTCTATGGCGTACAGGCTGTTGTCCATGCCACCGACGTAAACCAGTCCCTCAAAAACTAACGGCGATGACATCACGCCCCTGGCAATGCGAAACTGCCAGCGTCGCTTTCCGTCCTGTATGTTCAAAGCATACAGGTGACCATCGTCAGAACCAACATAGACAACTTCACCGTCTATAGCTGGTGACGAGCGAATCTCCTTCATGGCCTGGAACCGCCACACTACCCTGCCTGACTGAGCACGCACTGTGTAAAGATAGCCATCATCGGAACCAAAGAATACAATATCAAATTCGACCCGCGCCGAAGATCGGATGCGGCCGTTGGTCGGACAAGACCACACAATCCGTCCTCGGCTCGTGTGAACGGCATACAGCACTCGATCCTCGGAACCCACAATCACCTTGTCATCGTAGACACAGGGCTGGGCATTAATGCCCCCTTCGGTCGCGTATTTCCAGATGAATTCGCCCGACTTGGCATCCAGAGCCCACAGATTGTGATCATAGGCCCCGATATAGAGCACACCATTAGACACAACGGGCGACGAAAAGATCTCATCCTCACAGACAAACTCCCAGGTGGCCAACACACCGTCGGACGAACGAGGGAGGGCGATGGTCCCCACCGCCACACCAGAAGAATCCCCCGCTCTTAACTCAACAAGCGCCGTCAGAGCCAGTTTCATCTCTTCAGCCGATGAGAAGCGCTTATCCATGTCATATTGCAGGGCTCTCATCACGATAGCTTCCAGACCCTCAGACACGTCGGGGTTGATAGAGCGCACAGGCCGCTCCTCAAACGAGAAAGGAGGTTCCAGGCGAGGATCCCGCTTGGTCAACAGGTGATGCAACGTTGCACCGAGCGCATAGATATCCCCTCGAGGTTCGGCGATGCCCCGATACTGCTCCGGCGGCGAATAGCCCTCGGTGCCAATCATGGTGCCCTTCTGGTCAGGTTGAAAGACCCTGGCAATGCCAAAGTCAATGAGCATGACCCGCTCTTGTGGACCCGACATGACGTTGGAGGGCTTTACGTCGCGGAAGACGATAGGACCCGGTTGCCGGCTGTGCAGATAAGCCAGCACGTCGCAGATCTCAATGCCCCATTGAATAACCTGGTTTTCCGACAGAAAGCCCGGCGCCTCTTCCAGAATAGCTTCCAGATCTTTGCCAGGAATAAAATCCATAACCAGGTAGCTGCGGTTCCCCTCGCTGAACTTGTCAAATATCTTGGGCAGAGCAGCATGGTTCAACTCTGCCATGACATCGGCTTCCCGCTCAAAGTTGCGCACTGCCAGCTCACGCAAGCGCAGATCCGGTGCAGCGTTGATCATCTCTTTGACAGCGCAAAGCTTGGTAACGTTGGGAAATTTCATGTCGCGAGCCTGGTAGACTACCGATTGGCCACCAATGCCCAGAACCTCAGTAATCTGATACCGCTTCTGGAGAACAATCCCTATGGGAAGCGTTTCACCTTCCTCCAGGTGTCCCTCCAATTCTGGAAACTGTCGCGTGCTCAACGCCATTTGATACCCCTTGCTAGAAGCCTCCATGCGCCAGATAGAATGCAATTATATGTCGGCCACACTGGCTCACGTCTACACCATTCACACCATCGAGCAGGCGCAAGGCAAGTATCCCATCGCCAAATCGCTACACTCACTGGCTAGCAAGCCCTTTCTATTATAGCCTCAACACGCCATTCGTGCAATCGGGCTTTGTGCATCGCTATGAATATTATACACTATGACACAGATTTGGCAAGAGTTTCTCACCAGGTCCCATATTGCGGCCCAGTACCGGCTGCCTGTCAAAGGCGGACGACCAGAGCGCGCACCATATGGCAAACGGGGGTCACCGTGCGATACGATGACCCCCCCCTCTGAACGTCGAGACCAGTTCCTAACTCTCTGCCAACAAAGCCTCCAGTTCCATTCCATCCAAGGTCTCTACTTCTATCAACTTCTCGGCCATAGCAACGTGCTTGTCATGGTACGTGGTCAGCACATCCTTGGCGCGTTGGTAGGCTTCTTCGATGATCTTTTTCACTTCCTGGTCAATCTGTTGCGCCGTCTGCTCGCTGTAATCTCGCTGCTCAGATATCTCACGCCCCAAAAAGATCAACTCCTCTTTTTGGCCAAAGGTCATGGGACCGAGAGTGTCGCTCATACCATAGCGGGTGACCATCTTGCGAGCTAATTCACTAGCGCGCTCCAGATCGTTGCTGGCGCCAGTGGTAACATCGTTAAAGATCAGCTCTTCCGCCACCCGGCCGCCTAGCAAGCCAGCCAGCTGATCCTTGAACTTGCTCTTTTGCTGGAGATAGCGATCCTCCTCCGGCAATGCCATGGTGTAGCCCAGGGCCATGCCCCGCGAGACGATAGTGACCTTGTGCACTGGGTCGCAGCCATCGAGCCTCGACTGCACCAGGGCGTGCCCTGATTCGTGATAAGCGATGACTCTTTTTTCTTCGTCGCTGATGAGACGGCTCCGCCGCTCTGGCCCAGCAATGACTCGCTCTATGGCTTCCTCGAACTCGCTCATGTCAATGGCCTTCTTGTTAGCCCGCGCAGCCAAGATGGCCGCCTCATTAACAAGGTTCTCAACGTCTGCCCCAACAAAGCCAGGAGTCTGCTTGGCCAGGGTGGACAGATCTACATCGGCAGCCAGCGGCTTGCCGCGCACATGCACCTCCAGAATTGCTTCGCGACCTTTCATGTCAGGCCGATCCAGCACCACGCGACGGTCGAAGCGGCCGGGTCGCATGAGCGCAGGATCAAGAATGTCAGGCCGGTTGGTGGCGGCCACGACGATGACATTAGTGTCGGTATCAAAGCCATCCATTTCGACCAAAATCTGGTTGAGAGTCTGCTCCCGCTCGTCGTGGCTCCCTCCCAGACCAGCGCCACGGTGCCGTCCGACAGCGTCAATCTCGTCCACAAACACAATACAGGGCGAATGACGCTTGGCCTGATCAAAAAGATCGCGCACGCGGCTTGCCCCCACACCAACGAACATCTCGACGAACTCCGAACCGGAGATGCTGAAGAAAGGCACGCCCGCCTCACCGGAGACAGCCTTAGCCATGAGTGTTTTGCCTGTGCCTGGCGCACCAACTAATAACACGCCCTTGGGGATTCTCGCACCAAGGGCAATGAACTTTTCAGGCTCTTTGAGAAACTCGACCACTTCCTGGAGTTCCTCCTTCGCCTCTTCCACCCCCGCCACGTCTTCGAAGGTGACGGTCGGCTTGTCGCCAGTGAACATTCGAGCTCGACTCTTGCCAAAAGAGAGCGCCTGATTGTTGGATCCTTGCGCCTGGCGCAACATGAAATAGATGACGCCAGCAAGAAATAGCATGGGCAGAACACCGCTCAGGATGGTCAGCCAACCGCCCAACTCGCTGGGTCGCTCGGCCTTTATCGTAATGCTCTGAATTTGCTCATCGGTGACACCCAGAGCATTCAAGGTCTCCAGAGCACTGGCCCCGCGCTCTTTGTACGCCACAATCGGTACGTGATCGCCATCCCTGCTGCCAACAGTCAACCGCTGACCGTCCACAAAGACCTCGGCTCCCGCCTTATACTCTATTTCCAGCGTCTGATCATCACTGGCAGCGGTGATCCGGCCGATTTTCCCTTCTCTGGCCTGTCGGGCCACCGTGCTGATGTTCACTTCCAACGGTTTGGTCTGCGAGGTAAAGCTGTACAGCAACCCTACAGCCGCAACCAAAATGATGAAATAGACCAAACCGTTCCTAAACCTTCCTGTATTCACAACTAGCCTCCATTTTTATTACCCTCCGCTCCGGCAGCACTATTCTGCCAGGAACGGCCATCTTACGTCTCAACATACCTTGACAGACATTATACCAAACTTCTCCAATTTGTGCCAACTCTGGACGTCAAGCGGCACATCATAAGAAAGCGATCGCACCGCGAGCCATCAACTGGCTTGGGAATCTCAATCATTCGCGTCACTCTGACTTCAGCACGTTCTTGTCCCTGAAAGCCTGCGAGTCGTCACGTCCTCCTCAGCGGGACAGAGCCACCTCCAAAGCATCCGACACCGAGCGGATACCGAGGATCTCCAGATCATGTGGCACATTAGTCAATCGGCGAACTGGCTTGGGCATAAGACAGCGCCGAAAACCCAACTTGACTGCCTCGTTCAAGCGACGCTCTATATGGCTGATCATACGTAACTCACCAGATAGACCGAGTTCACCTATGATGACCATGTCAGCAGCCACGGGAACATTGTGAAAGCTGGAGGCAATAGCTGTCGCCACTGAGAGGTCGGCTGCCGGCTCAGCGATGCGCAGGCCGCCCACAACATTGACGAACACGTCCTGATCGGACAGGCGCAGACCTACGCGCTTGCTCAATACGGCCACCAGTAACAACAGCCGGTTGAGATCGATGCCATTGGCAGTCCTGCGCGGCAATCCAAAGCTCGTAATGCTGGACAACGCCTGAATCTCAACCACGAGGGGGCGAGTGCCTTCCATCGTCACCGCGATCGCTGAGCCGGCCGCGTTGGGCCATCGCTCGGCCAGGAAAGCTTCCGACGGATTCATTACTTCTTTCAGCCCCCCCTGGCCCATCTCAAAAACGCCCACCTCTGAGGTCGCGCCAAACCGGTTCTTGACACTTCGTAGCAGACGATAGGCGTGAAAACGATCCCCTTCCAGGTAGAGCACAGTATCCACGATGTGCTCCAGCACTCGTGGGCCAGCGATGGCTCCCGCCTTGGTAACATGGCCCACCAGAAAGATGGGAATACTCTGGCTCTTGGCCAGGTGCATCAATTGCGAAGCCGACTCACGCACTTGACTCACGCTTCCAGCTGCCGAGGTCAAGCCTTCCAGATAAACGGTCTGGATAGAATCCACGACGACCATGCGCGGTTGCAGTTGCTGAATGTGGGCCACGATGGCGTCCAGGTTGGTCTCAGTGAGTATATACAGGCGATCGCTCTCAATGCCCAAACGCTGGGCACGCATCTTGATCTGCTGCGCCGACTCCTCGCCCGAGACGTATAGTACGGTGTCCTCATCCGTCAGCAGTAAGGCTACCTGCAACAGCAGAGTAGACTTGCCAATGCCTGGATCGCCACCCACCAGCACCAGGGAACCCGGCACAATGCCGCCACCCAACACCCGTGAGAACTCGGGCATAGCCAGAGGAATGCGCTCCATGCCATCCGCGCCCACCTCCGACAGTCGCTGGGGAACGGCTCTGATGCCGGTCAAGGCCATCTGAGAAGACAGCGGAGCGCGACGGTCGCGCTCCACCACAGCTTCCACCAAGGTATTCCATTCGCCGCAGTCGGGGCAGCGCCCCATCCATTTTGGCTGAGAGCCGCCGCACTCCTGGCAAACATAGACCTTTCTGGTCCGCGATCTGGTCATCGCTGGCCGCTTTGCCTCCTAATCGAACATTGCTTCCAGCACCGCTTGCTCGTCAGCCGAGGGAGTCACATCTTCCATCGTTTGCAGCGTCAAACCATCCCCATCCTCGTTCACCTGTACCAAGACGGTCGTTTCAGGTTGAAACTCACCTGAGAGGATGCCCTCCGACAGGTGATCCTCTACATGCTGCTGGATCACCCGGCGCAGTTGGCGAGCACCAAACTCGGGACTGTATCCCTCCTTGGACAGGAAACTGCGTGCTTTGTCGGTGGCATCAAGCACAATATTGTGCTCAGCGAGTCGCGACTGGATCTTTTCCAGTTCTAGTTGAACGATCTCCTTGATCTGGTCTTTGGACAAAGACCGGAAGACCATGACGCCATCCACGCGGTTGAGAAACTCCGGACGAAAGACATTGCGCAGTTCACCCAGCAATTTCTCTTTCATTGTCTCATATTCTTCTTCTTTCGTTCTAGCCTCATCCCTTCTGATGGCAAACCCCAATGAGGTAGTTCGTTTGATCAGATCAGCACCCACGTTGGAGGTCATGATGATAATGGCGTTGCGAAAATCCACAGTCCGACCACGAGCATCCGCCAGATGACCCTCCTCCATGATCTGCAGCAGCATGTTAAAAGCATCGGGGTGTGCCTTTTCGACCTCGTCAAAGCAGATCACCGAGTAAGGCCGGCGACGAATGGTTTCCGTAAGCTGTCCAGCGTCTTCGTAGCCGACATAGCCCGGCGGCGCACCCACCAGACGAGATACGGTGTGGCGTTCCATGAACTCAGACATATCAAGCTGGAGCAGTGCCTCCTCGCTACCGAACAGAAATTCAGCCAGTGCCTTGCACAATTCTGTTTTGCCCACACCGGTTGGGCCGAGGAAAATAAAAGAGCCGATTGGACGCTTGGGATCCTTAAGGCCTGCTCGGCCCCGACGTACTGCCTTGGCCAGAGCTGTGATGGCATCGTCCTGGCCCACCACGCGTTTGTGCAATTCGTCTTCCATTTTCAATAGGCGCTCCGTCTCTTCACCAGCCAACCGTGTCAGCGGAATGCCCGTCCACATAGAAACCATCTCGGCAATATCTTCGTCCGAGACGATGAGGCTTTCACGTGGAACCACATCGCTCAAGCGCATTTGCTCCAGCTTGGTTTGCAGGTCCACTTCCTGGTAACGCAAGTCGCTCGCCGTTTCATAGTCCTTGGCATCTATGGCAGCTTCTTTCTGACGCCGGATCTCCCGCAGCGAGGCAGAGGCCTTGCCATAATCATGCATGCTGGGGGCCTTGTACATCCGGACGCGCGATGATGCCTCGTCAATCAGGTCAATGGCCTTGTCCGGCAGAAAACGATCGGTAATGTATCGTTCTCCCATGTAAGCAGCGGCGACGACGGCTTCGTCGGAAATCTGAAGTTGGTGATGGTCTTCGTAGCGTCCCTTGATTCCACGCAAGATTTCTATGGTTTCGTCCACTGTTGGCTCATCTACCACGATAGGTTGAAATCGGCGTTCCAAAGCGGCGTCGCTTTCGATATGCTTGCGATATTCTTCCATCGTGGTCGCGCCGACACACTGAATCTCACCGCGAGCCAGGGCAGGTTTGAGAATGTTGGCCGCATCCACAGAACTACCGGCCGATCCAGCCCCGACCAACATGTGAACCTCGTCAATAAACAGAATGCAGTCTGTTTCTTTGAGCTCGTCGATAACGCGCTTGAGGCGTTCTTCAAACTGCCCCCGATACATAGTACCAGCCACTAACGAGCCAACGTCCAATTGTAAGACACGCTTGTTCACCAGGCTAGGCGGCGTGTCGCCACTGACAATGCGCTGGGCCAGGCCCTCGACGATAGCCGTCTTACCCACCCCCGGTTCTCCGATGAGGGCAGGGTTGTTTTTGGTGCGCCGTGAGAGGATTTGAATGACCCGCTCAATCTCGGTCCGACGGCCGACGACGGGATCGAGCTTGCCTTCCGCAGCATAGGCTGTCAGGTCGGTGCATAGTTGATCCAGCATGGGCGTTTTCCGCCGTTCGGCTTGTCTGTCGCCAGCCACACCCGGGTTTTGCATCATCATGCGAGTCGTTTCCTGGCGCACTTCTTCCATACTGATGCCCAAGTCACGCAAGACTTCTATAGCTACCCCCTCACCCTGCTCCATCAGCCCCAGCAACAAGTGTCCAGTATCTATATAATGATGACCCAACCGGCGCGCTTCGTCCACGGCGGTCTCCAGCACTTTGCGCGTGCGAGGAGTGAGCGTAGGCTTGCCAACAAAAGGGGAATGCCGCCGAGCACTGGTTAGGCGCTCGACCAAACGCTCCACCTGAGCAAGCTTAGCTCCTAGCTTTCGAAGCACCTTGCTGGCGATGCTCTTTTCTTCCTTAATCATACCCAGCAAAAGATGCTCTGTGCCGATATAGCTGTGGCGCATCCTCTGCGCCTCCTCTTGTGCACGCATCAACACTCTTTTGGTCCGCTTTGTGAACAAATCGAATTTATCTACCATGACAGTCCATCTCCCTAATACATGTAGCCACTCGCTAGAACAAGACTGTGGCCGTTCTCTCCGATATCTTAAGAGCCAACAATATTCTCGATACTTCTTGTGCCCTCTCGTCAACGACTGACACACAAAAGGGGCTATCCGCTTCGCTGCGCGCTAGCCCCCCATGGCATGCCAATACGCTCAGATGCGCAGGGGGGGCAATCTCCACAACGGCACCAGACTCCCCCTTTCACGCAAGTACACAGCGCTCAATTAACTGACAATTCGAAGATGAAAGCAATTACACCAGTGGGTTCTGCCCCTTCCTCACGCAGCAACAGCTTCGACGGATTCTGTTTCTGGCAAGTCAGAAGTGGAAGCAGGTACCTCGTTCACTTCCGGCAGATCAGTCTCCTCTTCCACTACCGGCTCATCCATTCTCTCTTTTTCTTCCTCTGCCGTTGTTGCTTGGGCATAGTTGGATACCCAGTCCTGGTCTGCGTACTCGGCCGAGTCCACCCGTTTAAGACTCAATCCCATCCGTCGCCGGGCAGAATCTATCTTGATGATTCGCAAGGTCAGCACATCATCTTCTTTGACAACTTCTTTGGGATGATTGACGTGATCCTCCGACAACTCTGAGACGTGAATCAGACCCTCGATATCAGAATCGGCCAGGCGAGCAAAGGCACCAAACTTGACCAACTTGGTGATGGTACCCTCTACCAATTGCTCCACCTTGTACCGCTCATCAACCAATGTCCACGGATCCGACGCCAACCGCTTCAAGCTGAGACCAATGCGCTTCCGTTCACGGTCTACGTTCAGGACATAGGCTTCGACCTTTTGCCCCACCTGGAGCACTTCGCTGGGATGCGTCACCCGCCGCCACGAAATCTCGGACAGATGCACCAGACCATCGGCTTCACCCAGATCCACAAAGGCGCCAAAATCGCACAGGCTGCTGACGACGCCTTCACGAATGTCTCCGGCATTGAGTTCCGCAAGCAGCCTCTCTTTTTGTTTTCGGCGCAAGTCGCGGGACGCCGCCCGCTCGGAAAGGATGAGGCGGTTGCGTTCCCTGTCCAGTTCGATGACCTTCAGCTGAATGGTTTTACCCACCACCCTGGCTTTTCGCTCTTCTGCCGAAACGTCTTCTCCGACAGATACCGACAGTTGAGAAGTCGGTACAAAGCCACGCACCTTGCCCAGGCGCACAATGAGGCCACCTTTGTTGTAGCCTGCACACACACCTTCAAAGATCTCTTGCTCCCTGAAAAGCCGTTCGGCTTCCCGCCAATCCTTCTCTATCTGGGCTTTAGCCAACGAAAGGAGAATGTTGCCATTCTTGTCCTCTGGCGAAAAAACATATGCCAGGACCCGATCTCCCTTTTTGAGCTCAGACACAAAGTCGGCATCTAGTCGAGCAATTTCCCTTCCTCTAACGACCCCTTCAGACTTGGCGCCGACGTCAATCAGGATCTCATCCTCAGAAATGAACACGATTGTTCCCTCGAGAATGACTCCCTTCTTTAGCTGTTTGACGTCATAGGTCTCTTCCAGAAGCTCCGTCATCGGGTGGGCAGGCCCGGTGTCAGGCTCCGTCTGGCTCCTTCCCTCACTTCCAACGATGAATGAGGCATCCTCTTGCTGCATGGTTTTCTTCTCCCCCTGGGTTCTGCTGCCTATATTATACACCATTTTCCCTTGGATGCAAGCGAAACGCACTACCTCCAGCGCTTCCAATGCCCACTCGATATCGGTCTTGAGAAGATGCTTTCTGGACTGCCTTGCTTCTACCCTCGCTCCCGGTGATGTGGGTCAAACTACCACTTTCAGAGCCACCGAACCCAACAGAGCACATCCCCTGATGAGTAACCATAGTAGGCCTGAAGCTTTTCTGCTCCCTCAGGTCTAGTGCCTGCACCCCCGTATTGCCGCGAGTGGAGGAGTCGCGCTTCATGCCTGCCCGACTCAAACGGCGCTGGTCCAGAGACCCAGAAGCGAAACGCTTTCAGCCTCACATCTTCTTGCCCATTTAGAGGTCTTCAGCTATAATGACAAAAGCCGATGCACGCGGAGCATCGACTCTTGTCAGCACTTCAGCCATTCAGACAATGGCACAACACTGTGCCCCGGAGAGGACTTGAACCTCCACGCCCAAAAGGGCACAGGTCCTCAACCTGCCGCGTATGCCAATTCCGCCACCGGGGCATCGTGCCTAATTATACTCAACTAATTTCGATTGTCAACTTATTTCATCAAGGATTACCCCCACCACACAAAGGAGGTACCATGCACCAGTACAAACGACGGCTGGAACGACTCTCGGAACAACTCAAGCTGTATGACCTTGACTACCTGGCACTGGTGCCAGGGGCCAATCTCTCTTACTTTACCGGGCTGACGATGAGGCTCAGCGAACGGCCCACAGTAGCGTTCTTTCCTGTCGATGGACGGCCAACTATCGTTATGCCTGGGCTGGAGGTCCCTCACGCCAGAGAGGTGCTCCCTTACAGCGCCGACTTTTTCCCCTACACAGACGAAGAAGGTCACGAAGCAGCTTTCCTGCGCGCCGGGGCCGACCTAGAATTCTCCGGCAAGACGTTGGGAGTAGAGTATTTGAATATGCGCATTCTGGAACTGCGGCGCATCGAACAGATTGCGTCCGATTGTCGCATCCAGGCCGCCGAGTTTCTACTGCCAGAGTTGCGCATGGTCAAAGACGAGACGGAACTGGCCCACATGCGCGAAGCAGCACGCATCACGGAGGCGGCATTGCAGGCCACGATAGAACAGGTGAAACCGGGCCAGACGGAACTGAAAGTTCAGAATATTCTGCACGTCGAGATGCTGCGCGCTGGCGCGGAAGGCATGTCATTCGACTCGATCGTCGTCTGTGGACCACGCACCGCCTCGCCCCACACCAGCGCCTCAGAGCGAATGCTGCAGCGCGGCGATCTACTGCTCTTTGACTGTGGCGTGAAGCATCGAGGCTACGTGGCCGACATTACCCGCACCTTTGCCGTGGAGGAACTTGATCCCGAATTGGTAGGAATATACGACGTCGTAAAAAGGGCCAACGCCACCGCCCGCCAGTTTGCCGGTCCCGAAAGTAGAGCTGAAGAAGTGGACCGGGCCGCTCGCCAGATCATTGAGCGGGCTGGCTACGGCCAGTATTTTATCCATCGCACGGGGCACGGCCTGGGGCTTGAAGTGCACGAGCCACCCTACATCGTTGACGGCAACGATATGGTGCTGCGTCCAGGCATGACCTTTACCATCGAGCCGGGCATCTACCTGTCGGGCAAGGGCGGCATCCGTATCGAGGACGACGTCGTTATCACCGACGAAGGTTGTGAAAGCCTGACGACTTTTTCCCGCGACTTGATGTGCCTGTAGCCCATAATGTAGGGTTGCTCATTTTGACCCCAGGGTCATTTGGTGGTACAATCCTGGCCTGTGGCACTTTCGGAACGAGTCACCGAAGACGACCAGAGGTTCGCAAGCTGGTCGTCTTGTTGCGTCTACCTATCGATTTGTCAAGCACACGAACCCATGCACAGCCGCGCGATAGACAATGTTGGTTTCATCAGCGCATGTAAAACGCAGACCAAAGCGT
>Ga0180438_10004505_pt1 | contig 20024 bp, 18 predicted proteins | sample SS_ome_12_FD_132455 | JGI IMG/M metagenome (GOLD analysis project Ga0180438, IMG submission 132455) | Hypersaline lake sediment archaeal communities from the Salton Sea, California, USA - SS_3_D_2 metaG | ecosystem: Environmental > Aquatic > Non-marine Saline and Alkaline > Hypersaline >... | reverse complement strand
GAGTCGGGGCATGATGAAAATATCTCCCCCCAACGGGCGACGGAGATCGTGGGCAAAGAGACCTACCAGGAGCTAGAACAGCTCAGCTTGGCGATCTACAGCAAAGCCGCGGACTATGCCCGGAAACGGGGCATTATCCTGGCAGATACGAAGTTCGAGTTCGGCCGGAGCGGCGGGAAGCTGATCCTGATCGACGAGGTGCTGACACCTGATTCATCGCGGTTCTGGCCAGCGGATGAGTACGAGCCAGGTCGTTCCCAGAAGAGCTTCGACAAGCAACCAGTCAGGGATTTCCTGGAGAGGTTGGGCTGGGATAAGAAGCCGCCGGCTCCTTCCCTGCCCCAAGCCGTTGTGGAGAGCACGAGCGAGCGGTACCGGCAAGCATTGAGGCTGTTGACGGGAGAGAACTTGGAATAGCTCCGAAACCCGATGGTTATACCGTTCTCATCATACTTGACAGAGCACATACTCGAATCGCTTAAGTTTGATCTTTGGCTATTCCAGCCAGGAATGGCTCTTTCAAAGCGGTCATTGCCCTTGTTCCAACACGAGATTGCCCCCTTTCGCCTGTTTCAATTTGACGGGGCCACGGCGCATATGGTAGGGTATGATACAGCTTGAACAGCGAGGGAACCTGACGGCGGATCGTCGCACAAGGGCTCGCCAAGGCAAGCGTACCTAGTTTTCTCCGGCCTGCCGGAGCTCCACTTGCAGTTTTGCTGGCAGAGATTGATGGTGCGTGTTTCTCGGTGTCGCATGCCGCGAAACGAAAGCAGTTATGCCAGGTAGTGTCCTCCTCGTGAAGATATTCCCCGTCATTTTGAGCCATTAGGACCTGTTCGACCCACGCGCGTTCGAGTGCGTTCGAGGAAAGGGGTTTTTCCATGTGTGGGATCGTGGGTATCACCAGCTCCAATGAGCGGAGCACAGTCCGAGAAATGCTTGAGTCTCTACGACATCGCGGTCCGGATGACACCGGTATTTACAGAGACGAGTACAGTTCTCTCGGACATGCGCGTCTCTCTATTATAGATCTCGAGGGCGGAAAGCAGCCCATGGGGGATGATGAGGGCATCAAGCACGTCGTCTTCAACGGCGAGATCTACAACCATCGAGATCTGCGCCAGAAGATCGGAGAAGAGCACTTCGGTACGGATAGCGATACCGAGGTGCTGCTTCACCTCGCTGGCGGCGAGCAGCATCCGACAGATTGGGTGAGCCAGCTCGACGGTATGTTTGCCTTCGCGTTGGCCGAGCGCGACCGCATCACGCTCGCTCGCGATCCGCTCGGTATCAAACCACTCTACGTCGGCAAGCGCAACGACGCCCTTGTTTTCGGCTCCGAAATGAAGGCCATGCTCGTTGCGTGCGACGAAGTAAGTGAGTTTCCGCCAGGCCATGTGTATACGACTGAAATGGGCCTTCGTTCTTACTTCGGCCTAAACCCCTCTTCGGGCGTAATGACCGAGGCCGACCGCGCCCAGCGCGGCATTCGGGAGCGCCTTTCCAAGGCAGTTCACAAGCGCCTTCTCGCCGATGTGCCCGTCGGGGTCTTTCTCAGCGGTGGTCTCGACAGCAGTCTTATAGCCGCGCTCGCTCGTCGTCACAAGACCCCTCTGGACTCCTTCGCCGTCGGCACAGAAGAGAGTGAGGATCTGGTCCGGTCCCGCCAGGTCGCCGAGTTTCTGCGGACGCGTCACCATGAGCATATCTACACCGTAGAAGAGGCGCTTCGGGCTCTGCCGGAGGTCATCTATTACCTCGAGTCATTTGACTGCGCCCTTGTGCGGAGCGCCATACCGAACTTCTTCCTGGCACGCCTTGCCAGCGAGCATGTAAAGGTTGCGCTTTCGGGCGAGGGTGCGGACGAGCTTTTTGCTGGCTATGAGTACCTGAAGGGCATAGAAAGAGACTCGCTCCAAGATGAGCTGCGCAACATCACCCTGGCACTCCACAACACCAATCTCCAGCGGTGTGACCGCATGAGTATGGCGCACGGACTTGAGGTTCGCGTTCCCTTCCTCGACATGGACCTCGTTCGGTACGCCTTCCGAATTCATACCTGCCTGAAACAACGAGGTGACGACCGTACGGAGAAGTGGATCTTGCGGCGCGTCGCGGGTGAAATTCTACCTGCCAGCATTGTTTGGCGCAAGAAAGCTAAGTTCGCCATTGGATCGGGGCTTGGCGACACGCTCGCACGGTTTGCCGAGCAGCAGATCGCCGACGATGAATTCGCGCGGGAGCGTGAGATCGCCGATGGGGTGTCACTGCGTTCGAAGGAAGAACTTCTCTATTATCGCATCTTCCGCGAGCAATACCCGGCAGACAAGCTCGTGCCCCTTATCGGACGCAGTCGCAGTGTGTAGCGCTCGTCCCGACTGATACGCCTACGAGCCATCCCAACTTCACTCTCATCAGTACTGAACTCTAGCTGAGGTTATCCGTCGGTTGACATGTATGGCCCGCGACTCGTACAATACTCCCCACTTGGCCAAGGATGCACTCGGCTGGCAACGCTCTTCGAATCTACCAGGAGGAACACCTCAATGCTGAAGCCTGTGGGTGATAAGGTGCTCGTACGCCCCTCGGAGGCGGACGATATCACGGCTGGGGGTATCGTGCTGCCCGACACAGCTCGGAAGAAACCTCAGAAAGGTGAAGTCATTGCCGTGGGGAGCGGGCGCGTACTCAAGAACGGAAGACGAGTCCCCATCTCGGTGGAAGTGGGGGACACCGTGGTGTACTCCAAGTATGCAGGAACCAAGATCACGGGGGACGATGAGGAACTTATGATTCTCGACGAGGATTCCATTCTCGGAATTCAGGATTAAAAGAAAAACCTATTCCAATCTGGATGTCTGTGATTGCGATTGGAGAACGCGATACACTTTCTAGGCGTGACGGACAGATGATTGAAGGACCGCGGCTATTGACGATTGTGAGCACCGCGGTCTTTTGTGTATGAAAGTTGCGTAAATCTATCGTGAATAACAAGCGCTTTTTGATCGTGCTGTGTACGAAACCAATGCGATAGTATGGCATATTCCCAGTGAGTTTGTCGCGCGTACGCGCACGCGCGCCAGTGACCAGTGAGGCGGTCGGGTCACTCACTACCGTGCCGCGCCGAAAGGGCCTCCAACCCGGGTGTGGCGATGCGAAGCATCCGCGGCGCGCAGGAAAGGGGGGCACGATAGTTGCCTGCTAAGAAGAAGGTGGCGAAGAAGGCGGTCAAGAAGACAGCCAAGAAGAAGATCGCAAAGAAGAAGACTGCTAAGAAGAAGGTCGCAAAGAAGAAGACTGCTAAGAAGAAGGTCGCAAAGAAGAAAACTGCTAAGAAGAAGGTCGCAAAGAAGAAAACGGTAAAGAAAAAGGCCGCCAAAAAAGTTGGTAAAAAGAAGACCTAGGTGTTTATAGGTCTCGCCGATGAGTGAAGATTGATCGGCACGACAGGAATCGGGCGAGGAGATATCTCCTCGCCCGATCGCTTATTTGGTGTCCCTCATGACGTCGGCAGATCCATCCAGAAGAAGGGGTCAACGGCTTCGTGATGGGTGTAGACGGCAAAATGGAGATGGGGCCCCGTCGCCACGCCGGTGGAACCGACTAAGCCGATAACGTCGCCGCGGTGAACGAATTGGCCGGGAGAAACCTCGATGCCGGAGAGGTGAATATAGAGGCTCGATATGCCGTGGCCATGGTCGATGATAACGGTCTGCCCGTGCAGAATGAAATCATCGGCCGCGAGCGAAACCGTGCCGTCCGCCGTCGCCTTGACCGGAGTGCTCTCCGGACAGGCGATGTCGACCCCTTTGTGGCGATAGCTGAACTTACCGTTGACATATCGCTGGAGCCCGAACTCTGTGCTGATGCGGCCGTCGACCGGCATCAAGAAGTCTCCGTTCCAACTCTGCCTCTCCGTCACGAGGTCCAGTGCCGCGCCGATGAGTCGCTTCTCCCGTTTTGTCTCTGGCGCCGAGTATGTGCGTTCCTGGCGACTCGATAGTTTAAGGTGCTGAATTCCAAATTCCCGCGACCGGATTTCAATCGGTATGACTTCTTTTCCCATTGAGCCATTCGCGTACTTCCAGTAGAGCACCGCGTGCGTTGCGCATGGTTTGTCATTCAGCGAAACTGGAAGTGTCACATCGTAGGTTTCGCCATTCGCAAGTAAAGGATAGGACTTACCCGACCACGAGCAGGCCGCTCGAAGCAACGTGCTCTCCGGTTGCATATGCAGGAATATGACATCTCCGATGCGTGGATTCTCCGGAATGATAGAGACATGTGGGGCGGCCCTCGCGAAATTAGTCGCTGTCAAAAGAAGAGTGCATGTTGCGATGATACGAGCCAGTATTCTCATTTCAACCTCACGTTGAACTTCTCTACCATGTGATCGGTATAATACGATTCTTTCGCCATCCGCAGCCCAGGTACCCCCATATCCTGCTCGCGGTTGACGTAGCGAATCTTGTCCCATTCGTTCTTCAGGAACTGCTGGTTGATAACTTGGTAGAGTCCGTGAAAGGCCACATTGGCTTTCTCGATGTGTATTACCATGGTTTCATCGTTCAGCAATTCGCCAAGGGTGAAGGCTTCAATGTTCCCATCGATTTCGATGCATCTATCGGTCACGCGAAGCGCCGAGCCTCCCCCCGTGTAGCAGCGGGGGGGGCTCGAGCGGCGGAATCGGGATTTCTTTTACCGTGCCTGGGCATTGACAGCAGGGTCTTTGCATTATCGCGATAAAGCTGTGCGGCAGGCACAACCCGACTCTCAGAGAGGAGCGTTTTGGGGGCAAGAACGGCCTCGCGTCAGTAGTATCTGGCAGCCGAGACCGTTGCGAGTGAAGCCAAATGGATAACGCAATGGCCCTGGTTACAATGTATTGACATCTGGAAAAGCACTCTGTAGGATGGGGACAGATAGTTGTGCCACTATCTGCTATCTGCGTTCTAGGTTCTAGCGTCGCCGACATCCAGATTGAGCAGCACAGGGATATGCCCGATGCTAGCAGCAAGTCCTCCGGAGCGTTAAAGCGACGGACAGTTGCTCTAGTTGTCCGAGTCGTTCTCTTTCTTAGTTGGAGTAGTGGGCTGGGTAGTCAGGCCGCGAGCCGACGCACTGCTGACAGTTAGAGTCACCCTTCGCACTGAACAAAAAGCCTGTCGAGCTCTACGGCGGGCAGCGGCGTTTCTCCTCATCTACAAACCGGTGTCCCGAGTTGCATACCGACATTGACATATCGACCTGGCAGGAGCAACTGATCGGAATAGACGTGAGGGGCAAAACTCAATCGCCTGCCAGCGACGTGGATTCCAGTGGGTATGTTACCTGCCGAGGCGACGTCTTAGCCGAGTATGGCCTCTCTCTCTTCCTCCACAGGAATTCGTAGAGTGAAAAGGACGGTCCCAGATGACTCATATAGGTACCCTTAGATGTCCAGTTTGGTTCCCGATGATGAGTCTAGACGCTTTGCCTATAGGGCCCTGTGGCACGTTCTGTGAGTATCAGAGAGGTGATTGCCGAAATGAGTCGTCGCGCGGTGGCCCCGCGCGCGGATTATAGCTCGCACCGCGCGGTAAACCTGCTTCTCTGCAGACCGTGGGACACTGTGAGACCATCGTGAATGCGTCACAATCGCGCTTAATTCAATTGACGCGAACGCGAGTGGGGGGGATTGACGCACTTAGAGGTGGGCTGATCGTACTCGTTATTTTGGGTCATGTCTTACTCGGCCCGCTTTCGGAAAACATCGTTAGGAATGCCATATACGCGTTCCACATGCCGCTTTTCATTGCCCTGTCCGGATATCTCCTGAGCGAATATCGCATTTGGAGAGACAACTCTCTTTCTTTCTTTTGTCATAACTTCAGACGACTGATAATTCCATGGATATTAGCTTTCCTAGAGATCATTTCATAACCTCTACAAAGGCATCTATGGGTCAACTGGGCCGTTTTGGCCTAGGTTATGAAATAGCTTCTAGTATTCTATCTGGCGCTCAATTACGACAAAGGCAGCGCGGAACTGCTAAACCCAGCGCGTCTGACCAAGGCCTTGCTTTACCCTTGGCACCACCTATGGTTTATCCCGTCGTTGTTCGCTATGTCGCTCTTCTGCTACCTTCTGGAGCGGCTACGAATCCCGCTGTGGCTATCTCTCGGGATCACGATAGCATGCTCAATCTGGTATAAGTCAGCCTCGCCGAGTGCCTTGAACGCGCTTGGCGGACGAGGGTCTCTAGAGATCATTTCATAACCTCTACAAAGGCATCTATGGGTCAACTGGGCCGTTTTGGCCTAGGTTATGAAATAGCTTCTATGGTGGTGGCTTGGAGATAAGAGGACCTACTATCTCTTCTGCTACTCCTTGTTGGGATTTGCAGCGCGACGGATAGCCATATCCCGGATTCCCCTTGCTGTGCCTGCCGCCCTTGCTTCAGCGGCGTTCACTCTCCGTGTGTACGCCTTCTACTACCCCGTTCCCCAGGCAGTTGCCGCGGTTGGTTTTGCGCTTCTGAATGCATCGCTGATAGTGCTATGTCTCCCCAGCGTCGCGCGCATGAGAGCGCTTGAGATGTGGCCCCTGAACTGGATGGGACGGTTCTCTCTCCAGATATACCTTTGGCATCCAGTGCCGACATATCTGGTGGGTCGTTTATTCATTCTGACGCGGTATGGCGAAGGCGCCTACTACGCCGTGAGCAGCGCCGGAGTATTGGCACTGCTAGTGGCTATTTGGCTCTGCCCGAGGAAGACCTGAGCTAGGTGGTTTGTCTTCGAAGAACTCGCGGGGAGTTCAACCTATGGCAGATGAGGCCCACTCCCGGCGGTGGCCCGTCGGCTCAAGAAGATCGCGGACTATGCCCAGGATAAAAAACTCATCCGGGAGGCGCTCAAGCAACTCGATGAAAAGGGCCTGGCGGCGATCCGCCGGCTGCATCAGCGATTCCGAAAGGCTCGCCCTCCCCGCTTCACCTCCCGCACCTGCCACCGAAGCTCCGTCGGGTCGAGGTCGTTGTTCCACGCCCAGAACGGCGCGCCGCGCTATTCGGTCCCAGGTTTTGCAAATGCCTTCTTCAGTTGATCGATACGCATGGTTCTGCTCCCATCGCTTGAGCGATATGCTGGTTGTTTGTCATTGGCTACTCATGTAAGGCTAGCTTGTGTAATCCAGATATAGAAAAAGCGGAGCGACAGCTAACATGCTCCGCCTTGAAGGGTCTATTTCGACGATCGCTTCATCAAGGGAAGATCGGCGTTAGCCCTTTGGCCATCTCGTGAAGGCGTTGCTCTTCTTCCGTAGTGACAGGGCGGAAGCGATCCGCGATATCCAGCATCATTGGAAGAAGCTGGTGCTGGCCGGTCGAGACCGCCGCCGTGACGTCCTGGGAAAGCGTCCAGCGGAACGCCAATTCGGCCATTTCCGGATCCTCGAACGGCTCATACCAGCACTTCGAATGCCGTCGCTCATCGCTCGACCAAGGCCCACGAGCCATCGACTTCAGTGCAAGGCGCGCCGCCTTTCGCTGCTCAGCCGCATCCATTACCTTTGATCCGAATCCCCCGTACCAGCAGACGAAGTTAAACGGAAAAAGGACCGAGTCAAACTCGAACCGGTTCAACGCTTCCACTGCCGCCTCGACGGAGTGCGCGCTGAATCCCAGAAAGCGCGCCTTTCCTTCCCGCCTCGCAGCTTCCAACGTCTCCATCGCTCCACCAGGTTGAAAGGCCCGATCCACCTCTTCTCCACTTGCAAGACCATGGAGTTGATAGAGGTCAAAGTGGTCAGTTCGCAGCCGTTTCAGCGATCTTTCTAATTCCCTCTCCGCTTCATCGGAGTCACGCTCGGCTGTCTTGCACGCCAGAAACACTTCTTTCCGATAGGGTTCAAGCGCCGGACCGAGCTTCTCCTCCGCATCACCGTAGCTCGGAGCGACATCGAAGTAGTTTACGCCACGCTCAAACGTTGCAGCCACGATCCGGTTTGCTTCGGATTGCTCCAAGTCCTTAACTACAATCCCACCCATTCCCAGAATAGAAAGCTCGATATCGTCTTTTCCCCAAGGTCTCCGCACCACTAGCTCAAACCTCCCTACTTCAGATTCCCCCTAGAAGAGAATTCATTCTTTTGCCGTCTCGTCTTCCGTTATTCCGTCTTTCACCGCCCCGGGCGAGGTCTCTTCGGTCTTCTCCTTAATGGGTCGCCGAACTGTAATCTCTACAATGCGGGGTTCTTCCTTACGTCCCAAATGCGGTGCAAGGTCCGAGGGACACGATACTTCTATGCCTTCACATTTTGCAATCGAATCGCCTTCCTTGATGCCTGCAGCGTCAGCAATTCCATCGCTCATTACTGAGCCAATCCTGATTCCATGTGGATTCGCGATATCGACACCGAGAAGCTTCGAAACTCGCTTCTGCGGGCATCGCGGATTATCAGGTCCCCCACTTGGCGTGAGCGGCTCTCCCTTTGCAGGCAGCTCAAGCTGCAGCACAACCTCTTCGCAGGCAAGAGCCTCCTGCGGCTTAGCCGCTGTGTACGCGCGAATCGCCACATCCTTGCCTTTTGAAGCCAGCCCAACCAGCGGCTCGCGCGCGTCACTCCACATCATCAAAGAAACGCCATATGCTACCGCTAAAATGACAGCGATGATGATCAATACGCGCAACCGGCCCTCCATTAAATCCTCCGCAAGTGCGCAATCCATTTCGTAGTGTGCATCAATCCACTCTTTTCGAAACTCACATCATCCCCTTCGCTTTCTCACAAGGGAGTCCTGGCACGAAAGCGGCCGGAACCGCCGCAAACGATCCCATACTGTTACCATTATAAATTTAGGGAATTATATACTTGACACTACCTTGTAGGACGCTTGGCGACGGGATTATGAGAAAAGCAGTGGGAATATGGCATATAAAGTTCTGGACACGCCTCTGCGTGCCCCTGGTCCGCGCTGCGTTCGGGTTTTCCCCGAACGCAGCGTCTTTTTTCAGCCTCAGGACCCTACATTATCGTTGCTGCCGCGCTATCCCTACAGCCACCGGTCGAACCAGTGATAAGCGCGACTTTGCATCTCTTCAGTCAACTCGTGCCCCCGTGAAGATACGATGAGCTCGATTCCGTCCCCTGCCCCGAGACGCCGGTATAGCATTCTCGCCCGAGCTGCCACCTCTCTCGCACCAGCGATTGGAAACCACTCGTCCTTCTCGCCGGCCAATATCAGCATGGGGCGTGGTGCGGCCATCGACACTACCTCGGCCACGTCTCCCCACTTGAGAATCCCCGGCACGTAGAAGCCAAAGTTATGGTTTACCTCTGCCGCCAGTACAGCCGCGTAGGTCGACGTTCCGCAGCTAACCACGCCGGCCGAGATGCGTTGCTCCAACGCCATAGAGAACCATGTCTCTGTGCCGCCCAGTGAGTGCCCCATCATTCCAATGCGTTTCGAATCGACTTCTTCCCGCGAGACTAGATAGTCCACGGCCTTCATGACATCCCAGATCAGTTTACTTTGAAGTGTCAGTCCCTTCAGCAGGAGCTCTTGCGACAGAAAGCGCTCGTATTCCGGACCGCCAATCCTTGGGTGTCGCCGGCCCTCAAATCCGACTGCATCCGGCGCAAGCGTCACATAGCCGCGAGCGCATAGCTCTGCAGCGTAGGCCTGGTGCGCATCCCCCGACCACCCTACGACCTCGCTCTTGCCAAGGTCGTACTCGCCCGCGTGCTGATGATGGCAGACGACCGCCGGCAGGGGGGGCGTGCGCCGGCGCGGGATCAGCAGAATAGCCGGCACGGTCTCCCCTGGTTCCACTTCGTAGCTCAACCATTCGACGATGCGCTCCGGCTCCTCTTCTCGCCGGAGCACCTTCGCGTTGAGCGCATCTTTTGAGGGAAACCCGCCGAGCAATCGCGTCAACTGCCGTCGCTTGGCGCGCAGCCAACTGTCATGATCGGAAGGGGAGGGCAGTGATAGAAGGTTGGGATCAGGCACGGCCTATTTCCTCAAAACCCTTCTAAATCGAGCTCCGAAAGGTTCGTCGCCTGGAGGCCGAATGCCTCTGCGACCGCTGGATGCACAATCTCTCCCCCGGCGATGTTTATGCCTTTCTCCAATGAGGCGTTCTCACTGACCGCACGCGAGACGCCCTTATCGGCGATCTCCAACGCCCATGGCAGAGTCGCGTTCGTCAATGCGTGGGTCGAACTTCGCGGTACGGCCGCTGGGATATTTGGCACAGCATAGTGAACGACCTCGTGAAGGATATACGTAGGGTCGGAGTAGGTCGTCGGCTTGATCGTTTCAATACACCCCCCCTGATCCACCGCCACGTCGACGATGACGGCCCTGCTCTTCATCCCCTTCACCATCTTTCTCGTCACCAGCTTCGGCGCCGCTGCGCCCGGCACCAGCACCGCTCCGATCATTAGATCGGCGTAGCTTGCGGCCCGTTCCACCGAATAGGCGTTGGCATATACTGTAATAACACGCCCGCCGAGAACATCGTCGAGATACTTCAGCCGATCGTGGTTGATGTCGAGAATAGTTACGTGTGCGCCCATTCCGATGGCGACCTTTGCTGCGTTGGTTCCCACAATCCCGCAGCCGATGATGACAACCTCGGCGGGCGGTACACCCGGCACGCCTCCCAGGAGCGTACCTCGGCCCCCGCATTCAACCTCCAGGAGCCGAGCCCCAATCTGAATCGACATTTTGCCGGCGATCTCGCTCATCGGCACTAGAAGGGGCAGTTCTCCGGACGGTTTTTGAACGGTTTCATAGCCCAAAGCGACGATCTCACTCCGACGCAGAGCGTCCAGCAGTTGTCGGGATGATGCGAGATGAAGATAGGTAAACAAGATCTGGCCTCGGTGAAGCATGTCGTATTCCGGCGGGAGCGGCTCCTTCACCTTGAGAATCATATCGGCCCGCTGGTAGAGCTCCGACGCTTCTTGCACTATGTTAGCCCCGGCGTTCCGGAACTCGCGGTCGGAGAGGCGACTCCCCTCGCCAGCTCCCGCCTCTACCAACACATCGTGGCCATGATCGCAGAAAGCCCGGACTCCGGCGGGGCTTGTCGCAACCCGTCTCTCTCCATCCTTAATCTCCCGTGGAACACCAATAATCATTGGATAGACCCTTTCACAATGATAATGACACGATTCTACACATTCTCCGTCACTAAGGTCTAACCTCTGACAGCCATTGTAATGAGTTCCACTCATTCAGCCCTTGAAGAACGATCTGCCGATCTCGTATAATGCCCGCTTGAAGCAGGCGCGACCGATCTGGCCGTGTTGTGTCAAAGAGCTACGGGGTTTGCCGCCCCTGCGATTAGACGGGCATGGCTTGACGTGGCATATTCTGGTGGTCGATGGACGCCGTCGGCGTTCCTCGGCTCACCTGATTGACGGTCGCTGTAGGTCAGGGATACGGTCGTTAGCGAAAGAAGGGAGGTGTTTTTCGTTAACTGCGCGCGACCGGACTGGCGAGACAGCAGTTGAGACAACCGATGGGCGATCGGAAACTGCGCGGCGAGGCAACAAGGAAGCTCGACGCAGTCACCCGATTTTAGCCCCCGGTCCTATAGTATCTACAGCAACTACTGAAGGAGGACGATATGCGTACAGTAGGGTACATACTGAGTGCCCTGCTCCTTTGCGCGGTCGCTCTGGCGCCCGCCTTTGCGCAGCAGCCTTTCTCAGACGTCCCCACCGATCATTGGGCATATAACGCAGTTAACTCGCTGGCCGAGCAGGGGCTTCTGGAAGGCTATCCGGACGGGACGTTTGAGGGAAAGCAGTCCCTAACCCGGTACGAGTTTGCGCAGGCAATCGCGCGCATGATGGACCGTATGGAGCAGATGGGTGGAATTCCAGGACCGCCGGGACCCCCGGGACCGCCGGGACCGAGTGCCGGCGCCGGGCTGACGCCCGAGCAGCAGGCTATGCTCGACAAGCTCGCCAAAGAGTTTGGGCCCGAGCTGAAGGCGCTCCGCTCGGACTTGGACGCGCTTACCAAGCGTGTCGAGGATCTCGAGGCTGCGCCAGAACCGGAATACCCGAAGGTCAACGTCAGCGGTATGATGAGCTGGCGCGTCGGCCTCTACGGCACTGACTTCGGCGTCGACGACGTAGCCACGACGGGCTACCCGTGGTTTGAGGAGCTCATCTTCAGCGGCAGCGATGTTGTCGCTCCGTATGGTGGGATCAATGTCGCGGGTATTGGCAGCATACCGATCAGCGACGCCCTGAAGGATGCCTACAAGGCGAGCGACTTCATGACCATGAAGACGCGCGTCGATTTCTCCGGAGAGCTCAGTGAGACGCTCGATGTGAACGTCTCGATTCTGGCCGGGCCTGAGAGCAACCGCATCAACAGCCCCGGCGCCTATGGGCTGTTCGGTTCGCCGGTCGCTTTCTCAGGCAACGGCATGATGGACGATGTCTCGGTCGACGAAGCGTGGGCAAAGTGGCAGACCAACTTCATCACCCCCGCGGAAGTTGTAGTTGGCAAGCAGTATTTCAGCCGAGGTCTGGGACTTCTTGCCGACAACGATCAGGAAGCCATCAAGGCCTTCCGCATCGATTGGCTGGCGGGCGACTGGTCGTGGGGCGCCCTTTGGGGCATGCTCGACCGCGAGCAGTTCTGGTCGACCACAACCGGCGTCATGGGGCTTCCCGCGCTCGACATGTACGGTGCCGTCGATCCAGAGACCAGCGGGCAGGATAACTACAACCTGTACATGCTGAATTGGGATATTTCCGACAATTGGTCCTTCGGCGGCAACTGGCTCGAAGACGGCTTCAACGAGGAATCCGGTTGGAGCGTCGACGCGGCCGGCAACGCTTTCGGGCTCGATTGGTATGCTGAATACGCTGAACTTCTCGACTGGTCGACCGGAGAAGACTACGTCGACGCTGATGGTGACGGCGTCGAAGGCGCAGGCGATTTGCCGCTCTCCGATTCCGACGCCGCGTGGTTGGCCGGTTTGAAGTGGAACAGCCAGTTCGTAAATGTGACCGGCGAGTACGGCGAAATAGACGCTGGTTACGCTATTGCATTCACGGGCGGCGGCTGGAGCCCGTTGAACCCGCTTATGGGCGGCATGGGCCTATATACCGACTACTTCACTCTGCCGCTGTCTAAACTACACCCGAATGCAGAAATTGACCCGCACGATATCAACTGGGTCGACCGACCGCTCTTCCTCGATGCGACCAATATCGCCCGAGGATGGCATGTCAATGTCACCTTCCCGACGCTGCTCGGTGAGGGTTCGCCGTTGAGCATCTCCTATATGGACGGCGACGCCTATGATGAGGGCTACCTGGGCTGGCTCGCCAGCGGTGGCTCCAACAGTGGTAGCGCTGAGCCTGATAAGTGGCGAGATGCGGATCCGGTGTGGATCGTCAAGCTCTCACGCCAGTTCAATGAGAACGTCAGCGCCAATGTGATCTACGGACGCCGCGAGGTCGACAACGTTATGTCGCCTCAGGACGTGCCGGTCACGGCTTCCGACTATGCAGAGAATGACCCGATTCAGGTCATTCGCGCAGAGGTCTGCGTCGCTTTCTGACGCAGTTTCAGCATAAGGGCTTTCACAGCCCCCCAGCGCTCGCTGGGGGGCTGTCGTTTTTTTCTCCCCTTTTTGGGTTTCGATCACACACCGAGAGCGGTACAATAGCCATGGACGGGGAGCATTTGCCTGGCTGCCGCTTTGATGCAGCCGAAGGAGGCAATCGCAATGTTGTGGAATCAGTCAAACGCCCGAAGCGTCTTGCTGCTGCCGCTGCTATTTGCCTTGCTGCTCCCTTCGACCAGCCTAGCTGCGAATGGGAAAAGGGGGGCCAACGAGCGCCAGCGCGGCGGGCGTCAAACCAATGAAGCAAAGGCTGTGAGCGAGGACTCGCAGCAATCAGCACAGGACCGTGTTGCCGAGACGCACAATGCGTTTCGCGCGTCTCGCAATAGATCCGACGATGAAAACCGCCCACAGCCGGTGGGCAGACCATCGCTGCAGACTCCCGCTCGACCTGTCGAACTCCCCGCAGCCGGCGAGCCACGCCAATTCACGGCGCCCCGCTCCGGCCCTCGGGATGAGGGTCGCGTCTGGGATCATTCGGCAGACAGACCTCTGTCGCCCTACCGCGTATACACATCACCGGAGAATTCGAGGACGCCCGATGCCCCAGAGCGCGTCTATCGCACTGAACCTCTCCAGCGGGATGTCGAAGGCCGCAATGCCTCACCTTACACTCCCCCTACACGGAGTATGGACCCCAGTCCAACTCTACGCGCGCCCGAGCGCGATCTGGAGCGCGGCAACCCGCCCCAACTCGATCAGAAGCGCGTCCGCGACCGACGCGCGCCCGACAACGGCGATCGAATCGGTGGCACTGAACGGCCCGTCCCTCGCGCGAGTGAACGCCTCCTGAAGGTCCCGGAAGCTGACTTCCGCGGTCCCGAATCCGATCACAACGTTCGCCTTATCAGAAGCGAGGATCACCAGCGATTTCAAAATCGGCTCCAGGAGCGCCTCAACAATCACAATAACAGCCAGAATCGCCCGACTCGCGAGCGGCTGCTTCAGGACACCGTCGGAAACGCCATCCCGGCCGATCTCACCATCGTCAACCGAGACAATCTCAGTCAAGTCGGCGCGAGCTATGGTCGGATCCGACGATCTTTTGGCCGGCCGAACTTCCACTACGTCGTAGCGCCTCGCAGCCGACTCGACTATTGGGACGGCTACTGGGACGGCTATGCGGACGGCTATTGGGCAGGCCGCCACCGCTGGCATGGCAGCCATGTCGTGCTCAGCTTCTACTATGGGTACTACTGGTCCGACCCCTACTGGTTCGCATTCTACTACCCAGGTTATTACCCGTCGATCTATCATTATTGGGGCTGGTGTCCTGGCTGGGTCTATCCGAACCGAGTCTACTACGTTCCCACCGACTACGTTTACATTCCGGCAACCCCGTACCGCTACTACTATGCGACGCCATATGTCGATGAGATCGCCGCTCATCGGGTTGTCGAGGATACCCGTAGAGCCTGGTTCGAGAGCGACATCGCGACTCTCTCTTACCATCTGACCGACCAGCTAGATATTCGCGTCTACTTCGATGGTGAGTATGGGTACAGCACCACCACGGAAGACTACTACGCCATGACTGTCGATGCGATGGCCACCACGCACACGGTTGCAATGGACTTCGATACCCCGATCTGGCTTTCAACTCGTGAGTTCTTCGTGACCGGTCGTCACGTCTTTTACGACCCGGCTGAGAATCGCCAGACCGTCTACGTCTCCTATCGCTTCCGCAACCTCGGCGGTGAGTGGTATCTTGTTGCGGTCGGCACCTCGCTCGAACCGATCCAACATAAGTACCGGGACTTCCGCTATTCCTAGCAAGCCGCCAGGCCCCCTCTCCTGGCCAATGTCGAGGCCCCGCGCAACGAACGCGGGGCCTTTTTATTATCGATCACAATGTTCGGTCTACTTCAGTGCTCTCCCATATCGGTCGAGAGAAACGAACTCCGACATCGGCTGGCGGGGGCGCGCCTCGGGCGTATCGGCCGGCACGCCGATCGGCGTCAGCGCCACTACATGCATCTCTTCGGGCACACCGAGTAAGCTCTTCACGCGCTCCTGATCGAAAGCACCAATCCAGCACGTTCCGTAACCCAAAGCCGTGGCGGCCAGTATCATGTTCTGCATCGCGATTGCGACATCGACCGCATACCACTTTTCGTTCACGCCGGGCCTTCCGATTCCGGCCACGAGAACTGCAGCGTCGGCCAGCCAGGTCTGCCCTGAACAAGCTTCCGCCAACTTCCGGCGCTGGTCCTCGCTCTTCACTACTATAAAATGCCATGGTTGGCGGTTTGCCGCCGACGGGGCCTGTCGCCCAGCTTCGATGATGCTCAGCAGGTCCTCATCGGCAACCGGTTTCGCCTGGAACTTCCGGATGCTTCTCCGGTTCATTATGATTTCGATAGTGTCCACTGCCACGTACAACCCCTTTCTCTATCTATCAATTTCTACTTTTCCGAGATCTCCCCAAGAACCTCTCGCAAGCGTTGAGTCGTCACGGCCCCCGCTCTTATCACCTGAGGCGGCCTCCCGACAAAACTCACCACAGTCGACTCTTGCCCCAACGGCGCCGGTCCACCATCCACCACCAAGTCGATCAACCCTTCGAGTTGATCGATCACCTGCGCCGAGCTGGTCGCCGCTGGCTGTCGACTCCTATTGGCGCTCGTGCTTGCGAGTGCCGCCCCCGCCTCACCGGCAACCATTCTTGGCACCATATGTGCCGGAAGCCGCAACCCGACCGTATCCTTCTTCGCCCGCACGGCTGCCGTTGCCTCACTGCGATCGCGCAGGATCAAGGTCAGCGGCCCCGGCCAGAACTCCTGGGCGGCTCGGGCCGCCGCCTCCGGAACGTCTTCCACGTAGCGACTCACTTGGGCCATATCTTGCAGCAACAGTATGAGCGGAAGGTCACGCCGCCTTCCCTTCACCCGATAGATTCGATCGATCGCGTTCGCGTTTAGAGGATCGCAAACCAGGCCATACACCGTGTCCGTCGGAAGTGCAACGATCCCACCCTGGCGTACCACTTTGGCCGCGTAGAGAATGACTTCGCTATCCGGTTCCTGCGCGTCGACAGTGACGATCTCTGTCTTCAGTTGCGTCATGTCATGCCCCCGGCTTCCATCCGATGATGACTCGCTCGATCCCGGCGTAGTCTGGAAGCACTTCGATTCGCTCGAAACCTTCACCATCGAGCAACTTCGCCACCTCATCGGACTGCCCTGCGCCCACCTCCAGCGCTACGAATCCACCTTTGTTCAAATGGTCGCATAGCCCCACAGTTAGGCGGCGAATCAGACCAAGCCCATCGCTGCCGCCATCCAGGGCCAAGCGAGGTTCGTGGTCTTTAACTTCCGGCTCTAGTTCTTCGAATTCGTCGCGTCGGATGTACGGCAAGTTCGCGACGATACAATCGAGGCGATGCCCTATCCCTGACAGCAAATCGCAGCAAACGGTCAACACACGGCCCTCAAGGCCGTATGTGGCCGTGTTTTCTCTGGCGATCCGCAGGGCTTCGAGCGATATATCCGTCGCCACTATCTGAACCGTTTTCAGCTCACGGGCCAGCACAACTGCTAATGCTCCACTTCCAGTCCCCACATCCGCCGCCAGCCGAGCCTCGATCCGCTCCGCGTGCTCCACCGCCGCCTCTACCAAGTGTTCTGTCTCCGGCCTAGGCACAATCACCGCCGGCGATACGCGAAAAGATAGGGAATAGAACTCCGCCTGCTCGAAGATGTACGGGAGAGGCTCTCGGCGCTCCCGCCGACCCATACACTCCTCCAGATGCGCCAAAACCTTCGGTTCCAATTCAACTTCGGGGTCAAGAAGGAATTCTTCGCGGGTCAATCCCGCAGCCCACCGCACCAACCGTTCTGCCTCTGTCCGCGCCCCCTCGATCTGCGCCTTCGACAAGCGTCGAGCCGCTTTATCTACGGCCCTTGCAGCGGTAGCTCTAATCGATGACGTCATCGTAGTTAGGGAGAGGCGGCGGCTTCCGATTGGCCCAGCCGACCGGCCCGCTCGTGCTCCGCCAACGCATCGAGGATCGGCTTCAATTCCCCATCCATGATCGCCGGCAAATTGTGCCAACTCTGTCCGATCCGGTGATCCGTAACCCGACTCTGAGGAAAGTTGTACGTTCGGATCTTCTCGCTCCGGTCCCCGCTTCCAACCTGGTTCCGCCGATCCGCCGCGATCTGAGCTTCCTGCTCCGCCTTCGCCAACTCGTACAGCCGCGCCCGAAGAAACCGCATTGCCTTCTCTCGGTTCTGCCGCTGCGAGCGCTCATCCTGACATGCGATGACCAGCCCAGTCGGCTTGTGCGTGATCCGCACTGCCGTCTCGTTCTTCTGCATGTGCTGTCCCCCCGGACCGGAAGCCACATAAGTCTGAATGTCGAGATCCGAGGGGTCTATCTCCGCCTCTACGTCTTCCACCTCAGGCAACACCGCCACCGTCGCCGCCGATGTGTGAATCCGGCCCGACGATTCCGTCACGGGGACGCGCTGCACCCGATGTACGCCTCGCTCGAATTTCAATCGACCGTACACACGGCGTCCCTTGACAGACAGCACAAGTTCCTTATGGCCACCCACATCGCCCGGAGTTTCCCCCATTATCTCCGTTTTCCAGCCCTCTTGTTCCGCGTATCGGGCATACATTCGGCCTAAATCGCCTGCAAACAGCGCCGCCTCTTCGCCCCCTGTCCCCGCTCGAATCTCCAAGATCACGTCCCGTTCATCGTCCGGATCGCGGGGAGCCAGCTCTTCCTCCAACAGCTTTACCAAATTTCCCCTTTTTTGCTTCAAACGCTCTAGCTCATCCTCCAGTTCCGGATCGCTCTCCTCCACCAGAAGCGTCCGCCCCTCATCAATATCCCCCTCGATCCGCTCAAGCTCCCGGAACCCCTCCACCGCGGCTTCCAGCTGCGACCGCTCCTTGCCGATCTGTCGCAGCCGCGATGGATCGCTCACGACCTCTGGTCGCGCAAGCTGCGCGCCCAGCTCGTCGTACTGGCGGCACATACCATTCAATTTCTCCCGCATGGCCGCGTTCATCTCCGGCTCACGCCTCCACCTTCACACCGTCTAATTCCAATGCCCCCTCCAATGCCTGAATTGCCACTTCCACCTGGTCCTCCGTCGGCGGACGCGTCGTGATCCGTTGCAGCAACATCCCCGGTGCCGCCACAGCGCCTAGAATGCGTGAGGACTTATAGACCCCTGCCAGCTTTATCACTTCGTACGAAATCCCAGCTACGATCGGCAGCACTATGATGCGGGACGCGAGCCGCACCGCCAAGCTCGGCCATCCCATCACTGCATGTACGAGAATCCCGACTACCAGCACGGTGAAAATGAAGCTCGTCCCACAGCGCTGATGCAGGGTCTGAAAGTCTTCCGCCAACTTGACGCTATATTCGCCAGTCTGTTCGTAGGCGTTGATTACCTTATGTTCGGCACCGTGGTATTGGAACACGCGACGCATCTCGGCCATTCGCGCCGATAATAGGATGAAGATGACGAAGAACACCATCCGGATCAGGCCCTCAACGAAGTTCAACCCGAATGAATTCAGGGCAAGTCGGTTGAGGACTGCCGTTGGCGCTAGGACGAACCCACCTATTGCAATTGCCAGCGCGGCAGCAATCGAAAGGGCGTACTGAAACGGAGTGGGAGCTTTGATTTCCTCCTCGCGGGCGGCCACATCCGCACTACGCATCAGAGAGCGGTATCCGATAATGAGAGCATCAATGAGTGCCGGCGTACCGCGTACGAAGGGGAGGCTCAACAAACGATGGCGCCTAGAGACCGGCTCCCAGAGATGCTTCTCGACTTCAATTCCGCCGTCAGCGAGGCGAAACGCCGTCGCATACCCCTTACGCCCCCGTATCATGACTCCTTCGATGACCGCCTGCCCACCGTAGGAAAAATGTTCGTCGGCCAAGAAAGCTCTCCTAGCTGCCCTGGCTCGATTTCTCCTGCCGCGCCTTCTCTTGCTCCCGGAACCGCGCGTAGCGCTGCTCGAAGCGTTCTACGCGTCGCTCCGTATCCACGAGCTTCTGCCGGCCGGTGAAAAACGGATGGCAGTTCGAGCAGATCTCCACTCGAATTTCGGGGACCGTAGCTCTGGTCACAAAAGCGTTGCCGCAGGCGCAGCTTACCTGCGCCACCATGTACTTGGGATGAATCTCGCGCTTCATCTCCGTCTCCCAAAAAATTCCCCCCAACACAACCCGATAACCATCATACCGGGCGACACAGCCCCTGTCAACAGACTGTTGCCACTGTGTTATTGCACAGCGATTAAGTCACCTTTTTTGCAGAGCGAAAATGTCACACTCAGGCGATTTTCGTTGCAGCGATAGTGCCGCCTGGGCCGGCGCGGCGGATGTTGGAGGGAGGCCGGCCT
>Ga0180438_10004503_pt1 | contig 20038 bp, 22 predicted proteins | sample SS_ome_12_FD_132455 | JGI IMG/M metagenome (GOLD analysis project Ga0180438, IMG submission 132455) | Hypersaline lake sediment archaeal communities from the Salton Sea, California, USA - SS_3_D_2 metaG | ecosystem: Environmental > Aquatic > Non-marine Saline and Alkaline > Hypersaline >... | reverse complement strand
TCCCCACTGGAGGGGTGACACTAAGGCATCTCGACGTAAATGCAGCCAGGATAAGGGTTTACGATGAATCCAGGGACACGAGCGGGTCGGCGGGTGCCCGGAGGGGTCAAATTCCGCAGATCCGAACTCCGAGCAGAGAAAATCCGGAAATTTCGCGATTTTTGCGATTTTCGGCGTGCGATTTGCCTTGACGCGTCAAAATAGTCGAAAATGAGGTCAGATTGTGACTATTTTGCCGAAAATGCGGGATTTTCCGGTTTTTCGTCTTCACATTCTGCCGGATTGGCCTACAATAGGGATAGAAGGAGCAATCATGAGCCAGTGCGAACATGTGACGGCCTACGGGCAATGCAAACGCGACGCGATGCCGGGTTACCGGTATTGCGACGAACATTCGTCCCAAGGAGCGAACAAGGCCATCCAGCAGTACATGATTACGAACAAGCTGATCGGTGACCCCGCAGAACGTCACGCTCAGCAAGATCGGATCAAGTCGCTGGTTGGCGAAATCGCGATCCTTCGAGCCCTGTTCGAACGTCGAATCAACCAGTGCGAGGGCGAGGCGGAACTCATCGCCGCGACACCCGCATTGAAGGATCTCGCCGGACAGATCGAGAAGCTGGTCGCGAGCACGCACGCCATGGACGTCAAGCTGGGCAACCTGCTCAACAAGGGAGCCCTCATGAGTCTCGCTCAAGATATGATCGGCATCATCGATAAGCACATCCGTCCGTTCGTCGACTCGTCGCCGGATACCCACGCGGTGGACGACGCCATTGAGGCGATTGGCACGGAAATTGTCGCGGCCATCGCAGCAAAGGAGAACTCGTGAAGCAGTGCCGCCGTTGCAAGACCACGAAACCCCGGGCCGCCTTCACCAAGGACGCCCGCTCCACTGACGGCCTGCAAGGCACCTGTCGAGAATGCTGCTCGGCGCGAAGAGCCGAACAACGCTCACCTGAGAAGAACTTCAAAGCCAACCTGAAAGCACAATACGGAATGACCGTCGAGGAGTACGATAGCCTCGACGCGGCCCAAGGCGGCATGTGTGCCATCTGCGGTCGGAAGGATTCGGGTCGGGCCGGGACATCACGCCTGAGCGTCGACCACGACCACAAGAGTGGTCAAGTTCGGGGCCTCCTGTGCCATTACTGCAACACTGCCATCGGCGCGTTCCAAGACAGCCCTGAACTTCTCGCCTCCGCTATCCTTTACCTCGAAAGGCCAAAGTAAATGCCCAAGTCCCCTCTGAAGTCGAAGACCGTCTGGTTCAACCTGATCGCCCTCACGGCCGGTCTCGTTGGTTACGCCGCCGGATCGGAGTTCCTGGCTGACTACCAGAACGTCCTCCCGATCCTCGTGGCCGTCCAGGGCGGCCTCAACATCGTCCTTCGGTTCCTGACGACCGAACCCATCGTCCAATAAGTCAGCCCGACAAGGCAGGGCCGCCGACTTCATCGTCGGGGTCCGTCTTCTACTTCGGGGACCAGCGAACGAACGAAATTCCGTTGAAGACGGTCGTCCTGGTACCCGATACGACGCGGCGAGAGGCCGTAGGCCGGTTGTCTACCGGTGAAGGCAGGTTCGATCCCTGCCCGCGTCGCTCCACCAACCTGACCCCAACCCGCAAGGATACCACGATGCCCGAGAACATCCGACCCCAGCATCCGCCCAAGCCCGCGAACCCTGCCAGCAGCATGGGAGCCGTCCACAACGTCGGCGGAGGCAGCGAGAAGCCGACCATCCGCAAGCAGCCGCAGACCGGCGGCGAGCCCGGCCCCAATCCGGCCGGTGGCAGCGGCGCAGTCCCCAACGTCGGTCGATAGTACCCGCGCGGAGGTAGGAAGCCATGAACGCAGCATTCTGCCAATGTGGCAGAGAGATTGAGTGGCCGGAGGGCATGGTGGCCCTCTGCCGATGTGGCAGGATCGCCGAGCCTCAAACCACCAAAGAACGCCAGGACCGGCGAGAAGAGCACCGGCAAGTGCTCGAACTGATCGCCGCAACGCTCCCGGCCGCCCACAAACGCCTCTGAGGAACACATGAACCGTAGAATCGCCTCGTTAGCCTGCCTTCTCCTGCTGACCACGCCCATTCTGGCCCAATCCGATCCCGCTTCAAGCCCGCAGGAACGCCCTGCGGCCGTTGCAGTCAGATCGGACGCAGGCGAGGCGAAGATTGTCCTCCACGCCCAATCTACCGCACGTATTGGTGAGTTGGTCCGTCTGGACGTGTCCGAGTCGACCGCTGATTCTTTCAAGTGGTTACTGGTTCCCGACTCTGTCACTGATTTCCTGACGTACGATGCGGGCGCGAGGGCATGTTTTTCGGGGAGGACCGCAGGCGAGTATCGATTCATTGTGGCGTGTGCCAAAGGCGGGACAGTCGACGTCGTCACGCATGTGGTGAAAGTGCTTGGACCTCCGGCCACGCCGCAGTCGGACAGTTTTTCGGAGTGGATTCCGTTCTGGAACTGGGAAATGGAACTTCCGGCCGACGAACGCGAGGCGATGGCGGTCAGTTTTGAAGGAATCGCCGCAAGAGCCCATGCCTTGGATGAGCCCGCCGATTGGATCAGGGCCACGGCAGCCGCCAACCGAGAGGTCTTGGGCGACCGAATCGAGGCTTGGAAGCCCATGCTCGATAGAATCGGCGCGAAACTAGCGGAAATGACCCAATCCGGCGCTCTTATGAGCCCCGAAGACCACGAAAAAGTGTGGAGAGACATCGCTGCTGGCCTGAGAGCAAGCTGAAAAGCGGAAAATCACGATATTCAGACGGAAAAGGCAACGGAATGAACCGCAGGACAGCCCTCAGAGCCCTCGCCGCGACCGCAAGCGGCCTCCTCCTCCCGACGTTCGTGCAGGCCAACCCGATGACCTCCGACGTGCGTTTCGGATGGACCCAGGACCGCAAGAGCCTCGAAGACTTCATCCGCCGACATCGCCGCCCGTTCATCTCGCAGATGAATGCGGCGATCAAAGGTAGCGGAAAAGGCCAGAAAGCCTTCCTGCACCTCGCGATGGAGCGAGTTATGGGGCGAAAGTACGTCCCGCACGACCAGGGAGCACCAGATTGCGTCTCCCAGTCCGCTGCATTGGCCGTAGACGTCCTCCAGGGCGTCCAGATCGTCACGAAGCGGCTACCGCAGCGTTGGGTCGCCAAAGCGGCCACAGAGCCCATATACGGCGGCTCTCGCGTCGAGATCGGCGGATACACCGGCCGAGGCGGAGGATCGACCGGACACTGGGCCGCCGAGTGGCTCGTGAAGTACGGCGTGCTCCTGCGACAGAAATACCCGACCGGGCACGATTTCACCCAGTACAGCGCGGCGAAAGCCGTTGAAATGGGCCGAGATGGCTGCCCAGACGCGCTCGAACCGATCGCGCGGCTCCATCCGGTGAAGAAAACAGCCATTTGCAAGTCCTATTCGGACCTCTGCGACTGCATTTACAACGGCTCGCCTGTCATGGTATGCTCGAATGTCGGGTTCGGCAGTGGCAAGCGACGTCGCGACTCAGAAGGCTTCCTGACCCGCAAGCGTAAGCCGTGGTACCACGCCATGCTGTTTGCCGGTTACGACGACGAGTACCGCCGCCCCGGAGCCCTGTGCTTCAACTCGTGGGGCGAGGACTGGGTCTACGGTCCCAAGAGAGGCCCCCAACCGGAGGGGACTTTTTGGATCGATGCTGCCACAGTCGACGCGATGCTCCGGCAGGGTGACTCGTTCGCCTTCAGCGCCTATGTGGGATTCCCACGGGTCGATATTACTCCCTACATTTTGTACTAGGGTTTTACCATGAAACGCAGATCACTCGAAATTGCAGGAGCGGTTTATGTCGCTTTCGCCCTCCTTACGGCTCATTCCGCTTTGGCTCCGACTCAAGCGGCTCTTGCGCTCGGTCCTAATCAAGGGCATGTCGTTTCAAGCGTGGAAGTCCCTGTTGTCGATAGCCAACGACTATATAAGTCTGACACGTCGGCCGAAGACCCCAAGCCACGAACCGACAAGTCCTGCTACACCGTCACCATCTGGTCCGCAGGATGGTGCAGAAAGTGCCCAGCCTACAAAGCCCGAGTCAAACCGGCTCTACTGAAGCTTGGCTACACAGTCGTGGTGAAGGACTGGGACAAGGACGCAAAGGAACGCCCGCAGTTGAGAGCAGTGCCTGCCATCGTCGTCCACTACAAGGGTGAGATGATCTACTTGAAGGTCGCCGCAACAGTCGCAGAGGTGGACAAGTTCGTTGAAGAGCACATGCCACCGGAACCCGAACAAGATGAAGACCCCGGAGACCTCTATTGATGGTCGACTACCTGATCCTCGCTCTACAGCACGCCGCAGCAGTCGGCGTGCTTGCGTGTTTGATCTCAGAGAGCGAGATCGCATCGACCATCCGAGATCGCCTTCAGTGGAGGGTACTCTACTGTCCGATCTGCTTGGGCTTCTGGCTTGCACTGCCTTCCTTCTGGTATGGCCCATTGCACTATTTGTTCATCGTTGGGCTCTCAAACGTATGGATGCTCGTGATCCTGAAGGTGTACGCCGAACTTGACGCAATTGGAGATAACGATGCCAGTTCAGAAATGTAGTAAGGACGGCAAGTCCGGCTTCAAGTACGGAAAATCAGGGAAGTGCTACACGGGAAAAGGGGCCAAGAAGAAGGCCATCAAACAAGGACTTGCAGTAGCCCAATCACAGGGCAGAAAGCCAAAACTATGAAACTCAGCAAACTACGCAAGAAACTTCGACGTCAAGCTGACCGTGAATACCGCGCGGGACGCATGACCGAGTACCAACGCGACGTGTGCAAAGCACTCGCCGAGGACGAAGTCCAACTGCGAAAGTTCAACGAGCGCATCGAGCGCGACGTCAATCCGTGGAACCGTGCCGACGGACTCATCGGCATGGACTGGAAGGAATGGCTCCAGAACCTGTGGGATTGGTTCCTCGCGAACTGGCCCGCCATCTTGGAGATCATTCTCACAATCGCACCCTTACTGCTACTGGAGCCCCGCCGTGAAGATCGCTAACCCTTGGCCCAACTGGCCGCACATTCGATTCCGCTGCCCTGATGGCCTCGTTGGAGTTTGTGGAGCATGCCACGAGATCGAAGTGCCCGAGGGCGTCGAGGAGATGGTGATCGAGCCCGTCGACAAGGGCCGGTGCAAAGCCAACTCCGTCTCTGAGCCCCGCATCTGGACGAAGGAGTGGGGCCTGCTCAACCCGGCAGACTACGACTGCAAGGTGAAGATGAAGCAGGAGAAGGCCGACCACGACGCTCGTATGGAGGCAGAGCGAGTCCGCAAGGCGGAGGCCGAGTCCAAGCTGGCAGAGGCCGAGGCCGAGGCGAAACGCAAGCTGGCCGAAGCGGAAGCCAAGGCGAAAGAGCGGGAGAAGCCCGCCAAGGAAGAGAAACCCGAGAAGTAGGTCTGACATGGGATTGCTCACTGACTTCGGCGATGTGCTCAAGGAAGGGCTAATATCGAGCACGCTCGGTACATGCAGCCGATGGGTAGTGAATCGCCGAGTCATGGGCGAACCCCTGAGCGGACCTTACAGCTTCACCTACCACCCGTGGTGTCGGGAGGTACACGACTCGAACGCTGGCTTCAACACGATCATGAAGTCGGCACAGATGGGTCTGACCGAGGTCGCGATCAACGTCGCGTTCTACACGGTCGACCGACTGAAGCGCGACGTGTTGTACGTGCTGCCCACAGCCCTCAATGCGTCCGACTTCAGCAAGTCCAGGTTCAACACCGCCTTGCTGCATAGCGAGTACCTCGCCAACCTGTTCACGGACACGAACACGGTAGGCTTGAAGCAAGCGGGCGGAGTGAACTTGTACATCCGTGGGTCGCGAGGCGACTCAAACCTGAAGTCGATCCCGGTCTCCGTCCTGATCCTCGACGAGGCGGACGAAATGGACCAGCGAGCTATCTGGCTCGCCCTGGAGCGTCTGTCAGGTCAGATGCACAAGTTCGTGTTCAGCTTGAGCACGCCGACCATCCCGAACTTCGGCATCCACAAGCTGTACCTGCAAGGGACACAAGAGCACTTCTACTTCAAGTGCCCACGATGTGGCCGGAACACCGAGTTTATCTTTCCGGATTGCTTGGAGATCTGCGGTGAAGGAATCACCGACCCCGACATCAGGAAGTCATACTTGAAGTGCAAGGAGTGCAAGAAGCGAATCGAACACGAAGAGAAGCCTGACTTCCTGAAGAAAGCCTTTTGGGAGTCGACAGTCGCCGTAGACGACGACCACCGTAGCTTCTACATCAACCAGATGTACAGTTACACGGTCAAGCCATGGGAACTCGCCGCCGCGTATTTCCGAGGCATCGGTGACGAAGCAGCCATGGTCGAGTTCTTCAACTCAAAGCAGGGCTTACCTTACATCCCTGACGGCGGACAGGTAACGGACGGCGAAATCGAACACGCTATCCGACCGTACTTCAAGGAGAACCAACGGCCGGACATCGGAACCGAACGCTGTATCGTGATGGGCGTTGACCAAGGAAAGATGAACAACGTCGTCATTGTCGAGTTCCTACTTGCCGGGCAAGAGATCGACATCAACGCGGCCTCCCACGCCAAGATCTTGTGGGAGGGTAAACTACCCGGAGACGACTTCGAGACGTTAGACCCGCTCATGCGGGAGTGGCAAGTTCGAGCGGCCGTCATTGACGCTGACCCACAGATCAACGATGCCCGCCGTTTTGCTCGCCGCTTCCCTGGCTACGTTTACTTGTGCCGGTATCGACGCGGTGTGACAGGCAAGGAAATGCAAGTCGCCGAGGAGGACAGTGGCGCACCGATTGTGACGGTGGATAGAACTAACTGGTTGGATGCCTCTATGGGGCGTTTCCACTCGGATCGAGTCAACCTGCCCGCCGACACGTCGCTGGAATTCAAGGACCACATCAAGGCTCTCGTCAGGACGTACGAGAAGGATGAGCAAGGAAACTCCAAGGCCGTCTACCTGAACACAGGCCCCGACCACTTCGCACACGCTTTCAACTACGCCGAGATCGCACTGCCGTTGGCGGCAGGCGCAGTATCGGGCGGTGACGTAGAAGACAAGGTAATCTAATATGGCACGCGACGCAAAGTTCCTCACCGCGATCAGGCACCCGGAATATCTCGAAGACGAGATGTACTGGCAGGACTGGCGCGAAACGTACAACGGCGGACCTGCGTTCGTCCGTAGGAACCTCAAGCGTTTCAGTGTGCGTGAGACTCCCGAAGACTTCAACAACCGCAAGTTCTACACTCCGATCCCCGCCTACGCCAAGGCGGCCGTCAACGACATCCGTAACGCGATCTTCCAGCGTCTTCGTGACGTCCTTCGACGTGGCGGAAGCGAGAACTACATGAAGGCCGCGAACGGAGAGATCGGCGGCGTCGACAACAAGGGCTCATCCATGCAGTCCTTCCTCGGTATTGATGTCCTGACCGAACTGTTGGTCATGGGCCGTACCGGTGTGTACGTGGACATGCCTAAGCTCTCCGGAATGCGGACGATGGCCGACGAAGGCAACGCCCGCCCGTACTGCTACATGTATCGCGTCGAAGACATCCTGTCGTGGGCAGTGGCCAAGCCGGAAGAGCCGGGCAACTTCACAGCCCTCCTGCTTCGAGATCGAGGCATCAACTACAACCAAGGCTTTGCACGCGGTGCGTGCCTGCCCAGCGGTGGTTACACTCGGTACCGCTTCGTCTGGATCGATCCGATGACGCAGCGCGTCAAGATGAAGTTGTACGATGAAGAAGACAACGTCATCGACCTGAGCGGTAACGTGCTAGTCGGCCGCAAAAGCAACGAGACACCTCAGAAGCAGGTGGACGACGACGCTGTTGAGATCGCCAACGAAGGCGGTCTGGAAGATGAGACTGGGGTCATCAACCTCGAACTCTCACGCATCCCGTTCACCATGCTGACGATCCAAGGCAGCTTGCTGAAGGACGTGTACAAGCATCAAGTCGCCTTGCTGAATCTCGGCTCCAGCGACGTGTCCTACGCCATCAAGTCGAACATCCCGTTCTACACTGAGCAGAAGGACGCCCGCGACGTCGGCCGCCACCTTCAGATGGCCCGGGTCGACGACGACGGAACCTCGAACACTTCAGACAACAGCAAGCCGGGCGAAGAGATGCGATCAGGCGTCTCTCACGGTCGCTACTACGACCTGAGAGCCGAACGCCCCGGCTTCATTCACCCGAGTCCTGAACCGCTCATGGCGTCTATGAAGCTTCAAGAGAAGCTGGAGGACGATATTCGGAAGCTGGTCAACCTCGCCGTCCAGAACAAGATGGGGCAGCGGGCGATCTCTGCCGAGGCCATGAAGTTGTCGGACCAGGGACTAGAAGCCGGACTTTCATTCATCGGTCTTGTGCTGGAAAGCGCAGAGCGAGAGATCGCTTCGCACTGGGCTTCTTACGAGAGCAAGAAGCCGGAGCAGCGAGAGATTGCTACGATCAAGTACCCAGACCGCTACAGTCTGAAGAACGACGAAGACCGCATCAAGGAAGCGAAGGAACTGTCCGAGTTGATGTACACGGTGCCCGGCCAAGAGGTCAAGAAGGAACTGGCGAAGAACATCGTCACCGCTCTTCTGTCCGGCAAGGTCAACACCGAGACCATCGACAAGATCTATGGAGAGATCGAAGAGGCCGGATATGCCACGTCCGATCCGGACACCATCATCCGAGCACACGAGACCGGACTGGTTGGTGGCGAGACAGCTTCCATTGCTCTTGGTTTTGACGACGACGAATGGGACAAGGCCAAGCAAGATCACATCGAACGCGCAGAGGCAATTGCCGAGGCGCAAGCACCGCAACAGCCCGAAGGGGCAGGCGACAATCCCGCCGCCAGAGGATTGGAAGACCTCGACCCTGACAAGAAGTCCGGCGAGAAGGAACGTGAGGCAGCCAACGATACCACCATGGAAGTTGAAAAGAAAGACAAAACCCGAGGCGACGGCAAGTCCCTCAAGAAGGGAGAAAAACGTGGTAGCGAAGACTAACGGGAAAGGCCCAGTCATCAAGAAGGGCGGAGCGAACAAACCATCCGGAAAGCCGGTCGTGCAGAAGCCGAAGGTCATTATGTCTCCGTACACAATGGCGAAGAAGGCAGGCGGGTCGGCAAACGCTGGCAGCGGCATCGGCAACTCATAAGGATCTGACACATGGCTTACTACGGAACGCTATCTGGGGCGAACGCCTATTTCGATCAACGACTCCATTCGGATGGTTGGTTGGATTCCCCCGCTGCCGATAGGCCGAAGGCGTTGACGGAAGCCACGCGGATCATCGACGACCTGAACTACAAGGGCGTCAAGCACGCTGTTTGGCTCATCATGTATGAGTACGACAGCAGCACCGAGAAAGAGGAAAAGATCCTCACGGACCCGCCGACGCGCGATCAAGTCATCGCCGCCGACGCGACGCAGGAGTTGGAATTCCCGCGTGGTAAGGATACCACAGTACCACAGGAGATTGAGTGGGCGTGCTACGAGATCGCCCTTGCTCTTCTCGAAGGCTTTGACCCGGAAGACGCCCTTGATCGGGCGAACGTTATCCGGCAAGCATACTCTGCCGTGCGGACCACCTACGCCGCCGACAGTCAGAACCAGGAGTATCTTGGATATGGTATTCCAACGGCGCGAGTGTGGAGATGGCTCCAGCCATTCCTCGTCGATGGCCGTCTTATTAGACTCAGTAGGGCCGACTAACGAAAGGTTAGGATCTATGTTGAATTTCACACATCGTCCCGTTTACGTTCTTTGTTTTGACGGCGAAGGCGAAGGCGGAGGTGGAGGTGACGCCGCTGCTGCCGCTGCTGCTGCCAATGCTGCCGCCAATGCTGCTGCTGATCCCGCTGCCAACGCAGGCGGAGGCGGAGGTGAAAAGACGTTCACGCAGGCAGAACTCAATGAGTTCCTCGCGAAGGATCGTCGCAAACACCAGGACCGGTACAAGCAACTGGAATCCGAGCACCAACAGTTGCTCCAGAACCAGAACCTCACCAAGGAAGACCGAGACAAGTTGGAGGCTCGCCTCGCCGACTTGCAGGCCCAGAACCGCACGAAAGAGCAGCAGGCCGAGTTCGAGCGCAAGAAGGCCAGAGAAGCCCACGAGATCGAATTGGAGGAGGCCCGACAGGCCGCCAAGACGTGGGAGAACAAATACAAGAGCGAGACCGTTGTCCGCGCCCTTCAGGACGCCGCCAGCGGAGCAGACGCTTACAACCCTGCACACATCGTGCAGTTGCTTCGCCCCGACACCGAGTTGAAGGAAGTCGACGGTGAGTTGGTCCCGATGGTCAACTTCGCCGACATCGACGAGAAGACGGGCGACAACATCCGTACCCTTTGCTCGCCCGCTGACGCAGTCAAGCGGATGCAACAGTTGCCGAAGATCCATGGCAACCTGTTCAAGAGCAACGTAGTGGCTGGCGTCGGTGCCGGTCAGGCTGATGTCAGCAACGCTGGCGAAGTCGACTACTCGACCATGTCCCACGAAGACTACCGCAAGAATCGCGAAGCGATCAAGCGACGTCTCAGCTAGGATCAATTCTACCTCTACTTGGATGTCCGCGCCTTCAAGACCAGAGGTATACCGGTAAGACCGGGTTTCGTTGCCGTAGCGTAAGACCAGGGGACGCACGGTGTATTTTACCTGGGAGTCAGTTTCAACCAAACTCACTCAAGTTCAATAGGAGCACTCATAATGAGACTCTACCCCCTTTGCTACGCCAACGACAACGACGCCCTCATCCCCGAACTGTGGGCGAACGAGTCCCTCGCGATCCTCGAAGAGAACATGGTGATGGCCAACTTGGTCCACCGGGATTTCTCCCCGCTGGTAGCGAGCTACGGCGATGTGGTCAACACGCGTCGGCCGAGCGAGTTCTCGACCAAGCGTAAGGCCCAGTCCGACAGCGTCGTCAACCAGGACGCTACGAGCACGAACGTGCAGGTTCCCTTGAACCAGCACGTCTACGTGACGTTCACCATCAAGGACGAAGAGGCCAGCCTCTCGTTCAAGGAACTGATCTCCTACTACATGGAGCCCGCTGCGATGCAGATGGCCCGTGGTGTGGATCGCATCCTCTGCGGTCAGGTGTTCCGTTTCTTCGACAACGCCGCTGGCAAGCTGGCTGGCATGTCGGCCTCGAACGCCAAGGATTGGATCTTGGAGGCTCGCGAGGTCATGAACGTCAACAAGGCGTACCCCAACGGGCGTAACCTTGTTGTCAGCCCGCAGGCCGAGACCGAGATGTTGAAGACGGAACTCTTCATCGCCGCTAACCAACGTGGTGACGGCGGGACCGCCCTGGAAGAGGCCCGACTGGGTCGCGTCCTCGGTTTCGACACCTACATGGATCAGAACGTGAACTACCGTGCCCTGACGGACGCGGACACGATCACGCTGAACCATACCGCTGGCGCGACCGCTGGCGACACGGGCAACAAGGCCGTCACGGCTTCCGCCGAGGTCACCAACGGTTCGTTCGTCTGGTTCACTGGCGACCAGCAGCCGCAGGTCATCAGTGCCCACACGGGTTCGACGACCGGAATCACCCTCGTGGATGCGTACAAGTATGACGTGTCGGCCAACGCCGTCGGTTATGCTTTCGCTCCGGCGGACGTCGATGGTGCTTATGCCGTCGGCTACGACAAGGGCATTACGCTCGATGGCATCACTGCCAACAAGCTGCCCGTCGTGGGTCAGTTGCTCGCCACCGGAACCGGTACGTCCCGCAAGACGTACACGATCATCGAGGTCGACTCGGTCAACACCACGTCCGTCGTGGTCTGGCTGGACCGTCCCCTTGAGGTCGGCCTCGATGACGATGACGAGGTCTTCCCTGGCCCGCACGGCTCGATGTGCATGGCGTTCCACCGGGATGCCGTCGCTCTCGTCAGCCGCCCGCTGGCAGTGCCCGCCAACGCCCTTGGCGTCCAGGCGGCCGTTGGCAGCTACAACGACCTCGCGATGCGTGTCGCGATGCAGTACGACATCTCCAGCCAGGGTACCATCGTGACCCTCGACATGCTGTGCGGCGTCGCCCTGCTCGACGAGAACCTCGGTGCTGTTCTCTACGCGTAAGCACCACCCGGCCTTGAGCCGGATTCGATAGCGTCGCCCGGCGGGGCGGATCGTACCTCCCCGCCGGGCCCCTTTTCTCTCTCTGGAGATTTCACATGGCATGGGCCGACAGATTTACTGCTGACGCTGCCGTAGAGCCCGCAGGGTACCGGCAACTCACCAGCCTCTCCTCAGTGAGCGGCGTGAAAATCGGCGACGGCCGTGTCGCCCTCATCCAAGCAGTCAACCAAAACGTACGCTACCGCGACGACGGGGTAGACCCCATAGCTTCAGTCGGCATGGTGATCTTCGCAGGCCAGTCGATCTGGTACACTGGCGATCTCCGTAAAGTCCGATTCATCGAAGAAGCTTCAGGGGCCGAGGTCAACATCTTGGCGTACAAATGATCCCTTTCGCATCCAACATCAGAATGCCGATGGTTCCGCTTGGAGCAAGCGCGACAGGCGTCGGCACCACAGAGAAGCGTCTGAACGTGTTCTCTTGGATGGGGTTGGATGATGAAGTCATCTCCTACGGTGACAAGAACAAGTCCCTCTGGGACACGATGTTGATGAGCGATGCCGCTGAGTGGCACAACAACCACGGCGAAGATCCCGGCATCAGCACTCTCAACATGAGCGACTCAGCCACCCTGACGATGGAAATGCTGAGACCTTGCGAGTCGACGCTAAACCTGACGGACTACGCCCACGCCTGCCTGTGTGGTTATCACCCACCTGGAACTGGCAACGGAGGCGACGTCGACTTGAGCAAGCACGAGATGACGGCAAACGAAACCGTCCTCGTCGGTCAACCTGTTTACGTGTCTGGCAACAACACGATCAATCTCGCAGACGCCTCTGATTCTACCGCAGCGAGAGCAATCGGGCTCGTTCTGACCGGAGCCACAGCAAACGGAACAGCCAACGTGCTGACCGAAGGAAGTGTCAACCAAGCCGACTGGACAAGCGTGATTGGCTCCGCTGCCCTCACGCCGGGCGCAACCTACTTCCTCGGCACCACACCCGGCACCATGTCCACAACGCCTCCCACAACTGACAACCACGTTGTTGTCACAATGGGTACCGCACTCACGACCTCCAAGTTCGACATCGAAGTCAACGAGGTAGCAATCCTATGACAGTAAGACAACCGCTGGTCAACGACACCGGTCGCAACCGGGAGTCGCACGACGACACTGTCTCTGTTCAGCAGATGATTGTCGGAGGTGGTACGTCCACTTGGAACACTACTTTCCTCATCGACGAGACTGTGAGCGACACTGGCTTCCAGTGGGGCTTCATCATGGAGGGTTCCTACGCCTCCACCGACAGCAGTGTCTACGGTGCGTGGTTCAACCCGACTCTCAACCCGGGCAACTTCGACAACATTCGCGTCGTGGACATGACAGGTACGGTTGTCGCTGAAACAGGCGAGACTGTCCTGAGCGCCACCGGCTTGAACGTCGGTGCGATGTCGAAGTCGGGCTCCGGTAACGTCACCACGGCATATGGCCTCTATGTCGCTGAGCAAGGCATTGGCGAAACCAACTGGAGCATCTACGTTGCTGGCGGCGACTGCTACTTCGGTGGCGACATTACTGCCAACAACGCTACACTCAACACGGTGAACAATGTCGACTACGTGCAGTTCGACACCACCTACGCCGATGGTGTATCTGAAGGTCGGCTCCAATGGAACGTCGACGACGGCACGCTGGAAGTAGGGATGCCCGGCGGAAACGTCAACCTGCAAATCGGGCAGGAGACTATTGTTCGCTGTCGCAATGAAACCGGCTCCACGATCAATAACGGAACCCCTGTCAGAATCACGGGCGCTTCTGGTAACAAGCCACTCATCGCCCCTGCAAGTGCCAACAGCATCTCCACGACATTCGTCTATGGTGTAGCCACCGAGGACATCGATCACAATAGTAATGGGTACGTTTCTGTTCAAGGTCTAGTTCGAGACATTGATACATCGTCGTGGAATGAAGGCGACCGACTCTATCTTGACGAGACCGGTGGCTTGACACGCCCCGCCCCTAACTGGCCTAACTTCAAGATTTACGTCGCTCGCGTACTTCGTTCGCACGCCACCGAAGGCATCATTGATGTTCTAATAGACATCAACCCTTGGCTTGGTGCTTGTCACGACGTGGACACAACGAACGTCGCAGATGGCTCGCTTCTCACGTACAACTCCACCAACAACAATTGGGTTGCTGGCGATGGTACTGATCCGGTGCCTCAATACTCCCACCTCAAGACGGGTTGGGATGATAGCGCATGGCAAAACCTCAACCTGACTCTGAACACAGCGAACTACACAGCCACGCTTTCAGCTTCGGCTGACACCGATTACTGGATCGAGGGTGTGAAGCACACCTTCTCTGCGAACACCAGCAAGGTTGCCACGCTCAACAACACTGAGGGTCCGAAGTATCTGATCCTCGACTCGTCCGACACTTTGGTGTTCAGCGACACTGCCTGGGACATTCACCCAAACTACCCGTCCACCCGCAACGAAGTGACAGTGGCGGCTGGCTATTGGAGCGTCGCGCAGGGGGATATGATTACCCGCGCGATTGAGTTCCACGGGCACAACTTCCCCACCAAACTGCACGAATATCTGCACGAGACATTCGGTACACGCTGGGCGTCAGGTCTTGGTGTCAGCACTCCTGACGATCTCGTGTTGAATGTAGCCGAAGGCGAGATTTACGACGAAGACATCGAAATAAACATCGTTGACGGGGTAGGCCCGGTTAATCCTCCGCCGCCGTGGTTCCAACAGCCTCTCACCCCGCTCGACACATGGACGCTCTACAGAGACGGTGCGAGTGGTAACTGGCTCAGTCAGAACACTGCGACAACCCCTGTCATTCTCGATACAAACATTCCGCAGGTCAACACCTGGAATGGTACTGCTTGGAATCTCGTGGATGTTGGCGTCAACAAGTATTACGTCTACTGGGTGTTCGCTTCATCTGATCGTCGTCACCCTGTCTACTTGATTCCTGGTCAAGCTGACGGCGGTACAATCTCTGAGGCAGAAGAGAACAACGCACTTGGCGACCTGGACTTGGCCAACCTGCCAACGGCAGAGCACAAAGCCATTGCTAAGATCATCATGCTGCGGAAATCATCGTCACCTTATTACTCGATTGAGCAGATCGACGACTACCGTTTCGATGTTGACTCGGCTTCTGGCGTGTCATCTGCGAGCGACCACGGTGCCTTGTCTGGTTTGGCTGACGACGATCACACGCAATACAGTCTGGTCGATGGCACACGAGCCTTCACCGGCACTGTCGGTGGAGTCACCCCGACAGCCAACGAACACCTCACGACGAAGCTGTACGTCGACAACACCATCAGCACTGGCTATGTGCCCTACACCGGAGCCACGCAAGAACTGGCTCTCGGTACGCAGAACCTGACCGCCAACGTGATCTACGATTTCACCGCTCTCATCGGCGGCACTGCCACGTTGTCGACCATCAGCGGCACATACCTGTCCATTGACAATATCGTCATCAACGACAACTCGATCACGAGTAACACCGGTACGGTAAACTTCTCCAACGACCATATTGTCACGACCGGCAATGTATCGGCAGACAAGGTGTATGTTGGCGACAGTGCCCCGACGTTCACTCCGACATTCGCCATCAAGGATACAGTATCAGCGTCCGCCCCGACGTTGGTCGCCACCCTCGAAGGCACCTACGAAACCTCTGTTGGCAACGTGTTCGGCATCTGGACGAACTACACGCTGACACCGGCCGACGGCTTCAACGTGCAAGGTATCACACCTTCGTTGCACGTTGCTCCGGCCTCCGGCGAAACGGTCAACGAAGCTTACGCAATGTCGGTCACCACCATCACCAACGATGGGGCTGGCACGGTGAACACTGCGTACGGTCTCAAGCTGGCCGCCCAGTCCGTCGGCACAGTGGACAACTGGAGCCTGTACTGCGAAGGCGATGCGTACTTCGGTGCGAACATCGTCATGGGCTCGTACACACTGTCGGCACCCACAGCAGACAACCAACTGCTGCAAGCTACCGGTGCGGACGCAGCAAGCTGGACGACCAACATTCAGGGTCTGACTCGCTTGGAAGTCGATGACTTCGTCTTCGACACTCGCACGATGACCGTAAGCAACGGTACGTTCTCGAAGACCATCAACGGTGGCGTAACATACGCCCAATACGACAACGTGGCGTCATCAGGTGCCTCTACCCAGTACGGTACCTACAGCGTCATCACCTTGGCACCCGGCAGTGGTCAGCAGGCCCGGGGCCGTGAGACTCGTATCTCAGCCGATACCACCGCAGGGAAACTCCTGTGGGCCATCGGCGAGTACATGTACATCACCGACACGGGCGGGAACGGCGCAACCAACGCCGCCGCTTATTACATTCCAGAGTACAGCTTTGCTGACAACAACTACGCCATCTGGTGTCACAACGACATCGTGATCGACCGCTCAACTGCCGGTCTCATTCTTGGCCCCGACCAGAATGGCCGAGTCTATCACAACGGCGGCCACTTGTATCTGGAGCCGAACTACAACGACACCGGTGCCACAGTCTACTTCAATGATTGTGACACGACGTTGGAGTACGGCTACGTCCACAACATGGGGCAGTACAGCGTAGGTGAAGAGGTCACGAACCGACTGGCATTCGTCGCCAATCGTAGCGATGGCTCTGGCGGCATCTACGACTTCTTTGCTCGCCCTCGTGGCACCAACGATGGGACCGACTACAACTATCTCTACGTGTGGGCGAAAGACACTGGCGGCACCGAGTACATGCGATGGGGTTACTTCATCGATGGCACCGACCGCTACGCTTTCCAGACCATCGGTACCTCGTACGATGTCTACTTCAACTTGAATAGCAACGATGTGTTGCAGTTGAAAAAGGAAGGCGACGAAGTCAAAGTCACCGCCGCCGCGATCTTCACAAATGACGCTGGCGCTGGCATCCAGTGTCAAGGCTACGATAGTTCGGCATGGTCAGGAACGCAAACAGGCACGATGAAGATTCGCTTCGGATGGGCGATCTCCAACGTGATGAGCCACGTAATTATTCGTGGTTTCAACTACTCCGGTGACAACGAAGGCCCCTGGTCGATTCGCGTCGGCGGCTACGATTATTCATCCGGCCCTGCTTGGTATGCTCAGAGTTGCTCCGTCGAAGGCAACCCGCCGTTTCAAAGTGTCAGAGTTGCGTTCGAGTATGGCTATCCGGTTATCCTCCTCGGTAACGAGGGCACCGTTTGGAACTACCCGTTCGTGTTTGTCGAGTCGGTGACCGCGCCTGACAACTTCGGTGCCGGGGACATCGACGATGGATTCTCATGGACATTTGACATCTCGGACGATGAAGCCACTGATTGGCCCACGATTACCGGTGAAGAAGCGTGTCCAATGTGGGCCGGTCCTGGCATGGAGATCAAGGACAACGGAGACGGCACCACCAACTGGGAACTGAACGGCGACAGCCTCAGTGTTGGCGGGTCGGAACTCACGAAGCTTCTCAGCGAAGACAAGACAATCTACCTGCGGACAACCGGCAGCGACAGCAACGGAGGCTACTCCAGCGACGACGCTTTCCTGACACCGAACCGCGCGTTGGTTGAACTGTATCGCTGGGTGGCCGACGGCTATTTCATCACCATTGACATCGGCGAAGGAACCTTCAACTGCGGAGCCGCCCTCGCTCCGTCATACGCCTACGGTGCCAACGTCACCTGGAGCGGCAACTGCTCTGAGTACACGACCGCAGGTGCGATCAGCAACATCGGTTCCGACACTGCACTCTCCACCGGTTTGTCCTATATTGATTTCGACATCACGCTTCCTGCTGGCCATGGTGCTTCAGCAGGCATGTTTGTCATCATCAAGACTGTCTCTGGCGGCACGAAGAACTATCTGACAAAGGGATGCCACGAGATCCAATCGGTGTCGGCCAACACCGCCACTGTGCGTTGCGTGCGTCGCTCTGGGATCACGCATGTTCCGAGCGGTTCGATCACGGCGACCGCATATACCTTGGTGCGTTCGGTGTTCAACTTCTCGGCCAGCAATGGCATTAAGGTCAACGGTGCATACCATTGTGGCACCTGGGATTGCTTGGTGTTCAAAGGCTCGATCAGCTACAATGGTGTTTGGCTTCTCGATGGTGCGTCCATCGGCTTGCAAGACAACTTCGGCACGAGCGGTTGGGACATCAACCTGTATGCCCAGAACAATGCTTCGATCTTTGCCGACAGTTCGGTTCACTCGTACTCGGACAGTTACATCATCTCGATCAACGGTGGTGGGACGATCAGCATTCGCTACGGAGCCATCCTGAGTGGTGCTCGTACCTACGGTATCCGAGCGTTCAATGGTTCGGTCGCCAACGCTTACCAGATCGAACTGTACACTGCGGGTGCTACCTACAACATGCTCGCCTACAAGGGTGGGTTCATCGACGCGGAGAACAGTTTGGTGTACGGCACCTACGCATCCGGCACTGCTTTCTATGTCACCTCTGGTGGTGGCATCGACTCGTCTGGTACAACGACTGACGCCTCAACAACCCGTGCAACTGAAGCCGCTCCTGGCGGCAACGGCGCATACCACGCATACTAGGAGATAACGATGCCCGCCATCGCAACGATCAATAAGACAGAACCGGTTGTCATCGAAGCGACCGTCGAGAAGACCTACAGCCATCTCGATCTCGTCGACTTGCGAATCAAGAAGAACGGCGACGTCTACAACTTGGTAGTCGTGTACGCACCGTACGATTCGGACAGCGACGAATCTCTGGTGACAGCATCGACGAAGTGGCGAGTGAGAGACCTCGCGACGTTTCTTCAGGGGCACGCTGATCTGAAGACTAAGATAAAGGATTTCGTCAAGGAGTTGGCGGCCGTCAGCCAAGCCAACCCGCAACCTGACCCCGCACCGTAGGAAGGACATCGCGATGGAACTTATGGAATTGGCGAAGGACTTCGGGCCATTGGTTGGTATCGTCCTGTTCTTCATCTGGAGAGACTGGCGACGTGAGGAAGGACTCGTCGAACGCGTCAAGAACTTGGAGGAGTTCAATACGACGGTGCTCACCGAGATGGTGAAGAACAACGCCACCGTCATCGCGACCAACACGTCCGTCATCCAGACCAACACGGAACAGATGCGGATCATGACCGAACTCATGACTCAGTGCAAGGCACGTAACAATGGCTAGACCCAACTACAACCTGATCCGCTTCATCCGCCGTTGTATCCGGCAGATGAAGAAAGAGTACGGAAGCCCGATCACTATCTACAAGTTGAACAGCACGAGCACCGACAGGCGCACGGGCACGAAGACTGTGGACCGGGATTCCGTCTATGTGGATCGGGCTGTGGTGCTGCCTGACAAGCTGACGCGTGCTGCCGTACAGAACATCTCCGTGATCTCGGCCAACAAGCAAGTTGTGCAAGGCGGCACATACGACCCCGGCACTCGGCGGTTCATCATCGACCGAACCGACGTGCCGAACTGGGAACTGCAACAAGATGATTGGATCGTCTACTCCGGTTACCGCTACGACATCAAGGTCATTGAGGACTTCGAGCAAGACACCGCTTGGCTCGTGACCGCCACCAAGGTCGACGGCTCCAAGGTCAACGAGGACATTCGTAACAAGCCGTCCCAAAACATGATCCTCTCTGACAGCGCGGAGGCCACCGTATCATGAGCATGAAGAATCTTCCTCGCTGGTTGTTCTCCTCCATCGCGTATCACTTCGAGGGTATCGCGGCTGCCAACAACATCCCGTACTTCGTCGAAGGCATCGACGAACGCGACGACGACAACATGCAACTCAGCCACGTCGAGTTGCGAGTCACAGGGCCGCAGACCAAAGAGATCGCCAAGGGCTATTA